>Ga0105047_10009396_pt1 | contig 16109 bp, 16 predicted proteins | sample MAT04_FD_78384 | JGI IMG/M metagenome (GOLD analysis project Ga0105047, IMG submission 78384) | Freshwater microbial communities from Lake Fryxell liftoff mats and glacier meltwater in Antarctica - MAT-04 (megahit assembly) | ecosystem: Environmental > Aquatic > Freshwater > Ice > Liftoff...
ACCTCATACCCGACACCGATGGCGGACCAACCGACCTCAACAACGCCGCCCTCTGGTGCTGCCACCACCACCACGAAAAACATCGACCAGGCGTAAAAGTGTTCGGCAACACCCACAACCTGCAACTACAACTCCCCAACGGCACCACCATCCACTGCCCAATACCCCAACGACCAGCCGAACGAAGCCGAGCTGAACGAACGACAGCGGCGGCGGCCTGACGCCCGCAGGTTGTGGAGATCGCTTCTGTTCGCGCACGTCCGCTGCGCGACAGGAACACTCTCGACTGCGAGGCGATCTCACCTACGGGCTCAAAGCCGGCCCAAACTGCGCCGACCCAACTACGCAACGCGATGCCTACTTGCCAGCACACTCAGCCAGCACACTCAGCCCTGCGGGTTACCCCAGCGCAGCTTCGGGATCTTGCGCTTCCACACGTTCGAGAGGTGCACGGTCGACTTGCGGTTTGGCGAGTGGATGATCGCAAGGTCGACGCCGAGGTACATCATCACGTGAGTCGGATAGAAGATGAGATCGCCCGCCTGCGCGGTCTCCGATGTGACTTCAGCCGCGCTGGTGATTTGCCACTTAGCGCCGCGCGGAATCTCGAACCCAGCCTGCTCCCACGCCCACGACGTAATGCCCGAGCAATCGAAACCAACGCCCGCCTTACGCGCGAAGTGACCGTACGGAACTCCGAGCTGCGTAAAGGCAGACAGCACAGCAAGCTGATGGATCCGATCGGCGGCATTCCAGGCAGCCTGCATGCGCCCCGGATCGATGCCCAGTTGTGTGGCGGCCTCGGCAGCAACCTGGTCGCGCAACCGAACAAAATCTGCGAAAATCGCCATCTGTACTTTCGTGGGCGCAGACGTCCAAGCGCCCACTATGTTGTACAAGTTCCACGCGTTGAGCGCCTGCACTGCGACCAGGGCCAAGGGGTCCGGGCCAATGGCGCCATCTTGGGGTAGCTGCGCCGCTGGCGAACCAGCGCTAACAGTCGCACTCGCCTCGCCCTCGAACGTTGCGCAGCCGACGACCATTGCGGCGGCGACCAACGTCGCCTGCACTCGCCTGCCGATCATCATGGACCGTCCAGCGTACGCCGCCATGTCCGCCGATTCGCAGTCGCAACTACGCTGCCGAGCATGGCGATTCGGACTGCTGCATTGCTTGCTGCTGGCGGCGGTACCCGATTCGAAGGCCCCGCGCACAAGTTGCTCGCGCCGCTCAACGGGCGACCCGTATGGGAATGGGCTTTGGCGGCAATGACCGACGCCAAACCCGACCTGCTGATCGTCGTCACCGGCGCAGTCGCCCTTGATCTGCCCGCCGGAATCGTCGAACGACACAACCCGCGCTGGGCAGACGGCCAGGCAACATCGCTGATGTGCGCCGTCGCCGCTGCTCGCGAAGCGGGCGCCGACTCGGTGACCATCGGCCTCGCCGACCAACCCCATGTTCCGAGTAGCGCGTGGCAGGCGGTAACCGATGCGCCCACTGAATACCCGATCGTCATCGCCACCTACAACGACGGCTCCCACGACAAGCCCGGACCGCACCCAGTGCGGCTCGGTCGCGAGACCTGGCCGCTGCTTCCTGCCCAGGGCGACGCCGGCGCGCGTGGATTGATCCAAGCGGAACCGGCGATGGTGCACCGCGTGGCGTGCGAGGGCTCCGCGGTCGACATCGACACCATCAACGATCTACTGCAGGTCGCGGAACTACTCGGCCGCCAACCTGAAGGCGACTTCGAAGTCGCAGTTCGCGACGAGAACGATGAACCACTCGTGCTGCGCAATGCTCCGCTGATGCACAACGGTCGCCCGATGCCGACGCTGTACTGGCTCGCGGGCAAGACGGCGTTGCGCGACGTCAGCCGACTCGAAGCAAGCGGCGGTGTACGCGCGGCCGAGGCAGAAGTCGACGCGGCTGAACTCGCCGCCGCACACGCGCGTTACGCGGCCGAACGCGACGCCCGCCTACCGCACGACTATCGCGGCCCGCGCCCGAGCGGTGGCGTCGCAGGAACGCGCCAGGGCGTGAAGTGCTTGCACGCGCATTACGCGTATCACCTCGCTGGCGGCGACGACCCGGTAGGTCGTTGGGTTGCAGCAAGGTTGCGTGAACAGTGTTGAACATCGAGTTCAGCGAACGCGCGATCAAGTTCACCAGCGAGGAAGCGACCTACACCGTGCCGGTCGGTGTCGACACGCTGGCGGCGATGATCAGCGGCGACCCTCCGTACCCGGAAGACCTGATCAACGCGATCGGACTGGTGATGGATCACGTCGAAGACGTGCTCCGCGAGGTTCCAACCGCGGCGGCCGCGGATCGCATCGAATGCTCTGGCATCGGATTGGGAACGATCGCAGCAGTCGAAGTCGGTGGACCCGCCGCAAATCCGTTCGCGCTCACCCGCGAGGCTGCCGAAGAAGTGTTTCGCACACTCGCCACGGAGTCGGCAGCCGATCGCGCGCGCAACCCCGGGCTGCCCGCCGCCGAAGTTCACCAAGTGTTAGGTGTGAGCTGCGCGCTGGTCGCCGTGCTGCGCGCACTGCACGCGCCGATGGTTATCTTGAACCAATGAGCAGGCTCAGCGGACAGCGTGGGCACCTAGGGCATCCGTCGATGCCAGCCAACAGTGCAACACAACTACACGGTCGCCGAGTGACGCTGACTCAGTTGGCGGCGAGCGACTGGCCAGCGTGGAGCGAATTGCGCATACGCAACGAAACGTGGCTCCGCCCGTGGGAGCCGATGCGTCCGGAGCACCAACTCGACCCCGCCCGCGATCACGAAACTTTCACTGCTCGTTGCGCCGCACGCGATCGCGAACGACAGCTGGGATTGGCCGCTGGCTTCGGCTTGTTCGTGGGAAGCGAGCTGGCGGGCGAGATCAATCTCAACAACATCGTGCGTGGCGCCCACCAGAGTGCGAGCGTGGGCTACTGGATCGATAGCGCCAAGGCTGGTAACCGCTACGTCGCCGAAGCCGTGGTCGTGCTCGCCTGCTTCGCATTTGAGCAGCTGCGATTACATCGCCTCGAGATTTGCATCGTGCCGCGCAATCGCAACAGTCGGCGCGTCATGGAAGTGCTCGAGCTACGCGAAGAGGGCATCGCCGAACGCTTCTTAGAAATCGCAGGCAACTGGGAAGACCACGTGCGCTACGGCATCACAGCCGAAGAATGGTTTGCGCGCCACGACGAACTCGCCGCGGTCTGGCTGTAACTAGCTGTAACAGAGCTAGCTAGGCCTGCTCGGCCGCCAAGCGCGTTGCTTGCGCCTTCGCCTTGCGCACACTCGAGCGGCGCTTCCAGTCCTTCACCTTCCAGTGGCGCAACGTGGAACCCTGCGCCTTCTTGGCGGCTTTCTTCGCCTTCTCAGCGTCGTGGTGGTGGGTCGGCACCCAGGCTCTGCCCGGTTCGTGCACCTCGTCGGGTTCGTAACCCGCACCCACCTGCAACACCACCGAGTGCAACTCGCTATGAATGCGATGCCGCTCGTTGTGTGCGTGAGCTCGCAGATCCATCTTCGGCGTGGGGGCCGTTTCCTGGTTGCGATGACGCTGGCTCATATATGCCTCCGTATCTGTTCAGGTGTGCGGACATCTTTCTGAGCCGAACGGTACGCCTCGCGCGCGTGGCGCGATAGAGGCTTTCGGTAACAGTTGTGCGCGATTCTTACTTCGAGCTGATCTTGGCCTGCAGCGCCGCGAGGCGGGCAGCGAACCACGGCTGACGAGTGCTCCAGACCTGCGGCGTCAGCTCGCGGTCGACGGCTTCAGGATGTGTGCGCACGTCGGCCATCTCCTGAATTGTCCGCTTCATCTCAACGAGCAGCTCGCGCGGCGCAGCGGCTGCGCGGGCGGCCATTTCTTGCGCGGCAGCCAACAACTTGTCGTCGTCGTAGCAGCGATGCACCAATCCGATGCGTTCCGCTTCGGCGCTGTCGATCACCTCACCAAAAACCACAGAAGCGAACGTGGCTTGCGGACCGACCGCGCGGCGCAACATCCACGTGTGGCCACCGCCCGGGTGGATTCCGATTTGCAAGAAGCGAGAGTCGAACTTCGCGCGCCGAGCGGCCAGGCGAACGTCGCAGCCAAGCGCCAAGTTCATGCCGGCACCAACGGCCGCACCGTTGACCGCGGCGATCGTTGGCAGCGGGCTGCGAGCAACGCGCAGAAAGCCTTCATAGATCGTGCCCAGGCTTTCCTTGGTCGCCTCGGCGAGGTTGCCCAGGTTTGCGCCAGCACAGAAGGCCGGCGCGGTACCGGTGACAACCAAGGCGCCAACGGCCGAATCGGATTCGATGCGATCCATCGCTTCAATAATCCCGGCGACCATCGGCGCCGTCAGCGTGTTGCGTTCATCGGGGTTGTTCAACGTCAGCGTGGCAACGCCGTCGACGATCTCAGTAAGCACAAGCGACATGGCTTAACTGTAAACGCACTACCGTCACAGCCGCATGCTTGACCACGTATTCATCGATGCGATCAGCGCATTGCGCGATGCGTTCGACGCCGCGTTCCTCGAGCGGCAACCGTTCGAAGAGCACTTCCAGTCCGACGTACTGCTCGGCGATCTGACATGGGAAACCACCTACGGGCTGCCAGGCGAAGGGCTGCCGCCACACGTCGTCGCCCACATCACTTTCGACTGGCCATCTTGGAGCCAAACGGCATACCGCCAGTGGTACGTCGACGAAATCCTCGATCGGCAGCCAGCGATTGAGATTGAAGTCGTGTTTCGAGTGCAGAACCTCGTCGCGGCCGCCGACCCCGCCGCCATCTTCAGACTGACCGAACCAACCAGCGCGCTGATCGGCAACGATCGGCTTGAACGAGCAGGCGTCACCCTGGAGGCCGGTTTCGCCGAAGCGGGCGAAACGCCCGAGCACTCGGTCGAAGTTACCTTTGAAGGAATGTATGAGTTGGTCGAGGAAGCGCTCGCCGACGGGGCCAGCCAGCAGCTCGACGAACACCTCGGCGCACTCGGCGGGTGGATCGCCGCCACGTTGGTAAAACTCGCCGACATCCGCTGACCGGCGATGAAACTCTGCCCTTGGGGCGGGTTACACTTCCGAACGGATATCCATCCGCCCAAACACAACACTCCAGGGGGAGAACAAATGCGCAAGAGCAAAACGCTCGTAGCGATGGCGCTCATCGCAACCTTCGGTCTCGTAGCCGCCGCATGTGGCGACGACGACAAGAAGACCAGCGACACCACCGCCGAAACAGTCGCCCCGAGCGACCTCAAAATCGGCGTTGCCTTCGACACCGGTGGCCGCGGCGACGGCACGTTCAACGACTCGGCTGGCCGCGGTGCGGACCAGGCCGTAGCCGAACTCGGTGCCACCAAGCAAGAGCTTGAGGCAACGACCGAGGACGACCGCGTTCCGAACCTCGAGGCACTCACGGCTGCCGGCAACAACCCGGTCATCGTGGTCGGCTTCGCCTTTGGTGACGCGATTGCAGCCGTTTCGGCCGCAAACCCCGACACCACCTACGGCTGGGTCGATGGTTACCTCGACCTTCCGAACGTGAAGACGCTCAGCTTCGCCGAAGAGCAGGGCTCGTTCCTGGTCGGTGCCGCTGCTGCGCTCGCGTGCGGTTGCGACCACATCGGTTTCATCGGTGGCCAGGAGATCGACCTGATCAAGAAGTTCGAGGCTGGCTACACCGCTGGTGCCAAGCAGATCAACCCCGACATCGTCGTTGAGGTCCAGTACCTCGGCGCCGCTGGCGACAACGCTGCGTGGGGCTCGCCCGACAAGGCCAAGGAAATTGCCCTCGGTTGGTATGCCGACGGTGTTGAAGTCATCTACACCGCCGCTGGCGGTTCTGGCCAGGGCACGATCGACGCAGCCGTCGAGGCCGACAAGTGGGCCATCGGCGTCGACAGCGATCAGTACCTGACCGCAACGCCCGAGCAGCAGGCACACATCCTCACCTCGATGCTCAAGCGCGTCGACGTGGCTGTGTTCCAGACGGCCAAGGCCGTGCAGGACGGCGACCTCAGCGGTGGCTTCAAGGTGTTCGACCTCAGCGTTGACGGCGTCGGCTACTCCACCTCCGGTGGATACCTCGACGACTTCATTGCTCAGCTCGACGACCTCAAGGCACAAATCGTTGCTGGCGACATCGTGGTGCCAACCGCACCCTGATTTGCTCGCATGAGTGAATTGAATTGAGAACGGCAAGGTGCCCGGGGGTTCGCCCCCGGGCACTCTGCTATAAAAAGGACACCGAATGATTCAGGGGGATGGGCATGGCACAGTCAGACAGCGCGCTGGCAGTTGAGTTGCGTGGGATTGATAAGCACTTCCCGGGCGTCATCGCCAACCACGATGTCGACTTGCGCGTGAAGGCCGGAACGATTCACGCAGTCGTAGGCGAGAACGGTGCTGGCAAGTCCACGCTCATGAAAACGCTGTACGGCATGCACCAGCCCGATGCTGGCACGATCACGGTCAACGGTGTCACACAACATTTCCGTTCACCATCGGAAGCGATCGCCGCCAGCATCGGCATGGTGCATCAACACTTCATGCTCGCCGACAACTTCACTGTGCTCGAAAACATCATCCTCGGCGCTGAACCCGCCAACGGACAGCGCATCGACTTCGACGAGGCGCGTCAGCAGATTCACAAGCTCGCCGAGAGTGTTGGCACCCGTATCGATCTCGACGTGCCCGTCTCCGAGCTTGGTGTTGGAATGCGTCAACGAGTGGAGATTCTGAAGGTTCTCTTTCGCGGCGCGAAGATTCTGATCCTCGACGAACCAACCGCTGTGCTTGTTCCACAAGAGGTCGACGAGTTGTTTCTGACCCTGCGTCATCTCGTCGATGACGGAGCGACCATCATCTTCATCTCGCACAAACTGAAGGAGGTCCTAGCTGTCTCCGACGAGATCACCGTCATGCGCGACGGCACGACTGTCGCAACGGTGCTTCCCAGCGAAGTCGATCGCCGCCAACTCGCTGAATTGATGGTCGGAAGCGAACTCCCTTCGCCGGAGGGTCGCGACAGCGAGATCCGCACCGACATCGCGTTAGTGGTCGAACACCTCACCGTCACCGCTACCGGTCAGCGCGACCTGGTTCACGACGCATCGATCACCGTGCACAGTGGCGAGGTCGTCGGCATCGCTGGCATCGAGGGCAACGGACAATTCGAGTTGTGCTCCGCGATTCTCGGGCTGACACCTAGTTCTGGCACGGTAACGATCACCGGACACGACGTCACGCATCACAGCACTCATTACCGTCGCCAGGCAGGGCTGTCGTACATTCCCTTCGATCGTCACCGTGAAGGACTGATGCTGGAGGCGCCGCTCTGGGAAAACGCGATGCTGGGTCGCGAGCACATGCCCCAGTTCCACAAGGGTCCGCTGATCGATGCGCGTGGCGCCAAGCAGGACTGCAGGTCTGTCATCGAGCGCTTCAGTGTCCTGACACCGAGCGAGGCCGTGCCCGCGTTCGCACTCTCGGGCGGTAATCAGCAGAAGTTGCTGGTTGGCCGCGAACTTTCCAGCGAGCCACGCGTGCTCGTCGCCGCCCACCCAACACGAGGTGTCGATATTGGCGCCCAGGCAGCAATCTGGGACGAGATACGCAAGGCGCGTGATTCCGGGTTGGCGGTGCTATTGATCTCGGCCGACCTTGAAGAACTGATTGGGCTTTCCGACACGGTTCTCGTGATGTTCGACGGTGCAATTACTGCAACGCTCGATCCGGCGAAGGTAACTCCGGAGATCCTTGGTACCTACATGACAGGCGGAACGGTGGAGGCAGCATAATGACTGACGAAAAGCCAGCCGAAGCATCCTCTGAAGCACCACCGGTCGCGAACGCATTCACAGGACTCTTCAAAAGCATCACGACTCGCAGTCAAGCGAGCGGTGTGACGACCGGGCTGTTCACAGTCGCTAGCTCGCTGGTGGCGGTGGGCATCGCCCTTGCGATCTGCGCCGTGTTGCTCGCCATTACTGGCAAGGACCCATGGGCGGCCTACAGCAAGATCATTCAGACCGGAACCGACGGCGACAAGCTGATCGAGATGCTGAAACGGGCGACACCACTTCTCCTTTCCGGGACGGCGGTGGCGATCGGGTTCAAGATGAACCTGTTCAACATCGGCATTGGGGGCCAATACCTGTTCGCGGCACTGATGGCCGCCGCAATCGGCACCCAAGTGAGCCTTCCCGCACCACTACATGTGGCGTTCATTCTGCTCATCGCCATGGTCGCCGGTGCAGCGTGGGCAAGCATCGCCGCGATATTGAAGGTGACTCGCGACGTCCATGAAGTGATCTCGACGATCATGCTGAACTTCATTGCGCTGGCGGTGATCCAATGGTTGTTCGAGAACTGGTTCCGCGACAACTCTCTCGAACTCAACATCAAGACAAAAATACTTCCAGTCAGCGGACGCATGCCCGACATCGTCAAGGACAAACTCGGCGGCATGTTCATCGTCGCGTTGTTGGTCGTGTTCCTGTACTGGGTGATCGTGTTCAAAAGTCGTTTCGGTTTTCGACTGCGGGCGTCTGGCCTCAACGCGGGAGCTGCCCGCACCGCGGGCATCGATGCCAAGAAGATGATCGTCATTACCATGCTCATTTCAGGTGCAATCGCTGGTTTGGTGGCGATGCCAAGCGTGGTCGGCGAGATCTATGCCTACGGGCCAAACGCAACTCCCACACAGTTCGGCTTCGCTGGCATCACGGTTGCGTTGCTTGGTCGCCATCATCCACTCGGCATCATCGTCGCCGCTTGCCTCTTTGGCTTTCTTGACTCGACATCGCCGCAGCTGCAGTTGGCGGCGATTCCAAGCTCGATTGTGCAGGTGATCCAAGCGGTGATCGTGCTCACGGTTGTCATCGTCAACGAGGCCACCATCCGGTGGCTCAACAAACGAACGTCGGAACGAACGGCCGCCCGCCTCATCGCGTCCGGTACCACAGTGGGAGCGTCAGCATGAGTACCGTCACCCCGGAACTGGCACCCCTCAACGAGGGCCGCACCGACAGCATCGCTAGCTTCTTCGCAGTACGGCGCAACATGATTCTGACCGCCGGGATCACGCTCTTGGCGTTGATGAGCATTACTCGACTGTGGACTGGCGAACAGCCGCTGACGTCGTCGGGCACGATGGGCACAGCGTTGCGTCTGACTGTTCCGATCATGCTCGCTGGTATGGCCGCGCTGTGGGCCGAGCGCTGCGGCGTCTTCAACATCGGTATCGAAGGCATGATGATTCTCGGCACCTGGGGTGCCGGTTACGGAGCATGGAAGTGGGGACCCTGGATCGGGTTGCTGTTCGGAATCCTGCTAGGCATGTTTGGCGGTCTCATCCACGCCATTGCCACGGTGCGATTCAACGTCGACCAAGTGATCTCCGGTGTCGTCATCAACATCTTGGCGTTCTCCGGCGCGCGCTACCTCAGCGACCTGATTTTCACCGGCGAACAAGGCGGCGGAGTCAGCCAATCGCCACAACAGAAGTCGGGAATCCCTAAGTTCGACACACCGTTCTTCGCGGGTGGCGAACTGTTCGGCTGGAAGACCCCCGACTTCTTCGGCTGGATGGAGGAGAGGCGGTGGTTCCTGCTCGGTGACATCGGGGGTATCGGCAAGGGTCTCACGGTCAATCTGTCGTGGCTGACTGTGCTCGCAGTCGCGGTGGTGCCGATCACATACTGGGTCTTGTGGCGAACTCGCTTTGGATTGCGACTGCGTTCATCAGGCGAGGCTCCGCATGCGGCCGAGAGCTTGGGCGTCAAGGTGATTCCGTTGCGCTATGCCGGCTTGCTGATCAGTGGAGGCCTCGCCGGTTTCGCCGGAGCCACGCTGGCGATCGTTGCCTCGTCGTATTACCGCCAAGGTCAGACTGCTGGTCGCGGCTTCATCGGCATGGCCGCGATGATCTTCGGCAACTGGCGCCCAATGGGTGTCGCTGGTGGCGCAGCAGTCTTCGGATACTCCGAGGGTGTGAAGCTCGTTGCGAGCAGCAGCCTGCCAGCACTCTTCTTGTTCGTCACGTTGGTGGCTGGCCTGATGCTGATTGTCGCACTGCTGCGCAAGAAGATGATCACCGTCCTCACCGCCGCGATCACCGGCGGGCTTTTCTTCACCGCCTACCTGACGGTGAAAGAGGTTCCGGAATCGCTGACGCAGTCCGTGCCCTACGTCGCAACACTGGTGGTGCTAGCAACGGCGAGCAAGCGGCTGCGGCCACCGGCGCAAGCTGGCATCAAGTACCGCCCCGGCGAGGGCCACTAGCACTCGAGTTCGGACCTACTCCCGCTCAGTCGCCCACTCTAGAAGGTCGGCGAGCGGTGGTCGCTCGGCGATGCGCCTAGCTGGAGAGTTCGGCGACTGCTTGTACTTCGATACCGCCGCGGGGGCGTTGCGTCAGCGTGACCCGCACGTGCTTTGGTTTCGCTGAGTGCATCACTTCGCCCGCGATCTCGGCGGCTAGCGCCTCGGCGAACACGGCACGATTGCGGAAGCCCCATAGGTAGAGCTTCAGGCTCTTGGACTCGATGCACCACTTGTCGGGCACGTACTCGATGACAACTGTGGACAGGTCGGGCTGCTCCGTGACCGGGCACATCGAGTTCAGTTCGTCGTTGGTGCACCGGACTTGCGTGACGTGTGCCGGAGCGGCGAACACCTCGACGTGCTCGACGGCATGGCGCACGGTGCGACCAAGAATGGTCAGGTGCTCGGTCGACGGGTCGGCGCTCATGGGCCACAGGTTATGGGTTCAGTAGCACGGCGCGTACGCTGTGTGAATGGGCCGCATTCTCGACAACGAGCAAATCGAGCGTTTCGATCGCGATGGCTACCTGGTTGTTGAGGATTTTGCCAGCAAAGAGTCATGCCTGGCACTCAAGGCAGCAGCGGAGGAAATCGTCGACAAGTTTCGGCCACCGACGCGGCCGAGCGTTTTCCGCACCGACGAACAGAATCGGGTCAGCGATCGCGAATTCCTGAAGTCTGGTGGTGGTGTGTCGTGCTTCTTTGAGGCGGAGGCGTTCGGCGAGGACGGCACACTGCGCACGCCAAAGTCGCTGAGCATCAACAAGATCGGGCACGCACTGCACGATCTGGACCCCGAGTTCGAGCGCTTCACGTATACGCCGCAACTAGCCAGTGTCGCCAGTGACATCGGTATGGCCGACGCGCTCGCATTGCAGAGCATGTACATCTTCAAGCAGCCGCACATCGGTGGCGAGGTCGGCTGCCACCAGGACGCGACGTTCTTGTACACCGACCCGATCACCGTGACCGGCTTCTGGTTTGCAATCGAAGACGCCACGCTCGAGAACGGCTGCATGTGGGCGGCACCAGGCGGTCATCGCACAGCGCTGCGCAAACTGTTCAAGCGCGCGGCAGTGAGTGACGACGGCGGAACGTTGTTCGACGAGCTCGACTCGACCCCGCTGCCGATGGCGAGCGATCTCGTACCGCTCGAGGTTCCTGCCGGCACGTTGGTCGTGCTGCATGGCTTGCTTCCGCACTGGAGCGACGTCAACCGTTCGCCGAAGAGCCGCCACGCATACAGCGTGCATTGCATTTCTGCCGCAGCTGAGTACCCGCCGTGGAACTGGCTGCAACGACCGACCACGATGCCACTGCGAGCCCTCGCGGCATGAACATCAAGGGACTTCCGAAGGTGCTGCTGCACGACCACCTCGACGGTGGTCTACGCCCCGCCAGCGTGATCGAACTCGCGCAGGAATACGGGTACAAGAACTTGCCGTCGAACGATGTCGACGAACTTGCTTTGTGGTTTAACAGCGGCGCCAAGCGCAACGATCTGGTGCTCTATCTCGAGACGTTCGCGCACACCGTCGGTGTCATGCAGGATCGCGACGCGATCGAGCGTGTTAGCTACGAGTGCGCGGTCGACCTTGCCGCCGATGGTGTCGTCTACGCCGAGGTGCGCATGGCGCCGGAGTTGTGCACCGAGAAGGGGCTCACGCTCGATGAGATCGTGGAAGCGATTCTCGATGGCTTCCGTCGCGGCGCGGCCGGAACCGATCTCACCATCTACCTCATCTGCGCGGCGATGCGAACCGCCGCGCGCAGCCTAGAAATCGCCGAGCTGGCCGTTCGTTGGCGCGACGCCGGGTGCGTCGGTTTCGACATTGCCGGTGCCGAGGAGGGCTACCCGCCGACTCGCCATCTCGACGCGTTTCAGTATGTGCAGCGCGAGAATTTTCACACCACGATTCACGCTGGCGAAGCGTTCGGCCTGCCCAGCATCTGGGAAGCCGTGCAGTTCTGCGGGGCCGAGCGCCTCGGGCACGGCGTGCGCATCGTCGACGACATCAAAGGCCCGCCGGGCGAAGAGCAGCTCGGTCGCCTGGCGGCGTTCGTTCGCGACCGACGGATTCCGCTCGAGCTGTGCCCAACCAGCAACGTCGGGACTGGCGTCTGCGCCAGCGTCGCCGACCATCCGATTGGCATGCTGCGCCGTCTGCGCTTCCGGGTGACGCTGAACACCGACAACCGTTTGATGAGCGCAACCTCGATGACGTTCGAGATGGAGGAGTTGCGTGATGCCTTCGGCTGGGGTATCGACGACTTCGAATGGATCACGATCAACTCGATGAAGAGTGCTTTCGCCCCGTTCCCAGAGCGGCTGAAGCTGATCAACGGGGTTATCAAGCCTCGCTATGCAGCCGCTCGGGCAGACGCTCTCTAATCTGCCAGCGTCTAACCTGCACGGCATGCCCGTCGCCCTGCACGTTGTTGATCACCCGCTCATTGCCGATTCGCTGACCCGCGTTCGCGACAAAGACACGCCGAACGCTATGTTCCGCCAAGAGCTCGAGCGGATCGGAACGTTGTTGATGGCCGAAGCGACTCGCGGCTTGCCCACGCACTCGGTCACCGTGCAGACTCCGCTGACCACGACGAAGGGGCGACAGCTCACCGCGCAGCCGATCGTTGTGCCCGTGTTGCGCGCCGGATTGGGTTTTCTGCACGCCGCGCAGGAGCTGCTGCCGAACGCCGACGTCGGCTTCATCGGTGTTGCGCGCGATGAAGCCACACATCAACCGATGCCGTATGTCAACAAGCTGCCCGAGACTCTTGCCGGTCGTCAGTGCATCGTCCTCGACCCGATGCTCGCGACCGGCGGGTCGCTTGCTCATACTTGCCAACTGTTGCTCGAGCGCGGCGCGACCGGCACGATCATCGTCGTCTGCGTGCTGGCAGCGCCGGAAGGCATCGAGATGCTGCGGGGCGCGAATCTCGACCTCGCGGTCTACACCGCATCACTCGACGAGCGCTTGAACGAAACTGCGTTCATCGTGCCCGGCCTAGGTGACGCCGGCGACCGCCAATTCGGCTCCCCCGCCTAACCCGCGCCCCGGTTCCGACCGCGCCCATGGGTGCGGAACGGCATCAATACTGACCCACAGGCGCACCCTTGGGCGCGACACGGCTTCATCCACGACACGGCTTCATCCACGACACGAAGCCACAATACGAACTAGCCCAGCCTGCTAGATGAGGAGCGCGGCTAGAGCTTCTAGGAATGGCTTGGGGTCGAGTCCGATGCCTTCGCCGTACAGCTTGACCTTGGGCTCGGTACCACTCGGGCGCACTTGCACGCGCATGTTCTCGCCCAACTCCAAGCGCAGCAGTCCGGCTTCATCAAACCAATGCGTCGCAGTCACGGCGCTGCCACCAACTTCGGTCGGCGGATTGGCTCGCAAACGCGCAACCGCTGCTGCGCCATCGGCAGGCGGCATGTGCACTGCCTGGTCGGCCACGATGTGCCGCCCGTAGGTAGCGGCGATGGCATCCAGTCGATCTTGCAACGTCACACCTTCGGCAGCGGCAAGTCCGGCGACCTCGGCCATCATCACTGCTGCAGTGATGCCGTCCTTATCGAGCGGCTGGCCGCACACGAGATACCCGAGCGCCTGCTCGTATCCGAAGACGAACCGTTTCCCGGGATTGGCCAGCACTGTGTGCGCGATCCACTTGAAGCCGGTGAATGTTTCCTCACACGCGACGCCATGCGCAGCCGCCATCCGTGACAGCAACGAGGAGGAGACGAGTGTGGTGACGACGAGTCGGTCGTCACCAGTTGTGTGACGCAAAATGTGATCGGAGAGCAGCCAACCGAGTTCGTCGCCGCCGAGCCGACGCCAGCCGCCGTCAGCGGTAGGAATGGCTGCGCCAAGTCGATCGGCGTCGGGATCGTTGGCAAGCGCGACGTGTGCGCCAACTTCCGCCGCCCGCGCCATCAACAGATCCATTGCGCCAGGTTCTTCTGGGTTGGGAAATGGGACAGTTGGAAAGGTTCCGTCAGGCTGCTGCTGAGCGGCCACCACAGCGGGCGCAGGAAGGCCGGCGCTCTCGAACGCGGCGAGCAACGTGGCACCGCCAACGCCGTGCATCGCGGTGTAGGCGACCTGCACGCCGGCAACCGTCGGCGCCAGACGCGTAGTACGCACGAAGTTGAGATAGTCGGCAACTCGATCGTCGCCAAGCATTGTGATCAATGGATCGTCAGCCGGCGACAACTGCACGGAGCACGGATCAACCTTGTCGATGAATCCGGTGATCTCGCTATCGACCGGCGACACGATTTGCGAGCCAGTGCCGAGGTAGACCTTGTACCCATTGTCGGCTGGCGGGTTGTGCGACGCGGTGACCATCACGCCTGCTGCCGCTTGCACCTCGGTGACGTTCCACGCCAGCACCGGAGTTGGAACAACATGTGGAAACAACATGGCCTTCACGCCGCGGGCGGCACACACGCGCGCAGTGTCGAGCGCGAATACGTCGCTCTTGCGCCGCGCGTCGTAACCGATGATCACGCCGTGCTCCGCCGCGTTCGGAACTTGTGCCAGCAAGTAGTCGACCAGTCCGGCGGCGGCTTGCTGCACAACCAGGCGGTTCATGCGTTGCGGGCCAGCACCAACGGCACCGCGCAAACCAGCGGTACCAAACTGCAGGCGGCCGGTAAACCGCGTGTGCAGCTCGTCAGCCGGACCCTTGAGTAGCGCCGAGAGTTCCTCGCGCATATCGGCATCGGGCTCGGCAGCAAGCCATGCCTTCGCTTGCTCGACTGCGTTTTCTGCTGCGTCGATCACGGCAGCAGCGATTTCAGTTCGACGAGCGGGCGCGGGCCGACGTGCGAGATCACTTCGGCAGCGGCAATCGCGCCGAACTTGGCGCATTCTTCCAGCGGATAGTCGCGGGTGTAGCCGAAGAGGAAGCCAGCGGCGAACAAGTCGCCAGCACCGGTCGTATCCAGCACTTCCTTCACCTCTTCGGCGGGCGCCGTCAGAACCGAATCGCGCGTCACGATGTAGCAACCCTTGGGTCCGACCGTGATGACCGCTAGATCGCAGTCTCGCTGCACTGCCTTCACTGCCGCATCGAAGGTGTCGACTTGGTACAGCGACATCAACTCGTCGCTGTTGCCGAACAAGATGTCGACTTCGTCGGCGACGAGCGAGCGAAAGTCGTCGCGGTGGCGATCGACGCAAAACGAATCGCTGAGCGTCAGCGACACCTGACGGCCGTGCTCGTGAGCCGTGACGGCTGCCAAGCGGAACGCCTCCTTCGCATGCGGGCGGTCGAACAGGTAGCCCTCCATATACAGCACCTTGCCGGCAGCAACGGTCGGTAAATCAATGTCGGGCGGGCACAACAACGACGAGACGCCGAGGTAAGTGTTCATCGTGCGCTCGGCATCGGGGGTGACGACGATGATGCACCGACCAGTCGGAGTGTCGGCTACGGCGGCGCCGGGCCGGAACTGCACACCAACGGCGCGCATGTCGTGACCGAACACCCGACCCAGCTCGTCGTCGCTGACTTTGCCGATGTAGGCGGCGCTGCCACCGAAAGAAGCGACGCCAGTCACTGTGTTGGCGGCCGAGCCTCCGCTCATTTCAATGGCTGTTCCGAGCGCGCGATACAGATACAGCGCGCGATCGGTATCAACCAAGGTCATTGAGCCCTTCGCCAGCTCATGACGGGCGATAAACCCGTCGTCGGCGTGGCTAATTACGTCGACCAGTGCATTGCCGATACCGACAACGTCGTACAGCGGGGCAACG
>Ga0105047_10009397_pt1 | contig 16107 bp, 30 predicted proteins | sample MAT04_FD_78384 | JGI IMG/M metagenome (GOLD analysis project Ga0105047, IMG submission 78384) | Freshwater microbial communities from Lake Fryxell liftoff mats and glacier meltwater in Antarctica - MAT-04 (megahit assembly) | ecosystem: Environmental > Aquatic > Freshwater > Ice > Liftoff...
ACAACGTACAGATGGAAATTGAACTGATCACCCCGGTGGCCATGGACAAGGGTTTGCGCTTCGCAATTCGCGAAGGCGGCCGTACAGTCGGTGCCGGCACAGTATCAGAAATCGTCGAGTAGTAGTTTAGCTAGGACCTGACAGATGAATAAAGAACGAATCCGTATCCGACTCAAGGCTTACGATCACCGAGTACTGGACCAATCGACGAGTGAAATCGTTGACACGGCTCGCCGTACCGGTGCGGTGATCGCCGGGCCGATCCCGCTTCCCACGGTGCGGAACCGCTACACGGTGAACCGCTCACCGCACGTAGACAAGAAGTCGCGGGAGCAGTTTGAAATTCGCACGCACAAGCGATTGCTCGATATCCTCGAGCCGACGCAAGACACGGTAGACGCGCTGATGAAGCTCGACCTGCCGGCCGGCGTGGACGTCGAAATTAAAGCTTTCGGCAAGAAGTAGAACAAGTTTTTAGGAATCCGCAGTTTGACCTTCGTGGTTAGAACCTGGAGAGGTTGGCAATGAGCCCAGGAATTTTAGGTAAAAAAATCGGCATGACGCAGATCTTCCGCGCCGATGGGCAGGTGGTGCCTGTCACATTGGTGAAGGCCGGACCCTGCGTAGTCACACAGCGTAAGACGCCTGCTACTGACGGGTATGACGCCATTCAGCTTGGGCTGATGGAATACGTCAAACCGGCCAGGATCAACAAGCCTGAGACGGGCCACCTGAAGAAGGCTGGCGCCGACGGGGTCCGCTATAGTCGCGAGTTCAAATTGAACCGCGGCAACGGCGACTTCAAGGCTGGCGATAAGATCACCGCTGAAGACTTCAAGCCCAAGGAGATCATCGATGTAATCGGTATCTCAAAGGGCCGTGGTTTTCAGGGTGTGGTCAAACGCCACGGTTTCCGCGGCGGTCCTGGTGGCCACGGTTCGATGTTCCATCGTGCCCCTGGTTCGATCGGTGCGTCGAGCTTCCCCTCGCGTGTCTTCCCAGGCATGCGTATGGGCGGCCACATGGGTACTGATCAGGTGACCGTACGCAATCTCGAAATCATCGAGGTTGATGCGGAAGAGAACGTGATCATGGTGAAGGGCGCGCTCCCTGGAGCAAACGGCTCTTACGTCATGATCCGCCGTACAAAGGCGAGGGGCTAATACGATGCCTACCGTAGACGTAATTAATCTCGAGAACGAAGTAGTCGGTTCGCTCGATCTCGCCGCCGAAGTATTCGGTGCCGATGTGAACGAGCACCTGCTCTATGAGTCGGTCCGCCACTACATGGCTGGACAGCGCAAGGGCTTGGCTTCAACCAAGACTCGTCACGAAGTGGCTGGTAGCGGCAAGAAGTTGTGGAAGCAAAAGGGTACCGGCCGCGCCCGCATGGGCAGCATCCGGTCGCCACTATGGCGCCACGGCGGCACGACGCACGGTCCGCAGCCCCGTGACTACAGCTACCGTCTTAACAAGAAAATGATCCTCGGCGCTCTGCGCTCGGCGTTGACCGCAAAGCTGCGTGATGGTGAATTGCGCATTGTTGAAGGCTTCACTCTGGCCGATGCCAAGACCAGGAATTTTGCCGGTGCCCTCGGTAAGTTGAACGTTGAGAAGACTGTTCTTCTCGTCGAGAACGCCGAAAACCGCAACCTGACGCTGGGCTCGCGCAACATCCCTGGAGTCAAGCTGGTGAGCACCAAGAATGTCACCACTTACGACATCCTGAAGTACAAAGATGTTTTGGTGAGTAAGTCGGCTGCCGAGAAATTGTCGGAGGCGCTGAAGTAAATGACCTTATTTGATGTGATTACGCGTCCGATTGTCACCGAAAAAGGTGTCATGAAGAAGGACGGCGAACGCACGCTTTGCTTTGAAGTGAAGACTGCCGCCACTAAGACCCAGATCAAGCAGGCCGTCGAGAAGATCTTCAAAGTCAAAGTGGAAGAAGTTCGTACCGTCATCAACGAAGGCAAGCTTCGTCGTCGTGGCAAATTCGCCGGCTACGGGTCGAATTGGAAGAAGGCCTACGTGAAACTCAAGAAGGACCAGAAGGTCCCTGAATACTCCGAGGTCGTCTAATGCCGATTAAAAGTTATCGTCCGTTTACTCCCTCGCGCCGCTTCCGTACGGTAGTTACGCGTGAGGACATCACCAAGCAGACGCCGGAGAAAAGTCTCACCAGCGGTAAGGCGAAGTCAGGTGGCCGTAATTCAACGGGCCGCACGACCATGCGCTTCCGCGGCGGTGGCAACAAGACCTCTTATCGTGAGATCGACTTCAAGCGAGACAAGGCTGGCATTCCAGCTACGGTCGCCTCTGTTGAATACGATCCGAATCGCTCGGCTCGTATTGCTTTGCTCAACTATGTCGATGGCGAGAAGCGTTACATCGTTTCCCCCGTTGGCCTTAAGGTTGGCGCAAAGATCATGAGTGGGCCCGGAGCCGACATTCTGGTTGGCAACGCACTTCCGCTCAAGAACATCCCGGCCGGTACGATCGTTCACAACATTGAACTGCGTCCTGGCAAGGGTGCTCAGATGGCACGCAGCGCCGGCGCTCAGGCCCAGGTTGTGTCTAAGGAAACCGAATATTGCCTGCTCAAGCTGCCTAGCGGCGAAGTACGCAAGGTTTTGATCGATTGCTACGCAACGATCGGCCAGGTCGGTAATCTCGATCACGAAAATCAAACGCTCGGCAAGGCTGGTCGCAGCCGCTGGGTTGGCAAGCGTCCTCATAACCGTGGCGTCACAATGAACCCGGTTGACCACCCGCACGGTGGTGGTGAGGGTCGTACGTCCGGTGGTCGTCACCCGGTTACGCCTTGGGGTCAGCCTACGCGTGGTTTCAAAACCCGCAACAACAAGCGTACCGACAAGATGATTGTCAAACGGAAGCAGAAGAGCTAGGGAACAGGTAAGAAGATAATATGGGCCGTTCACTCAAAAAAGGACCGTTCGCCGACGAACACCTGATCGTGAAACTCGAGGCAATGAATAGCCGGGACGAGAAAAAGGTTTTGAAAACCTGGTCTCGCCGCTCGACGATCATGCCTTTGTTTATCGGTCATACCCTCGCCGTCCACAACGGTAAAAAGTTTATTCCGGTCTACGTGACCGAAAACATGGTTGGCCACAAACTGGGCGAATTTTCACCGACGCGCACCTTCAAGGGTCACGTGGCGAAATCCAAGTCCAACGAAAAAGGCAAATAGGACTGAATCATGATAGCCAAAGCAGAAGCCCGTTACGTCCGCGTGAGCCCGCAGAAATGCCGTCTGGTGATCGATCTGATCCGTGGACTCAATGCCGGCGAGGCAATCAATTTGTTGAAGATGACGAACAAGCGTATGGCTCCCGTCGTCGAAAAGCTCTTGCGCAGCGCCATCGCTAACGCCGAGAACAAGAACAGCAATGTTGACGTTGATAACCTGACAGTAAGCGAAGCATATGTAAATGAAGGACCGCGCATGAAGCGCATCCGCCCTGCTCCGATGGGCCGTGCCTATCGCTACCAGAAGAGGATCGCGCACATTGTGGTCAAAGTTTCGGACGGCGTTGCCGCCGAAGTCAAGGCTGAGGCATAAGGAAAAAAGCGAATGGGTCAGAAAGTACATCCCTTTGGATTCCGTCTCGGGGTCACCAAAACGTGGAAAAGCCGCTGGTTTGCCAAGCAAGACTACGCCAAGCTTCTCTTTGAAGATCTTGAACTGAAGGAATCGCTGCGCAGCCGCCTCAAGAGCGCTGGTGTAAGCTCGATCGAAGTTGATCGTCCTGGCAACAAACTGCGCATCACGATTCGCACCTCGCGTCCCGGTATCATCATCGGCCGCAAGGGCGCTGAAATCGAAAAGTTGAAGCAGGACTTGGCCAAGAAAACCAAGCGCGAAGTATTCATCGACATTCAGGAAGTGCACAAGCCTGAGCTTGATGCCCAGCTGGTGTCAGAGTCGATCGCATTGCAGCTCGAAAAGCGAGTGGCATTCCGCCGTGCGATGCGCAAGGCTGTTGACAGCGCTCAGCGCTTCGGCTGCAAAGGCATCAAGGTTCGCGTCAGCGGCCGCTTGAACGGTGCCGAAATCGCACGTACCGAATGGTACCTGCATGGCCGGTTGCCGCTGCACACTCTGCGCGCCGACATCGATTACGGATTTGCTGAAGCCCACACGACTTATGGCGTCATCGGCGTCAAGTGCTGGATCTACAAGGGTGACATTGGCGAAGGCCAGCGTCGTGTCATGTTGCGTAACGATAACGAACCGCAACCCCGCCCGAAGCGTGACAATCGTGATCGCGATCGTCGTCCTGGTGGCGACCGTCCTGGTGGAGATCGTCCTGGTGGAGATCGTCCCGGCGGAGATCGTCCGCGTGGAGCTTATGAACCCCGCACCGGTGGCGAAGGCCGTGGGGCCGATGGCCGAGCCCGCACCGAGGCAGCAATGCCCCCCGTGGCTGACTCTGGCGTAGTAGTAACTGCACCTGAAGTGCCGTCAATAATCAAGAGTGGTGGCCCAATCCTGCCGCCAATGGCACCGCCCGCCCCGAACTGGAAGCAGGAAATGGCTGCTGAAGGTTCCCAGCCGATTGCTGAAGCTACCGAGCCGATTGTTAAAGCTGTCGAGCCGATTGCTGAAGCCGCCCAGCCGATCGTTGAAGCTGTTGTGGAGCCCGTAGTTGAGGCCGCTCCCGAAGCCGAAAAGCCGGCTGAGTAACTAGAGAAGCCGCAGAAGATTTTTCAAAAGAGGAACACGACCTATGTTGATGCCAAAGAAAGTCAAGTACCGCAAACAGCAGCGCGGCCGCATGCGCGGTATGGCTCATCGCGGCTCCAGTGTGGACTTCGGCGAATACGGCCTGAAGGCAATGGCTTGTGGTTATATCACCAACCGCCAGCTTGAAGCCGCCCGTATCGCAATGACGCGCCACATCAAGCGCGGTGGTAAGGTTTGGATCCGGATTTTCCCGGATAAGCCTGTCACAAAGAAGCCGGCCGAAGTCCGAATGGGCTCTGGTAAAGGTGCTCCGGATGGCTGGGTGTGTGTAATTCGCCCTGGCAAAATTTTGTTTGAGATGGAAGGCGTTTCGCTTGAAATCGCGCAGGAAGCCATGCGTCTGGCGGCAATGAAGTTGCCGATGAAGACCAAGCTTGTGTTGCGTTCGGCGGTATAGGCAGTAAGCGTAAGGAACACAAACAATGAAAGCTGAACAAATTCGCGGCCTCGATCAGGCCGAACTTAACAAGCACCTGGCCGAAGGCAATGAGAACATGTTCCGTTTGCGCTTTCAGATGTCCATGGGCCAGATGGAAGGCATCAAGAAGCTGCGCGATCTCAAGAAGGACCGTGCACGCATTCTGACCGTCATGCGCCAGACCGAACTGGCCGCCAAAAAGGAAGGCAAGTAGCCAATGGCCGAAGAAGTCGTCAAGACCCCTAACAAGCAGGAAAAGGTCGGTGAAGTAGTCTCGACCAAGATGGCAAAAACGATCGTGGTCGAAGTGACCCGCAAAGTGCAGCATCCGCTGTATAAGCGAATTCTGACCCGTCGTAGTAAATTTTATGCCCACGACGAAGAGGGTAAAGCCAAGCAAGGCGATCAGGTTCGCATCATTGAGAGCCGCCCCTTGAGCAAGTTGAAGCGCTGGGCACTGAAAGACATTCTGCGCACTGCAGTTCGTATTCAGATCCAGGACGAGCCCTCAGCCGAGCGTCTGGCTCGTGCCGCAGCGGCCAAGAAGAAGAACAAGTAGGCTTTAGCCCGAATTGTTTACAAGATGTTTTAAGAGAGCTACGGAGAATACGCAATGATTGGGATGAGAACAATGCTGGAAGTGGCGGACAACAGTGGCGCCCGTAAGCTCCAGTGCATTCTGCCGCGCGGCGGCGACAAAGGCAAAACAGCCGGCTTGGGCGACATCATCACGGCCAGCGTCAAGGAAGCAGCTCCCGACTCGTCAGTGAAAAAGGGTAAAGTAGTACGTGCGGTTATCGTCCGCATGCGCAAGGAAGCCCGTCGCAAGGACGGAACCTACATTCGCTTTGATTCCAACGCAGCTGTGCTGGTGAACGAACTGGGCGAGCCGGTAGGCACGCGTGTGTTCGGCCCAGTGGCTCGCGAACTGCGCGACAAGAAATTCATGAAGATCGTTTCGCTTGCTCCGGAGGTTGTGTAGTTATATGGCTTCCCTCAGCAAAATGAATGCCTCTGAGAAGGCTGGAATCCCAAAGCGGATTCGCATTAAAAAAGACGACATGGTAAAAGTGCTGGTTGGCAAAGACAAGGGCAAGACGGGTAAAGTGATTGAAGTAAATCACACTATCGGTCGAGTTCTGGTCGAAGGCATCAGCATGGTAAAGCGGGCAACAAAGCCGAATCCAGCCAAGGGAATCAAGGGTGGCTTCCAGGAAAAGGAAGCCAGTATCCACGTTTCGAACGTGATGATTCTTACAGCAGGCGGCATTCCGACCCGCATTGGTACGAAGGTGGAGACGGTGGGTGGAAAAACCCGCCGCACGCGCATCGCGCGGAAAACCGGTGAGGTGCTGGATTCCAAGTAACTTGGCCTTTACGGGCAAAGTTAGCCAGGTCCCTCCCAACACGAATGAGGTAGAGAAGCAATGAAAGCGCGCTTAAGAGAAGTTTATAACAAGCAGGTTGCACCGGCACTCCAGGCGGAGTTCGGCTACAAAAACCCGATGGCTATTCCAAGGGTCGACAAGGTGTCGATCAATCTGGGCCTCGGTGAAGCAACCGGAAATGCGAAGCTGATGGACGTAGCGGTGCAGGAACTTTCTGCCATCAGCGGCCAAAAGCCTGTCGTTACCAAAGCGAAGAAGTCGATTGCAGCGTTCAAGCTGCGCGAAGGCATGCCGATCGGTTGCATGGTTACCTTGCGCAACGATGCAATGTACGAATTTCTAGACCGCTTCATGAATATTGCGCTCCCTCGCGTCCGCGACTTCCGCGGAGTGAACCCGAAATCATTCGATGGCCGCGGCAACTACACGATGGGCATCAAGGATCAATTGATCTTCCCCGAAATCGACTACAACAAGGTCGACAAAGCGCGGGGTATGAATATTTGCATCACGACCACTGCAACCAACGACGCAGAAGGGCTCGCGTTGCTTAAGTTTATGGGAATGCCGTTCCGCCAATAAAGGAAGAAACAGAGATACACGATGGCAACTACCGCAAAAATCGCCAAGGACAATAAGAAGCCAAAGTTTGAATGCCAGCACCGCAATCGTTGCGGACGTTGTGGCCGGCCGCGTGCTTACATGCGCAAGTTCAACCTGTGCCGTATCTGTTTCCGTCAGCTCGCCCTGGCTGGAGAAGTTCCCGGCGTGACGAAGTCAAGCTGGTAGCGAGAAGCGAAAGAAGAGAGAAGAAACAGGATGACGACCGATCCAATCGCCGATATGCTGACGCGGGTACGCAATGCCATCAAGGCGCGTCACTCGAAAGTGGATATCCCGGCCTCCAAGCTCAAGCTCGAAATTGCCCGCATTATGAAGGAAGAGGGTTATATCCTCAACTTCAAGCTGGCTGAAGAGGGCTCGAAGAAGACCATCAAGATTTATTTGAAGTACACGCCCACCAACGACAGCGTCATCTCGCATCTGGAGCGCATCTCGCGCCCTGGTTGCCGCCGATACGTCGGGTCGATGGAAGTACCCAAGGTACTTGGCGGGTTGGGGATTAACATCCTCACTACCCCCAAGGGTGTGATGACTGGCCAGTCGGCTCGCAAAGCGAACGTCGGCGGCGAAGTGCTCTGCCAGATCTACTAATTGGATTTGCAGAGAGCCATTGAAGGAAACAGAATATGTCACGTGTAGGTAAAAAGCCCATTGCTCTGCCGGCTGGAGTCAAAATCCAGATCGGAACCGAGCTGCTGGTAGAAGGCCCCAAAGGTAAATTGGTGGTTCCGATTCCGCAGGGCGTCACAGTGGAAAACACGAACGGTACAGTGCAGATCAGCCGGGCGAACGACAAGCTTGCCGCCTTACACGGTTTGACCCGCGCATTGGCCGCCAATGCAATCACCGGCGTCTCAACCGGTTGGACCCGCGAACTCGATATCGTCGGCATCGGTTACCGTTGCGACCTTAAAGGGAACCTGGCGACGTTTATGCTTGGTTATAGTCACACGATCGAGTTGTTGCTGCCAGCCGGCGTCGATATGACGGTTGAGAAGCAGACTCACATTGTTTTGAAGAGCCATGACCGCCAATTGGTGGGTCAGGTAGCCGCGCACATGCGAGGATTGCGTCCGCCAGATCCTTACAAGAATAAGGGAGTTCGCTATACCGGCGAGATCCTGAAGAAGAAGGTCGGCAAGAGCGGTGCCGGTGGCAAGGGTAAGTAAGGCGCGAGGATAGCGAGGAACGAAACGATGAAAGCAAAAGTAGATCGCGACGCAGTTCGCCGCCGAATTCATATCCGTATTCGGAAACGTGTCAAGGGTACCTCCGAGAGGCCCAGGCTCGCTGTATTCCGCAGCCTGAATCACATTTATGCTCAGGTAATCGACGACCGGAGCGGGCACACGCTCGCCTCGGCTTCGAGCGCCGAAAAGAGCGTCGAGGTGAAGTCCGGCGGCAACGTCGAGGCAGCCAAGGTAGTAGGCAAGCTGGTGGCCGAACGCGCCAAGCAGGCAGGAATCGGTGCGGTTGTATTTGACCGTGGCGGATTCCTGTATCACGGCCGGGTTAAGGCTCTGGCTGATGCCGCTCGCGAGGGCGGGCTCGAGTTTTAAAGGAAAGCCGGTAAGGAAAAACGCATGGCAACACATGGCATTAAGCGAGTGGACGCAATCGGTTTGAACCTCAAGGAACAAGTTGTATCGATTAATCGCGTCACCAAAGTAGTAAAGGGCGGCAAGAATATGAGCTTTGCGGCTCTGGTTGTGGTGGGCGACGCTGAAAAGCGTATCGTTGGCTACGGCACGGGCAAGGCAAAGGAAGTTCCTTCCGCTATCAAGAAGGGTATTGAGGCGGCCAAGAAGAACCTGCGCCAGATTAATACTTTGCCGACAACCATTCTGCACAAGGTGGAAGGTCGATTCGGAGCGGGCGTCGTCATGCTGAAGCCGGCACCTGAAGGCACTGGCGTTATCGCTGGCGGCCCGGTGCGCGCCGTAATTGAAAGCGTCGGGATCCCAAATATTCTGACCAAGAATCTCGGTTCGCGTAATCCCCACAACGCCGTAAAGGCAACCGTAAACGCGCTTGAACAGTTGCGTGACAAGCAAGCTACTGCCGACATGCGCGGCATCAGTCTGGAGAAGGTCTAGACTGGCCAATTGGCCAGTCGATTGAGGAACTGAAATGGCAGACAATACGATCAAGATCAAGCTAATTGGAAGTCCAATTTGTTGCCCCGAGAACCAGAAGAGAATCGTACGCAGCCTAAACCTGCACACGATGAACCGCGTGGCTGTGCGACCCGATACCCCTGCCTTCCGCGGTATGGTGTTGAAGGTACCGCATTTACTGGCGATTGTGAAGTAATAGGCGTGAAGGAATAGGTTAGAGCGATGAATTTAAGCAACCTCCATCCCCCAAAGGGGCAAAAGCAAAAGAAACAGCGCATCGGCCAGGGTATGGGTACCCGCCGCGGCAAGTTCTCAGGTCGCGGTGCCAAGGGTGCCAAGTCGATCTCCGGTTATTCAAAGATGCGCGGATTTGAAGGCGGCCAGATGCCACTGCATCGCCGCATGCCAAAGCGTGGATTTACCAACCCGTTCCGCGAGGAGTGGGTGGTACTGAATCTGAGCCGTCTCGATAAGATGGAGATCTCGGAATTCTCACCCGAAATTCTGAAGTCCGCTGGAGTCTTGAAGAAGCTTGAAAAGGGCCTCAAGATCCTCGGCACTGGCGAGATTACCCGCAAGATCACGATCAAGGCGCATCAGTTTTCTGAAGCAGCCAAGGCCAAGATTGAAGCAGCAGGTGGAACTGCGGAAGTGATTCCTCCGTTCGTGCCCGCTCCGATCAAAAACCCGAAGCGCGATGCAGCCCTTGAGCGTAAAGCCGCCAAGAAAAAGTAAGCAGCAATTGACCCTGTTCCTGTAAGGATCGACCTTAAAATCCATGAAGTTCTTCGAAGCCTTCGCCAACGTGTTCCGGATCCCCGATCTAAGAAATCGGATCCTGTTCACGCTCGCCATGTTGGCAATATACCGTCTTGGCGGCCACATCCCCACACCGGGGATTGACGCCAATCGTCTGGAAGAGTATTTCAAGCAAAACGCCGGAGGCATCTTCGGCTTCATGGACTTGTTCAGCGGCGGCATGTTCCGCCGGCTGACCATTTTTGCATTGGGCATTATGCCTTACATCACATCGTCTATCATTCTTCAATTGTTGACGGTAGTGGTGCCAACGCTTGAGAAGCTGTCGAAGGAAGGCGAAATGGGTCGTCGGAAGATTACCCAGTGGACTCGCTACCTGACAGTGATCCTCGCGTTATTCCAGTCTTTTGGTATTGCCGCAGCCTTGCAGTCTGCCGGTTCTGCCGGTGGCGGTTTTGTTCTCAATCCTGGAATCGGATTCGTTCTGATGACCATGATCAGCCTGACAACCGGTACTGCCTTTATCATGTGGTTGGGTGAACAGATCACCGAGCGAGGCATTGGCAACGGCATGTCGCTGATCATCTTCACAGGCATCGTGATTGGCCTGCCGACTGCAATTCTTGAAATTTACAACAACGTATTCGTGACACGGCAGTGGAACCCGCTTCAGATGATCATCATCCTAGTCATGATGGTTGCCGTGATTGGCCTCATCGTACTTGTGGAACGCGGCGAACGTCGTATTCCGGTACAATATGCCAAACGCGTAGTGGGCCGTCGTGTAATGGGTGGACAGCAAACGCACCTGCCGCTGAAGGTGAACGCCGGTGGAGTTATCCCGGTCATCTTCGCCCAGAGCTTGCTGACGTTCCCGCAAAGTTTCCTGCAGGTAGAGTGGATCAAAAACAACCAGTGGATGTCAGGACTGCTTGAATCAATCGGGCATACACAGCCGCTGTACTTTATCCTCTACACCGTTCTCATTGTGTTCTTCTGCTTTTTCTACGTTTCGATCATTTTCAACCCGAACGAAGCAGCTGATAACATGCGCAAATTCGGTGGTTTTATCCCTGGCATCCGCCCGGGAAAGAACACGGCTGATTATATGAACCGCATCCTGACCCGTATCACGGTTGTCGGTGGTTTGTATTTGGCCTTGTTGAGCCTATTGCCTGAAGTCATGATTTCTGGAATCAAGTTGCAGCGGCTACCGCTGATCGGCAACTGGATCGACGGAAGCTTCCCCCGATGGCTGCTGGACGGCCTCGGCGTCTCCTTCTACTTTGGCGGTACCTCACTGCTGATCGTGGTTGGTGTGGCCATGGACACGGTCAACCAAGTGGAAGCACAATTGATCATGCGTCATTATGAGGGCTTCACTCCGAAAGCGGGCCGCATCCGCGGACGCCGGAGCAGCGTATAAGTTTTGAATGGTGAACTGATTCCGACAACGGTGGTCTTATTTGGGCCCCCGGGATCGGGAAAAGGCACGCAGGCGATGCTCTTGACCGAGAGGCTGAACCTGCCCCATGTGTCCACCGGCGATATGCTTCGCGAGCATATTACTTTAGGGGATACACTGGGAATTGAAGTTCGAGAAATCATCAAGGCGGGCAACCTGGTGCCAGATCATCTGGTGATCCGCCTGGTGGAAGATAGGCTAAACCGGCCAGACTGTAAGGCCGGAGTTTTGTTGGATGGGTTTCCGCGAACCATCGACCAGGCCCGCATGTTGCTGGGCATGGCGGAGGGTCGCGGTCTTCGCCTGTTGGTAATCCACTTGAAAGTAGATTATGATGTGATTACAGCCCGATTAACGGGACGTCGCATTTGCCCGCAGTGTGGAACCCTATACAACATTCGCCTGAAGCCCCCGATTGTGCCTGGAAGGTGCAATATCGAAGGATCCCGCTTGATCATTCGCGAGGATGACAAGGAGTCGGTGATTCGGCAGAGGCTGGTTGGTTACGATGCCCAAACCATGCCGGTGCTGGAGTTTTTCGCTGAGCGCGTTAGGTTTTTTGAGGTGGACGGTAGCAACCGGAAGCCGGAAGATTTGTCGAACGAAATTGTGAACTGGATTCAGACGACCATTACCGATGAAGGATCCGCGAGCGGGGAGGGCCTCTAATGGCTATTATTCGCAAGAGCCAATCCGAACTCGAAAAGATGAGAAAGTCTGGACTTCTGGTTTATAAGATCCTGAGTGAGCTTTCCAAGATGGTCAAAGAAGGCATCACAACCATGGATCTGGAGGTCGAGGCCGAGAAGATGATACGCGATGCTGGCGCCAAGTCAGCGTTTAAGGGTTATTACTCGGAAGCGGCGGGGACGAAATTTCCCTATGTTCTTTGTACGTCGGTAAACGAAGTGGTGGTTCACGGGATGCCATCGGCGAAGCGGCAGTTGAAGTCAGGCGATATTGTTTCGATTGATACTGGCCTTGCTCTCGATGGATATTACGGAGATTCGGCAGTGACGGTGGCGGTAGGTGAGATTTCTCCTGAAACGCAGCGGCTGCTTGATGTCACAAAAGAGTCGCTGGAATTGGCAATCCAGCAGGCTCAACCCGGCAATCGGCTCTTCGACATCAGCCGAACGGTAGAAGGACATGTTTTGAAAAATGGTTTTACCGTGGTTCGCGAATTTGTGGGCCACGGGATCGGGACGAAGCTGCACGAGGAACCGCAAGTTCCAAACTATGTGGACCGGCAGCAGGAAAACCCGAAGTTGAAGGAAGGCATGGTTCTGGCGATCGAGCCGATGGTGAACCTGGGCCAACCTGAGACAAACGTATTGAGTGATAAGTGGACTGCAGTGGCTACCGATGGTAAGCCCTCGGCGCACTTTGAACATGTAGTGGCGATCACGGCGAATGGGCCGTGGGTTTTGACGAGGCCTTAAGTGGCTGACGTCGAAACAGTAGAAGCCAAAGTTTTGGATCTGCTCCCGAATGGGGCAGTGAAGTTGGAGTTGGAGAGCCGGGCTCAAGTAATTGGGCATCCGGCCAGCCCGGTGAAGGTGAATTTTACCCGCCTGCGGCCCAACGATCGGGTTTTGGTGGAATTGTCTCCGCACGATAAGTCGCGGGGCCGGATTGTGAAGTTGCTGGCGCTGTAAGGTTGTTGGAACTGTAAGGTTGCTGGCAGCAAATATTGAGTTTTAGAAAAGGCGAAGGTTTACCGTAATGAAGGTTCGTCCGTCAGTCAAGAAAATTTGTGATAAATGCAAGGTCATCCACCGCGAAGGCGTCGTGCGCGTGATCTGCTCCAACCCGAAGCATAAGCAGCGGCAGGGTTAGTTAGTTCGGGAAAGAGTCAAGGAGAGCGAATAAAATATGGCACGTATTGCTGGTGTTGATCTACCGGCCCGGAAGCGGGCAGAAATTGGGCTTACCTACATTTATGGAGTGGGGCGGACACGCGCCGCTTCAATCCTGCATCGCTGCGACATTGATGGTGGAACGAAAATTTCCGAACTCAGCGATGACCAAGTAAACAAGATTCGTCTTTTGCTGGAAGCAGAAGGTGCCATCGAAGGTGACTTGCGCAAGGAAGTCTCCATGAACATCAAGCGCCTGATGGAAATGGGTAGCTATCGTGGCTTGCGTCACCGACGTGGGCTTCCGACCCGCGGTCAGCGAACTCACACCAATGCCCGCACCCGCAAGGGACCGCGCAAGGGCACGGTTGCCGGCAAGAAGAAGGCGACCAAGTAGGCCGACATTCGGCTAACGAGGAATTAATATGGCTAAGGCGCAAGCGAAAAGCAACAAGAAGAAGTCTTTCAAGAAGAAAGAGCGCAAGAGCGTACCAGTCGGTCTGGTTCACGTTCAGGCCTCTTTCAACAACACCATCATCACGATCACCGACCTTGTGGGCAATGTGTTGAGCTGGAGTTCGAGCGGTTCGCTCGGCTTCCGTGGCTCGCGCAAAGGCACCCCGTTTGCCGCACAACAAGCCAGCTTTACGGCTGCCACCAAGGCCAAGGACAACGCCGGACTTCGCACTGTCGATGTCAGGGTTTCCGGTCCTGGTGCCGGCCGCGAATCGGCTGTGCGTGCCCTCGGCAGCGTAGGCATCGAAGTGCGTTCGATCCGCGACACCACACCGATCCCACACAACGGTTGCCGCCCGCCGAAGCGTCGTCGTGTCTAGTCTTTAAGAATTTGTATGTGATTTGGAAGCAGGACGAAAGCCCGCAAGGGTTGTAAACTGCACCTGATCCGGAACCATTCAGGTAACCAGGAGAATATAAGAAACAATGGCTCGTTATCACGGCCCAGTATGTCGGCTCTGCCGGCGTGAGGGCATGAAGCTCTTTTTGAAGGGCGAGCGCTGCCACACTGAAAAGTGTGCCATCGAAAAACGTAATTTCGTTCCCGGCCAGCACGGCCAGGCGCGGAAGTCGAAGATACAGGGCTACGGCCTGCAGTTGCGTGAGAAGCAGAAGGCTCGCCGTTACTATGGCGTACTCGAAGGCTACTTCCGCAACCTGTTTGAAAAGGCATCCGTGATGAAGGGCGTCACCGGCGACAACATGCTCAGCATGCTTGAGAGCCGTTTGGACAACGTCGTTCTCCGCGCCGGATTTGCCACCAGCCGGGCACAAGCCCGTCAGCTCGTCCGTCACGGCCATATCAGCGTGAACGGGCGCCGCACCAATATTCCTTCGTTTCAAGCCAAGCCGGGCGACACGCTCGAAGTAGTGGAGAAGAGCCGCAAGGTGACTTCCATCATTGCTTCACGCGACGCCACAGCACACTATCCTTCCCCTAACTGGCTCGACGTGGATCGCGAGAATTTCAAGGCGCGCGTCACACAGGCTCCCAAGCGGGAAGACCTGGTTCAAATACAGCTCAACGAACAGTTGATCGTCGAACTGTACTCGAAGTAATTGGCAAGACACACTAACAATTTCTAACTACAAGGAGGCGCATGTTTCGAGGTTTTCAAAAGCCAAAGCGTCTGGTTGCCAATACGGAAACATTGAGCGAACGGTATGGCATGTTCACGGCACAGCCGTTTGAACGTGGCTTCGGCACGACGATCGGGAACGCGCTTCGGCGCGCTCTGTTGAGCTCGATCGAAGGTGCCGCGATCACAGCCGTTCGTATTGAGGGAGTCGCGCATGAGTTTTCGCCGATCCCCGGAGTCGTTGAGGATGCGACAGACATCATCCTGAATTTGAAGCAGATCCCTTTCAAGATGGCAGGAGAAGGGATCAAGACTGTTCGACTGAAGTCGGATGGCTCTAACGAATTATTGAGCGGCATGATCGAAACGGACAGCGACGTTGAAGTTCTGGACCGTAACATGCACATCGCGACGGTGAGCGAGGGCGGAAGCCTGACGATCGAAATGCGTTTGAAGATGGGCCGCGGCTATGTCAGCGCGGACCGCAACTTCGACGAGGATTTGCCCTTGGGTTATATCCCGATCGATTCAGTCCACTCGCCGGTGCGCAAAGTAAATTACAACGTCGAGGCCGCGCGCCTCGGGCAGATGACAGACTTTGACAAGCTGACTTTGGAAGTGTGGACCAACGGTGCTGTTTCGCCCGCCGATTCGATCGGTATGGCGGCCAAGCTACTCAAGGACCACATGACGATTTTCGTCAACTTCGAAGAGACGCCAGAATCGGTGGAAGAGCCGGTCGAGCGTGCAGCAGGTCAGATGAACGAAGTTCTGAACCGTTCGGTGGAAGAGCTCGAACTCAGTGTCCGTTCCTACAACTGCCTCAAGAATGCCAACATTCAAACCATCGGCGATCTGGTACAGAAGACCGAAGCGGAAATGTTGCGCACTAAGAATTTCGGGCGCAAGTCGCTAAACGAAATCAAAGAAATCCTCGGTGGTCTCGCCTTGAGCTTCGGTATGAAGATCGATGCCAGCGGCCGCCTCATCGCCCCCCCGGGTGGTATGTCCATGGAGCCGTTGCCGCTGGGCGACGATGACCTCTAAACGATACGGCAATTAGAAGGAGTTAGGAAATGAGACATCGTAAGGGCGGCTTCAAACTCAAACG
>Ga0105047_10009398_pt1 | contig 16106 bp, 16 predicted proteins | sample MAT04_FD_78384 | JGI IMG/M metagenome (GOLD analysis project Ga0105047, IMG submission 78384) | Freshwater microbial communities from Lake Fryxell liftoff mats and glacier meltwater in Antarctica - MAT-04 (megahit assembly) | ecosystem: Environmental > Aquatic > Freshwater > Ice > Liftoff...
CCGACGCGTCCTTCCCTGCTCGTGCGTCACGGCCGGCCTACGCCGGCGTCGGGTCGCCCGTTCGGCGGCGGGCCAACCGCTCACACCGGACACGCCGCGGCCGATCAGTGGTCCAGAAGGGCTCATGGACGGGCCCGGATGCACACCAGGGATGGACGCCATGATCATCGTCACGCGCCTCAACGGACCACGGTTCGCGGTCAACCCCGACCTGCTCCAGCGGGTCGAGAGCACCCCTGACACCATCCTCACCCTCATCGACGGCACCAAGTACATCGTCGCCGAGTCGATGGACGAGGTCACCGAGCTGGTCGTCGACTACCGCGCCCGCGTCGTGGCCGCGACCCTCGCCCTGGCCACCGAGCCGGAGGAGAGCCTCGACGAGGCCGCCGTCGTGGCGGTGAGCGCCCTGCGCCTGGCCCCCCGCACGCTCAGCGCCGTGCGCGAGGTGGACTGATGGATCCGGCAACCCTGGGCGGGATCGTCCTCGCCTTCGGTTTCGTCATCCTCTCCATCTTCATGGAGGGCTCCACCCCGATGTCCGTGGTGCTGCTGCCTCCGATGATCCTCGTCATCGGTGGCACGCTGGGCGCCGGCATCGCCAGCAGCACCCTCAAGGACGTCATCCGGACGTTCTCCACGATGCAGCACTGGCTGCTGTTCAAGTTCCCCGACTCCGAGGCGACCGTGGAGACCGTCGTCGGCCTGGCCGACCGCGCGCGCCGCGAGGGCCTGCTGTCCCTCGAGGACGCCGCCCGCAACGTCGAGAACGAGTTCCTCCGTGACGGGCTGCAGGCGGCGATCGACGGCACCGACCCGGACGACCTGCGCGACATGCTCGAGGCCAAGATCGCGAGCAAGAAGGCCCAGGACAAGGTCAGCTCCAAGTTCTTCGCGGCCATGGGCGGGTACGCCCCCACCGTCGGCATCATCGGCACCGTCGTGTCCCTGGTGCACGTGCTGGAGAACCTGGCCAACCCGGAGGAGCTGGGTCACATGATCGGCGCGGCCTTCGTCGCGACCCTGTGGGGCCTGCTCACCGCGAACCTCATCTACCTGCCGCTGGCGGCCCGGATCAGCCGAGGCTCCGAGCTCGAGGTCGCCCACATGGAGATGGCCGTCGAGGGCCTGCTCGCCATCCAGTCCGGCGCCAACCCGCGTCTGGTCGGCCAGCGCCTGCGCAGCCTCATGCCGCCGGGCTCGGCCAAGAAGGACTCCAAGAAGGAGGCGGCGTGAGCGCGGGGCACGGGTCCGGCGGCCACGGTCGCCGGCCCAAGAAGCACGAGGAGGAGGAGCACGAGAACCACGAGCGGTGGGCCGTCTCCTACGCCGACATGATGACCGTGCTCGTCGGCCTGTTCATCGTGCTGTTCGCGATGAGCCAGGTGGACCAGATCAAGTTCGAGCAGCTGCGCCAGTCCCTCGCGGTCGGCTTCGGCCACGAGGCCCCGTCGATGGTCCCCGGCGGCAGCGGTGCGATGGCCGGCGTCGAGAACACCGCCATCACGCCCGACCTGCAGAGCCAGGTCGGCATCCAGGAGGACATGGTCGGCACCCCGGACCCCACGCTGACCGAGGAGCAGATCAACCACGACCTCGCCGTCACCGAGTACAACCGGCTCGCGGGGATGGCCGACGCCATCGCCCAGCTCCTCGCCCACCAGGACCTGTCCGACCGGGTGCGGTTCCGGATCACCGAGCGCGGCCTGGTGGTCGGGATGGTGGCGGACGACGTGTTCTTCACCGCGTCCAGCGCCCAGCTGAGCCCGACGGCGCAGCTCGTCATCGACACCACGGCGCCGGTCCTGGTGGGCGTCTCGGAGGAGATCTCGGTCGAGGGGCACGCCAACACGCTGCCGCCGTCCAGCGCCTATGCCACCAACTGGGAGCTGTCGGCCGACCGCGCCACCCAGGTGCTGCGCCGCCTCACCGAGTTCGGCGGGGTACCGGCCAACCGGATCGCCGCCGTCGGGTACGGCGACGCACGCCCGCTGCAGGACCCGGAGGGCGACCCGATGGAGGCCAACCGCCGGACCGACCTCGTCATCCTGTCCGCCGTCCCCGAGGACGTGCGCGCCTACCTACCCACCGTCGCAGCAGAAGAGCAGGGGTGAGACCGATGACCACCGAGCAGCGTGTGATCGCGAGCAAGCCGAGGATCGGAGCCAAGTCCGGAACCTCCAGCACGGAGGAGGTCCCCGAGGCGCCGGCCAAGGGCGGCAAGAAGAAGCTCATCATGATCGTCATCGGCGTGGTCGTGCTCCTCGCGTCGGGCGGCGCCTACTGGTTCCTCCTGGGCCCCGGGGCCGTGGCGAAGGAGGGCGCCGAGGTGGTCGTCGAGGAGCCGGAGCCCGAGAAGGGCGTCGTCATGGCGATCGAAGCGGTGAGCATCAACCTCGCGGGCGGCCACTACCTGCGCCTCGGCTTCGGCCTGCAGCTCACCGCCGAGGTCGCCCATGAGCCGGACACGGCCAGGGCGCTCGACCTGGCGATCGCGCTCTACTCGGGCCGCACGGTCGAGGAGGTCTCCGGTGCGGAAGGACGCGAGATGCTCAAGGCCGAGCTGCTGGCCCAGCTCGAGGAGGCCTACCACCACGAGGTGATGGACGTCTACCTCATGGACTACGTGACGCAGTGACCCGACGCTGAGCTGACCGCCGCGGCCCGCGGATCGGGGCCGACGAGGGGCCGACGGCCCTGGAGGACGTGGTGGGCGGTTCCCACCGGGTGAGAACGACGCGTTCCCTCATCGAGGGCCCTGGTGTGCCGATGGGCTGTCCGTGACGGTCCAGGACGCAGTGACGGCAGCGGGCACCTCGGTGCGCCGCAAGCGTGCCGGTACGCCCGAGCTCTACGACTTCCGGCGCCCCATGACACTGGCGCGCGAGCACGGCCGGGTGCTGGAGATGGCGTTCGAGACCTTCGCCCGACACTTCGGCACCCTGCTCACCTCCCGCCTGCGCGTCGTGGCCCAGGTGACGGTGGAGTCGGTCGAGCTGCGCACCTACGACGAGTACGTGCGCTCGCTTCCCGGGACCACGGCGATGGTGCTCTGCTCCGTCGAACCGGGCCGCTCGACGGCCGTCTGGCAGCTGCCGATGACCACGACGATGGCGTGGGTCGACTACATGCTCGGCGGTCCCGGTGCGGCCTTCGGCCCCGAGGACCACGAGCTGACCGAGATCGAGTGGCACCTGGTCCGCGACCTGCTCCAGCAGGGCCTGCACGACCTCGGCTACGCCTTCGCCTCGGTCACCCCGGTCGACCTGGCCATCCGCTCGGTCCAGTACAACCCCCAGTTCGTCCAGGCGGCCGCCGCCTCGGAGCCGGTGATCGTCACGACCTTCGAGCTGACCGTCGCCGACAAGCCCGCCACGACGACGCTCATGGTCCCGGCCGACGTGCTGCTCGCTTCGCTGCGCGCGGGCGAGCTGGCCGACGGGCGCTCCCCGGCGGAGCTGGCGGCCCACCAGGTGGCTCTCGACGCGATCGCCGAGCGGGTCAGGGACGTCCCGGTGGGGGTCGCGGTGCGCTTCCGCCCCCTGACTGTCACCCCCCGCGAGATCAGCGGGCTGGCGGTCGGCGACGTCGTCGGCCTGCGGCACCGCGCCGACCTGCCCCTGGACGTCGTGGTCGACGACGTCGTGCTCGCCCGGGCCGCTCTCGGGAGCAATGGAACCCGCCTGGCCTGCCTGGTCGTCACCTCCGAGGAGAAGCCCTGATGAGTGCCCTGCCCATGAGTGCCGGCCTGGCCAGCGCCGAGGACGTCCGGACGCTGGCCCGTTCTGCGGCGAGCGAGCTCGCCCGGCTGCTGCCGTCCTCCGTACCGCTGGCCGTCGAGCCGTTCGACCCGGGCACGGGCCCCGCCCCGGACGCCGTCGCCGTCCGCGCCTCGTTCGTCGGTGCGACGAGCGCCGAGCTCGTCGTCGTCGCCGACCAGGCGGTAGCCGAGGCCGTCGCCGCCGCCGGGGGGATCTCCCTGGCCGAGACCTTGCGACCCGCGCTCGAGGCCGCCTGCGCCACCCTCGGCGCCGGGGTGCTCGACGCCACCCACGCCGGTCCGGTGGCCGGCGCGCTGACCGATGACGGCGTGCTCGCCTTCGCCCTGGTCGGCGGCTCGCCCGCCACGGCCCAGGCCTGGTTCGCGATCCGCGTGCGGCCGGCCGTCGGGGTCCCCCAGCAGCGCACTTCACGCCCCCTGGCCACCGGCGAGGAGCGCGGTGGCATGCGCCTGCTGCACGACGTCGAGATGACGCTGACCGCGGAGATCGGCCGGACCCGGCTGCCCGTCCGGCAGGTCCTCGACCTGGTCCCCGGCACCGTCCTGGAGCTGGACCGAGCCGCGGGCGCACCGGCCGACGTCATGGTCAACGGCCGGCTCGTCGCGCGCGGCGAGGTCGTCGTCATCGACGAGGACTACGGCATCCGGATCACCGAGATCGTCTCCGAGTCGCTCTGATGGAGACCTCGGCCCTGGTGCTCGGCCTGCGGGTGCTGCTGTCGCTGGCCGTCGTGCTCGGCCTGCTCTGGTTCGCCGCGCGCAAGATGCAGGGCACCGGGGCCGTCCGACGCCAGCGCGCCGCCGCGATGAGCGTGGTCTCGCGCCAGGGCCTTGGCGGCAAGGCCGGCATCGCCCTGGTCGAGGTCGAGGGTCGTCGCCTGCTGCTGGGCGTCAGCGAGCACGGCGTGAGCCTGCTCGCGGAGATCGAGGCGACCCTCGTCACCGAGGGTGTCGAACGGGTCGAGATCGACCCGCATGCCCTCGACGCACTGTCCACCCTGTCCACCCCCGCGGCACGGAAGCCCGCGGTCCCCAAGCCCCGCAGCCCTCTCGAGGGATCGGTCCTGGACGCCACGACGTGGCGCCAGGCGGTGGTTGCGGTGCAGGAACGGACCATCCGGCGTTGACCCTGACCTCCCCGGTCGACCGCTCCGCGCGCCGTCGTGCGCGCGCCAGCCTCGGGCTCGTGCTGCTCGTCGTGCTGCTGGCCCTGCTCGTGTCCGTCGCGGGCGCCGGCAGCGCACATGCGGCAGTTCCCCCCGTCGACCCCACAGCCCCCACGGCCCCGGCCGCGCCCAGCACCGACCCGACCGTCTCGGTCGACATCAACGGGATCAACGGCGAGCCCAGCAGCCCGATCGTCGTCCTGCTCACCATCACCCTGCTGAGCGTCGCGCCCTCGCTGCTGCTCATGATGACGAGCTTCACCAAGATCTTCGTGGTGCTCGCCCTGACGCGGAACGCGATGGGGTTGACCGGCGTGCCACCCAACCAGGTGCTCGCCGGCCTGGCGCTGTTCCTCTCGCTCTTCATCATGTCCCCGGTCATCGGCGACATCAACGACTCGGCCGTCCAGCCCTACCTCGCCGGGACGGTCACCTTCTCCGAGGCCGTCGATGTCGGCTCCGGCCCGCTGCGCGACTTCATGCTCGACCAGACCCGCGAGGCCGACCTCGCCCTGGTCACCCGGGCCGCCGACCTGCCCAACCCCGAGAACCCGGAGTCGGTCTCGCTGACCACGCTCATCCCGGCGTTCATGCTCTCCGAGCTGCGCTCGGCGTTCATCATCGGGTTCGTCATCTTCGTGCCGTTCCTCGTCATCGACCTGGTGGTCTCCGCGGCCCTGATGAGCATGGGCATGATGATGCTGCCGCCGGTGATGGTCTCCCTGCCGTTCAAGATGCTGCTGTTCATCCTCGTCGACGGCTGGGGCCTGGTCCTGACGACCCTGGTGGGGAGCTACGGCTGATGGACACCAACGCGGTCCTCGACATCGGCCTGCAGGCCATGATCCTCGCGGCCAAGCTGTGCGCCCCCGTGCTCATCACGGCGCTCGTCGTCGGCTTCGCCGTCTCCCTGGTGCAGTCGATCACCCAGATCCAGGAGGTCACGCTCAGCTTCGTGCCCAAGGCGATCGCCGTGGCGGCGGCCCTGCTCATCGGCGGGCACTGGATGATCTCGGAGTCGGTGGCGTTCACCCACGAGATGTTCGACCGCATCCCGTCGCTGCTGGGCGGCTGACCGGTGAACCTCACCCTGCCCCTGGCGAGCGTCGAGCTGGTGATGCTCACCGCCGTGCGCATCGCCGCCTTCCTCGTCATCGCACCGCCGTTCGCGCACAAGGCGGTCCCGGGGCAGGTCAAGGTCATGCTCTCGCTCGGGCTGGGGATGCTCGTCGCCCCGCGCGCGGCCGCGGCGGCCGAAGAGGCAGGTAACCCGGTCGGCGGTGCGATCGCGAGCGGGACGGCCGCCTTCCTTGGCGACGTGCTGCTGCAGGCCCTCATCGGGCTCGCGCTCGGCTTCCTCGTCTTCCTCGTCTTCTCCGCGGTCCAGGCCGCCGGCAACCTCATCGACCTGTTCGGCGGCTTCCAGATGGCCGCGGCCTTCGACCCCATGTCCCTGACCAACGGCGCCCAGTTCGCGCGGCTCTACCAGCTGACCGCGATGGTGCTGCTCTTCGCCTCGGACGCCTACCAGGTGGTCATCGCCGGTCTGCTGCGCACCTTCGAGGCCCTTCCGCTGGGAACCGGGATCGACCTCGCCGTGCTCGGCGAGACGCTGACCACGGGGTTCACCCAGATGTTCGTCGCAGCGCTCCAGGTGGCCGGGCCGCTCATCGCGGTGCTCTTCCTCGCCGACGTGGGCCTGGGCCTGCTCACCAGGGTGGCCCCCGCGCTCAACGCCTTCGCCCTCGGCTTCCCCCTGAAGATCCTGCTCACGGTCACGCTCGCCGCCAGCGCCTACCTCGCCCTGCCGCAGATCGTCGCGACCCTCACCGACTCCGCGGTCACCCAGATGGGGGTGCTGAGGTGAGCGGCGGGCAGGAGAAGACGGAGAAGGCCACCCCGAAGCGGATGAAGCAGCTGCGCCACGACGGCGCACTGCAGCGGTCGCAGGACCTGTCGGCCTGGCTCGGCATCGGCGTCGGCGCACTCGTGCTGCCGGTGGTCGTCACGGCCGGTGCCGCCGCTGCCCATGACCAGCTCATGGCCGTGCGTGACGTCATCGAGAACCCCGACCCGGCCCTGGCCGTCGCCGCGCTCGACCAGGGGCTGGCCTCGGTCCTGCTCACCGTGGGGCCACTGCTCGTGGTCGTCGTCCTGGCCGCCGTCGCCGGGTCGGCCGTCCAGGGCGGGATCCACATCTCGATCAAGAAGCTCAAGCCGACCTTCAAGCAGTTCAACATCGCTCAGGGCGCCAAGCGCCTGTTCGGCATGCAGGCGGTCTGGCAGGGCGTCAAGGCCGGACTCAAGACGGCGGCGATCGGCGTGGTCCTGTGGACGGTCGTCCAGGGCCTGGTCCCCATCCTGCTCGGCTCGGGGGCGCACACCCTGACCACAGTGCTGCACGCGGCGACCGAAGGGGTGAGCGGGCTCATCCGCACGGCCGTCGTCGCAGGCCTCGTCCTGGCGGCCGCCGACGTCCTGGTGATCAGCAAGCGCAACCTCAAGCAGACCCGGATGACGCTGCGCGAGGTCAAGGACGAGAACAAGCAGTCCGAGGGCGACCCGCTGCTCAAGGGCGCGATCCGCTCGCGCCAGTACGCGATGAGCCGCAACCGGATGATCGCCGAGGTCGCCACGGCCGACGTCGTGCTGGTCAACCCGACGCACGTCGCCGTCGCGCTGCGGTACGAGCCCGGGTCCGGCGCACCGCGCGTCGTCGCCAAGGGCTCGGGGCACGTCGCGGCGAAGATCCGCGCGGTTGCTGCGGAGAAGCGGGTGCCGATGGTCGAGGACATCCCGCTGGCCCGGGCCCTGCACGCGGCGTGCGAGCTCGGCCAGGAGATCCCCGGCCACCTGTACGTCGCGGTCGCCCGGATCCTGGCCTTCGTCATGGCCCTGCGCCGGCGCGGTGCGGCCACCGGGATGCACCGTCCGCCAGGCGGCCCCAGCCGGCTCGAACCGGTGGCGGCATGAGACCGCCGGCGAGAACCCACCAGTGCCGCCAGCACGACCCACGCCCCGCCCAGCAGGAGGACCACCGATGAACGGCAAGCGGCTTGTCCAGCTCTCCGTCCCGGTCGGCGTCGTCGGCGTCGTCCTGCTCCTTGTCGTGCCGCTCCCCTCGGTGCTGCTCGACCTGCTCATCGTCACCAACATCGTGCTCAGCCTCGTCGTGCTGCTCACAAGCATGTACGTCAAGCGTCCGCTCGACTTCTCGGTCTTCCCCTCGCTGCTGCTCATCCTCACGCTGTTCCGGCTGGGCCTCAACGTCGCCTCGACCCGCCTCGTGCTGCGGGACGGCTTCGCCGGGGAGGTCATCGACGCGTTCGGACACTTCGTCGTCGGCGGCTCGCTCGTCATCGGCCTGGTGATCTTCCTCATCCTCGTCGTGATCCAGTTCGCGGTCATCACCAACGGCGCCGGCCGGGTGGCCGAGGTCGGCGCGCGGTTCACCCTCGATGCCATGCCGGGCAAGCAGATGGCCATCGACGCCGACCTCAACTCCGGCCTCATCGACGAGGACACCGCGCGCCGGCGGCGGGCCGACGTCGCGGCCGAGGCCGACTTCTACGGCGCGATGGACGGTGGCTCGAAGTTCGTCAAGGGCGACGCCATGGCCGGCATCATCATCACGATCATCAACCTGCTCGGCGGGTTCGCGATCGGCATGGTGCAGATGGGGATGAGCGCGGGGGAATCCCTCGAGCGGTTCAGCCTGCTGACGATCGGCGACGGCCTGGTCACCCAGATCCCCGCGCTCCTCATGTCGGTGTCCACCGGCCTCATCGTCACCCGGGCCACGGCCGAGGAGGACATGGGCACGGCCGCGGGCAACCAGCTGACCCAGAGCCGCACGGCGCTGCAGATCGCCGGCGCTGCGGCGATCGCGATGGCGCTCATCCCCGGCCTGCCCAAGCTGCCGTTCGTGCTCGTCGGCTCGCTGCTGCTCTTCACCGCTTGGCGGATCGGCACCACGGAGAAGGCCGAGGCGGCCTCGGCCGAGCTCGCCGTCGTGCCGGCCGGGGCGAGCGGCCCGGGGGCCGACTCGCCGGAAGCGCTCATCGAGCAGATGCGGGTGCACGCGCTGGAGATCCTGCTCGCCCCCGACCTGGTCGACATGGTGGGCACCGGCTCGGACCAGGACCTGCTCGCGCGGGTCCGCGGGCTGCGCCGCAAGATCGCGATGGAGCTCGGCGTCGTCGTGCCGCCGGTCCGCACCCGCGACTCGGTCGACCTGCCGCGCAGCACCTACGTCGTCAAGATCGCCGGGGTCGAGGTCGGCCGCGGCGAGGCACCGGCCGGCCGGCTGCTCGCGCTGGGCGACCACCTCGAGGGGATCGGCGGCACGCCCGTCGTCGAGCCCGTCTTCGGCCTGCCCGGCAAGTGGATCCCGGCGGAGCTGCGGCACGCAGCCGAGATGGTCGGCGCGACGGTCGTCGACCGGGTCTCGGTGCTCATCACGCACCTCGGGGCGATCATCGACGCCAACGCCCCGCGGCTGCTGTCCCGGGAGGACGTGCGGGTGCTCACCGAGGGCGTCAAGGCCGTCAACCCGTCGGTCGTCGACGAGCTCGTGCCGCACCTGCTCACCCTCGGCGAGATCCAGCGGGTGCTCCAGGGGCTGCTCGCCGAGCGGGTGCCGGTCCGCGACCTCAGCCGGATCTACGAGGCCCTCACCCTGCGCGCGAAGGTCTCGGTCGACCCAGAGGGGCTCGTCGAGGCGGCACGGGCCGGGCTCGGCCCCGCCCTGGCAGCACCCCATGCTCGCGACGGCGTGCTGCGCGTCATCACGCTCGACCCGGTTCTCGAGCAGTCCCTCCTCGAGGCGGTCCGCGCGGCCGAGGGCGGCTCCCAGCTGCTCATCGAGCCGCACCGGGCCGACCGTCTGCTGGGGTCGCTGCGCCAGCAGGTCGCGCAGGGGGAGGCGAGCGGTCGCGAGGCCGTCCTGGTGTGTGCACCCGGCCTGCGACCCGCTCTGCGCCGTACGGTGGTGCTGGCGTTGCCAGGCCTGCCCGTGCTCTCCTACAACGAGGTGACGGGCGCGGGGTTGCAGATCGAGACGGTGGGTGTGGTGACCGATGTCCAGGCGCTTGCTGCTTGACGGCGAGGACCTGCACTCCCTCATGCTCCGGGTCCGGGACGAGATGGGTCCGGACGCCAAGATCGTCAAGGCCGAGCGGATCCGGACCGGCGGGATCGCCGGGTTCTTCGCCAGGGAGCGGTACGAGCTGACCGTCGAGGTGCCGGAGCGGCCGGGCCGTCGTCTGCGCCGACCCGCCGTGGGTGCGGCCGGCCCCGCGCCGGGCCCGGGCGGACCGGCGGGGATCGACGCGCTGCTCGCGGCGGCCGACGCAGCGGAGGCAGCGCCGGCCCTCGACCTCGCCGAGTCCTTCGAGCCGGCTGCCCCGCCCGAGGCCGGCGAGCACGAGCCCCAGGTCTCCACCGCCGGCGGCTCCTTCGCCGAGGTGCTCAGCTCGATGCGTCAGATCGTCGGCCCCGAGCACGCCGGGCCAGCGGGCGCGGAGGCGGCGCCCGAGCCGGTCCACGAGCCGGCCGCGCGCGGCGTCGTCCTGCGGCAGTCGATGGTGCCGGGCGACCTGCCGCGCGCCGTCGCCCTCGACCTGTCCCACGGCTCGCCGCCGGTGCACGGCGAGGATCGCCTCGACCCGGCGGTCGGCGTGCCCGTCGACGGGCAGGTCGACGTGCCCGTCGACCTGCCCGGGCCGTGGGCCGAGGAGGTCGTGGACGAGCTGCACGGGTCGAGCGTCGCCGCGCTGCTCGAGCTGGGCATCCCCACCCGACTGCTCGCCGGGTTCGCCGACCCCCACGCACCCGTCGCGCTGTCCCAGCTGGTCCGCCAGTTCGACCGTCCGCCGGTGGCGCACCTCGTCCCCGGGGCCGTCATCGTCGTGGCAGGGCCGGCGGAGATCGCCCTGCGCACCGCCACCCAGATGGCCCACCGGGCCGGTCTGGAGCCCACGGACGTCGTGCTGGCCGGTGCCGTCGAGGCCGTGCCGGGTCACGGCCGTCGCCTGCAGACCGAGCCGGCCGTCGCCCGGTTCCGGGCCAAGGTGCCCACCGACGTGCCTTGCATCGTCATGCTCGGGGTCGGCCGCGGGGCTGACGGGTGGGCCGAGGCCTCGGCGCTGCTCGAGGCGCTGCGGCCGGACGAGGCCTGGGCGGCGGTCGACGCCCGGCTCAAGCCCGTCGAGCAGCGACGCTGGCTGCGGGCGGTCGGCGCGCGTCGGCCGTTCGACGCGGTCGCGGCCTGCGGCACCTTCGAGGCGCAGGCACCCGGTACGGTCCTCAACCTCGGGGTCCCGGTCGGCTGGGTCGACGGGCTGCCCGCCTCGCCGGTGGTCTGGGCGGCAGTGCTCAGCGAGCGGATGGCCGACGACGCGCGCTGGGACTGAGCAGACCGGGGCCGCCAGGCCTGCGAGCGGATAGTCTCGCGTGCATGCTGGTCCTGAGCCGTCGCGTCGGAGAGCGCCTGATCATCGGTGACAACATCGTCATCACCGTGATCGACGTGCGTTCCGATGGCGTGCGGATCGGTATCGACGCCCCCCGCGAGGTGCGGGTCAACCGGGCCGAGGTGCTCGAGGCCGTCCAGCAGGCGAACGTCGAGGCCTCCCGGGCCACCGACGAGGCCGCCCTCGAGGCCCTGCGCGCGCTGCGGCCGCCGGCCCCGGAGGCCTGACCCGCCCGACCCGCCTCATGCGGTCGCTGACGTCCGCGCCGCAACGCTCACATCCACGGTGCTGCGACCGATGAGGTCGCAGACACGTGACGGGACAGCCGTCACCCGTGGCTGTGGGAGGACGACGTGGAGGACCTGGACGAGATCGTCCACGAGTTCCTCGTGGAGAGCCACGAGAACCTCGACCAGCTCGACTCCGACCTGGTCGCGCTGGAGGGCACCCCGGGTTCCCGGCCGCTGCTCGGCAGCGTGTTCCGCACGATCCACACGATCAAGGGGACGAGTGGCTTCCTCGCGTTCCACAAGCTCGAGCGGCTGACCCACGCCGGGGAGAACCTCCTCGTCGAGCTGCGCGACGGCCGCCGGTCCATGGACCTGCGGACCACCGACGTGCTGCTGCGCATGGTCGACACCGTCCGGGCCCTGCTCGCCGCCATCGAGGCCAACAGCTCGGAGGGCGACGTCGAGATCGACCCGGTCGTCTCCGCGCTCCAGGCCGTGCTCGAGGACCGCCCGCCCGCCCCGGACGTCGAGGCGCAGGCAGCCGCAGACGCGGTCGTCGCGGCTGCCGCCTCGGCCCAGGCCGAGGTGGAGCAGACCGTCCAGGTCCAGGCCGAGGTGCTCGTCGAGGAGGTCTCGCAGGCGCTCGCCGTCGAACCTGTCGCCGAGCTCGTCGCCGCGGTCGCCGCACCGGCCCGCAAGCGCGTGACCAAGAAGCCGCGCACCCTCGCGGCCCCCGTATCCCCGAACGGCACCACCCAGGAGCAGACCGTGAGCGCACACCCTGCGGCACCCGTCGGATCGACCGGCACGCCGACCGCGACGCCCGGCGTCCCCTCCCCGCACCACCCCTCCGACCAGGCACCGCCCGCTCCGGAGCCCGTGACCGACCAGGCCCGGCCTGCCCCGGAGCCCGTGACCGACCAGGTCGTCGAGACGACGGCCCGCTCGGCGGCGGACACCTCGATCCGGGTGGACGTCGACCTGCTCGACGCGCTCATGCGTCAGGTCAGCGAGCTCGTGCTGGCGCGCAACGCGATCTCGCGGATCGCCCAGGGCGGCGACATCGACCTCACCCGTGCCTCCCAGCGGCTGAGCCTCATCGCCTCGGAGCTGCAGGAGGGCGTCATGAAGACGCGCATGCAGCCCATCGAGCACGTCTGGTCCAAGGTGCCGCGGATGGTCCGCGACCTCGCCGGTGCGTGCGGCCGCCAGGTGCGCCTGGAGATGGTCGGTGGCGACACCGAGCTCGACCGGAGCCTGCTCGAGGCCGTCAAGGACCCGCTGACCCACCTCATCCGCAACGCGATCGACCACGGCATCGAGTCGCCGGTCGACCGGATCGCCGCAGGCAAGCCGGCCCAGGGCCTGCTCACCCTGCGGGCGTACCACGCCGGCGGCCAGGTGGTCGTCGAGGTCACCGACGACGGCAAGGGGATCGACCCCGAGCGTGTCGCCGCCAAGGCCGTCCAGGCCGGCGTCCGGACGCCGGCCCAGGTAGCCGGGATGGTCCCGGGCGACCTGCTCCAGCTGCTCTTCCTGCCGGGCTTCTCCACCGCCGAGTCGGTGACCAACGTCTCCGGGCGAGGGGTCGGAATGGACGTGGTCCGGACCAAGATCGAGGGGATCGGCGGGACCGTCGACATCGACTCGACCATCGGTCGCGGCACCACCTGGCGCCTGCGGATCCCGCTGACCCTGGCGATCATGCCGGCCGTGACTGTCGAGTGCGCCGGGGCGACCTACGCGATCCCGCAGGTCAGCCTGCTCGAGCTGGTCGCACTGGACGCCGAGTCGGCCTCGAGCTCGATCGAGTTCGTCGGCGCCGCCCCGGTCTACCGGCTGCGCGGCGACCTGCTCCCCCTGGTCGACCTGCGCACGGTCTTCGGTGCGCACGGACGCGAGGAGGCCCGCTCGGTCATCGCCGTGCTCCAGGCGGACACCGTCCGCTTCGGCCTGCTCGTCGACCGGGTCCTCAACACCGAGGAGATCGTCGTCAAGCCGCTGTCCGCACGGCTCAAGGCGATCGGCCTCTACGCCGGCGCCACGCTCATGGGGGACGGCCGCGTCGCGCTCATCCTCGACGTGCAGGGTCTGGCCCGGCGCAGCCTGTCGGCCGACACGGTCGACCACGCCCGCAACGCCACGGCGCAGGACCTCACGGCGGCCGAGGAGATCGTCCAGGTGCTGGTGGCCGGGATCGGGGGCGGGCGTCGTGTGGCGATCCCGCTCTCGGCGGTCACCCGCCTGGAGCGGTTCCCGGCGACCGTCGTCGAGCATGTCGGCTCCCGTGAGGTCATGCAGTACCGCGGGGCGATCACCCCGGTGGTCCGCCTCGACCGGGTGCTCGGCTCGATGTCCGACCTGGCAGACGAGATCGTCGTGGTCGTCTACTCCCGCGGCGAGCGCAGCGTGGCGATCGTTGTCGACGAGATCGTCGACATCGTCGACGACGAGGCCAGCCACCACAGCGCCCTGGGCGACCACGGCCTGGTCGGCTCGACAGTGCTCAAGGAGCGCGTCACCGAGCTGCTCGACGTGCGGGCGGCCGTCGCCCTCGCGGACCCGACGTTCTTCGACGACGAGACGGTCGCTGCCGTGCTCGGTGACCTGGTAGGGGTGTGACGATGAGCCGACAGCTGGCGACCTTCGTGATCGACGGGGCGCACTATGGCGTGGACGTCGTGCTGGTCCAGGAGGCCCTGCGCTCGCAGGTCCGCACCCTGGTCCCGCTGGCCCCGCCCGGCATCGCCGGGCTGGTCAACCTCCGGGGCGAGGTGGTGCTCAGCATCGACCTGAGGGTCCGCCTCGGCCTCACGCCGCTGGCCGAGGACGCCGACCCGATGATGGTCGTCGTCCAGGTCGACGGCGAGCCCGTCAGTCTGCTCGTCGACGAGGTCGGCGATGTCGTCGACGTCGAGGAGGACCAGTTCGAGACCCCGCCCGACACCCTCGCGCCCGAGCTCCGTGAGCTCATCGTCGGCGCCTACAAGCTGCCGACCGGCCTGCTCCTGGCCCTCGACGTCGCCCGCGCCACAGCGCAGGCCGCCTAACCCCTAGGGAGCACTCGATTTCTGTGACCACCGTCTCCACCACCCGTCGTCATCCTCTGCGCGCGATGTCCGTGCGCACCAAGATCCTCGGCCTGGTCGCCCTGTTCGCCGTCGCGGGCCTGGTCAGCGGCGTCGTGGCCGTGTCCGGACTGCGTGGGCTGGCCGAGAACACCGCGGAGCTGGCCAGGATCCAGTCGGAGGTCTCCGGCCCGGAGCAGACGGTCCACCAGAACCAGCTCAAGGCGCGCATGATCATCGCCCAGGTGGCTGCAGCCCCTGACGACGAGACGAAGGACATGTGGGTCGGCGAGCAGGCGGACAACGACGCCGAGCTCGAGGCCGCGGCGCAGCTGTTCGAGGCGAACGCCGGCGATCGGGCGGGTGAGTCCTGGGCGGCGTTCCGCATCAGCTGGGCGCAGTGGCTGCAGATCCGCGACGAGCAGCTCATGCCGGCCGCCCTGGCGGGCGACAACGAGGAGTTCGAGACGTTGCTGCTCGACGTCGCCGAGCCGGTCAAGGGTGAGTTCGTCGATGCCCTGGACGCGACGGCCGCGGAGATCGTCGCCGCGTCGGCCGAGGTCGCGACCCACTCCGCCGGCCAGAAGACCACCTCGATCACGCTGATGATCGCCGTCCTGTCGGCCGGGGTGCTCATCGCGATGGCCCTCGGCTACGGCGTGGCGCACTCGATCCGTCGGTCGCTCGGCCGGGTGAAGACCTCGCTCGAGGCGCTCGCCGATGGCGACCTCACGGTCGGCGCCGACGTCGACAGCGGGGACGAGGTCGGTCAGATGGCCGCAGCGCTCACCCGGGCCCAGGCCTCCCTGCGGGCGACCCTCGGGGCCGTCGGCGAGGCGACCGATCGCATCGCCGCGGGCACCGAGCACATGGCCGCATCCCAGCACCAGGTGGCCGCGGGCTCGGAGGAGACCAGCGTCCGGGCCGGCGTCGTGGCTGCCGCTGCGGAGCAGGTCAGCCGCAACGTCCAGGCCGTCGCCGCCGGAGCCGAGGAGATGGGTGCCTCGATCCGCGAGATCGCGACCAACGCCAACGAGGCGGCTCGCGTCGCGTCGAACGCGACGGCGGCTGCCACCACGGCCAACGCGAGCGTCGGCAAGCTCGGCGAGTCGTCACGGGAGATCGGAGCGGTCGTCAAGACGATCACGCAGATCGCCGAGCAGACCAACCTGCTGGCGCTCAACGCGACGATCGAGGCGGCCAGGGCCGGGGAAGCCGGCAAGGGATTCGCCGTCGTGGCCGGAGAGGTCAAGGAGCTGGCCCAGGAGACCGCCCGCGCCACCGAGGACATCGCCCGCCGGGTGGAGACCATCCAGGCCGACACCATCGGTGCCGTCGCGGCGATCGGCGAGATCGCGACGATCATCGCCTCGATCAACGACTACCAG
>Ga0105047_10009400_pt1 | contig 16102 bp, 16 predicted proteins | sample MAT04_FD_78384 | JGI IMG/M metagenome (GOLD analysis project Ga0105047, IMG submission 78384) | Freshwater microbial communities from Lake Fryxell liftoff mats and glacier meltwater in Antarctica - MAT-04 (megahit assembly) | ecosystem: Environmental > Aquatic > Freshwater > Ice > Liftoff...
AGGCTGCGCGGGCGAGCCTGCCCAGGTCGGTGACGCCATCGCCGCCGCGCGTGCCGCCGATCTAGCCCGCGTCGCCATCGCCGCCTCGGCCATGCCCAACGCCCTCCTGTTCATCATCGGCACCGAAGTTCCGCCCCCTGGCGGCGCGCGGATGGACGAATCCGATGACATCCCGCCTACCACGCCAGCTTCCGCGCTCGCGACCCTCGCCGCCCACCGCCAAGCCTTCAGTTCTGCCGGTCTAGAGACTGTTTTGCCGCAAATCGGCGGCCTCGTGGTGCAGCCCGGCGTCGAGTTTTCGCCCATCCATGTCCACCCCATGCTCCTGTCCCGCGATCCCGGGTTCCGCGCCGTCCTGCAAGACTGGCCGAACCTGTGCCTTGAGGCGCATTCGACCGACTACCAGCAACCCGCCGTCTTCCGCCGCCTCGCCGAACTGGGATTCGCCTTCCAGAAAGTCGGCCCGGCCCTGACTTTCGCCTGGCGCGAGGCGGTCTACGGCCTCGACGCACTCGCCCATATGGCCGGCTGGACCGACGCCGAACCCCTGCCGCAGGTGATGGAGCGCCTGATGCTGGCCAATCCTGCCTCGTGGTCCGCGCATTACCATGCATCATCCGGCGACCTGCGCGTTCAGCGCCACTTCGGCCTCGCCGACCGCATCCGCTATTACTGGCCGCAGCCCGAAGCGCAGGCCGCCGTGCAAAGCCTGTTCGCAGCCCTCAAAGACCGTGGCCTGCCCGCCCCGATGCTCGAACAAGTTTTCCGCCCCGCACTCATCGCCCGCGCCGGAACTCCTCCAACCGCCGAATCTCTCGCCGCCGCCGCCGTCTCTCTGGCGCTCGACCCCTATTTCCTTGACCGGCAGGAGCCGACCCCATGACAGCCGAGCTATGGCTTTGCCCGGACCGGCTGTTTGACGGTGACACCCTGCGCGGCGGGCTGGCCTTGGGCCTGCAAGACGGCCGCACCACCAAACTCGTCCCCACCAGCCACCTGCCCGCAACCGCGACCCGCCGCGTCCTCAAAGGCACCCTCGTCCCCGGCTATCTCGATCTGCAAGTCAACGGCGGCGGCGATGTCCTGTTGAACACGACGCCCAGCGCCCAAGGCATCGCCGCCATTGCCGCTGCGCATCGCCGCTTCGGCACCGTCGGCATCCTTGCAACCCTGATCACCGACACGCCCGAGGTTCTGGCCTTGGGCGTCGAGGCTGCGTCGGCCGCCAAAGGCCAGCCGGGCTTTCTTGGCATCCATATCGAGGGCCCGCACCTGTCGATCGCCCGCCGCGGCGCGCACAGAGCCGCTTTCATCCGCCCGATGGATGACACGACCATCGCCCATGTCACCCGTCTTCGCGCCGCCGATATCGCGGTGATGATCACCGTCGCACCCGAATCCGTGCAGCCGGGGCAGGTTGCAGAGCTTGCCCGCACCGGAGCCATCGTCTCCATCGGCCATTCGGACGCAACGTCCGAAGCGACGCGAGCCCTGCTGGACGCAGGCGCGACCTGCTTCACCCATCTCTTCAATGCCATGTCGCCGATGCTGAACCGTGCGCCCGGCGTGACCGGAACCTGCATCAACTCCTGCGCCTATGCCGGCATCATCTGCGACGGCATCCATGTCGCCGATGAAATGGTGGGACTGGCGATCCGCGCGCGACCTGTTCCGGACCACATGTTCCTGGTGTCCGACGCGATGTCCACCGTCGGCGGGTCGGACCATTTCCGCCTGTATGGTGACGAAATCAGGTTGGTGAACGGCCGGCTCGTCAATGCCGAGGGCTCGCTTGCCGGGGCGCATGTGACGATGGCGGAAAGCCTCGCGCGGCTGATCCGGGTCGTCGGGATCGAGCCTGCACAGGCGCTGCGCATGACCTCCACCGTCCCGGCGGCGCTGCTGGGCCGCCCCGATATGGCCGGACTCACTGGGCGCGACCCCGCCGATTTGCTGATGCTTGGCGCCGATTGGACCGTTACCGGCACCGCGGCCTGATCGGTCTGCATCGACCGCGCAGTTGACCGCAGCCGGGGGCAGGGCTAAGCGGGAAGCCAAAGCGCGAGGGCTGATGTGACGATCTACCTGCACAAGAACGATCTGCCGGCCAGCGCGACCCTTGGCCCGGTGGTGGCGATCGATACCGAAACCATGGGCCTTGACCCCCGCCGCGACCGGCTGTGCGTCGTGCAGCTTTCGTCGGGAGACGGCCATGCCCATCTGGTGCAGATCGCCAAGGGCCAGACCCATGCGCCGAACCTTGAAAAGATGCTGGCCGACCCGAACGTCCTGAAGCTGTTCCACTTCGGCCGGTTTGACATTGCCATGCTGCAAAAGGCCTTCGGCGTCCGCACCGCCCCGGTCTGGTGCACCAAGATCGCCGCCAAACTGGTCCGCACCTTTACCGACCGGCACGGGCTGAAATATCTGCTGGCGGAACTGGTGGGCACCGATGTCTCCAAGGCGCAGCAAACCTCGGACTGGGGCTCGGTGACTTTGACCGACGCGCAGAAGGAATACGCCGCCTCGGACGTGCTTTACCTGCACAAGCTGAAGGCCGAACTTCAGACGATCCTGATCCGCGAAGACCGGCTCGACCTCGCCCAGCGCTGTTTTGATTTCCTGCCGACGCGGGCCGAACTGGACCTTCTCGGCTGGGACGAACCCAATGACATCTTCCACCACTGACACCCTTGCCACCGCCCGCCGGGTCATCCTCCGCGAGGCAGCCGGGCTGACCGCGCTCGCCGACCAGCTTGGCGACAGTTTCGGCGCGGCGGTTGCGATGATCATGGACGCCAAAGGCCGCGTCATCGTCTCTGGCATGGGCAAATCCGGCCATATCGCCCGCAAGATCGCCGCCACCTTCGCCTCCACCGGCACCCCGGCGCAGTTCGTCCACCCGGCCGAGGCAAGCCACGGCGACCTTGGCATGGTGATGCGCGGCGATGTCGTGCTGGTGCTGTCCAATTCGGGCGAGACGTCCGAACTGGCCGATATTGTCGCCCACACCCGCCGCTTCGCCATCCCCCTGATCGGTGTCGCCTCGCGCGCCTCATCGGCACTGCTGAAGGCCGCAGATGTGGCTCTGGTCTTGCCCAATGTGCCCGAAGCTTGCGACACCGGCATCGTCCCCAGCACCTCGACCACCATGGCGCTGGCGCTGGGTGATGCGCTCGCCATCGCGCTGATGGAACATCGCCAGTTCACGCCCGAGCATTTCGCAGTGTTCCATCCCGGCGGCAAACTGGGGCAGCGGTTGATGTATGTGCGCGACCTGATGCACACCGACATGCCACTGGTGCCGCTGGCAACGCCGATGTCCGAAGCGCTGCTGGCGATCAGCCGCGCCGGGTTTGGCGTCGTCGGCGTGACGGATGCCAAAGGCGCGCTGGCCGGGATCGTGACGGACGGCGACCTTCGCCGGCACATGGACGGGCTTTTGTCGCATGCCGCGGACCAGGTGATGACCCGCGGCCCCCGAACCGTGGCTCCGGACGCGCTGGCCGAAACCGCGCTTGCCCTGATGCAGGACCGCAAGATCACCTGTCTGTTCGTGGCGGACCCCAAGGGCGACGGCCGCCCCGCCGGGATCATCCACATCCACGACCTTCTGCGCGCCGGGGTTGCCTGACCATGGCCTGGTTTGGCCGTGGCAATCTGCATTCGACCGTGGTGGCATGGGCGAAGATCGCGCTGCCACTCGCGGCGCTCGCTGTTCTGTCCACGCTGTTCTTCGTCTCGCACGGCACCAGCCCCGAGGATACCATCCCCTATGCCGACCAAGCCGCTGCCTTGGGCGCGTCAGATACGTCAAGGCTGACCGGCGCCACCTTTGCCGGCATGACAAAGGACGGCGCCGCCCTGACCCTGAAGGCCGCCGAGGCGACACCAGCCACCCCCGGCAGCGATCATTCTGGCGCGGCCAAGGGGTTGTCGGGATTGATCGAGACGCCGGATGGGGTCACGACCACGATCACCGGGGCCGGTGCCGTGCTGGACCAGGAAAGCCGTGTCGTCACCCTGTCGGGCGGGGTGACCGTGAAGAACTCCACCGGCTTTGACATGCAGACAGATGGGCTGACCGTGGCGCTGGACCGCACGCGGCTGGAAAGTCAGGGCGCGGTGACGGCACATGCGCCGTTCGGTCAGGTGCAGGCGGGCAGACTCTTGATGACCCGAGCGCCGGATGGGGCCTATATGCTGGATTTCACTGGCGGCGTGCGGCTGCTATATCAACCCCGAACCGCAGGAACCGCCATCCCATGACCCGCACCTTTGCAGCCCCGTCTCTTTTCGCAATTTCGGCCCTGTTTGCGCTTCTGGCCCTGCCAGCGCTGGCCGACACCGGCGTCACCTTCGACGGCCTGAAGACCGATCCCACCGCACCGCTTCAAGTCACGGCGGACCAATTGTCAGTCTCGCAAGCCGATGGCTCGGCCCTTTTCAGCGGTCACGTCATTGTCACGCAATCGGATATGGAACTGCAGGCCGCCACTGTGACCGTGATCTACGACAAGATCAGCAAAAGCATCGCGGAACTGCAGGCCTCGGGCGGGGTGACGGTGAAGGCGGGCACCAATGTCGCGGCGGCGGATACGGCGGTCTATACCGTCGGCACCTCGGGCCTAGTGATGACCGGCAATGTGATCCTGACGATGACCCAGGCCACCATTGCCGGGGAAAGCCTGACGATCAACCTGACGACCGGCCTTGGCACGATGACGGGCCGCGTCACCACCACCTTCGTTCCGGCCAAGAAGTGACGCAAGACGTGACGATGGACGGAACCCCCTTTGACACCACATCCGGCCTGCATGTCCGCAGCTTGCGCAAAAGCTACAAGCGCCGTCCGGTGCTGCGTGATGTCTCGCTGGACTTGAACCGCGGGGAAGTCGTGGCGCTTCTGGGCCCGAACGGCTCGGGCAAGACCACTTGCTTTTACGCCATCGCGGGTCTGGTGCAACCCGAAGGCGGGCAGGTCCTGCTGGACGGTCAGGACGTGACCGGCCTGCCGATGTATCGCCGGGCCCGCATGGGCATCGGCTACTTGCCGCAGGAAGTGTCGATCTTCCGCGGCCTCTCGGTTGAAGACAACATCCTCGCCGTGCTGGAAATCCATATCGGCGACCGCCTGTCGCGGCGGGAACGGCTGGAAGAACTGCTGTCGGAATTCTCGATCACCCACCTGCGCCGCGCCCCCGCGATGGCCCTGTCGGGGGGCGAGCGTCGCCGCGTGGAAATCGCCCGCTGCCTTGCCGCAGAGCCGAAATACCTGCTGCTGGACGAACCCTTCGCCGGCGTCGATCCGATCGCCGTGGCCGAAATCCGCCATCTGGTGCAGGATCTGAAATCTCGCGGCCTTGGCGTCCTGATCACTGACCACAACGTGCGCGAAACCCTGACCATCGTCGACCGCGCCTATATCCTGCACGACGGCATTGTGTTGATGAGCGGCACCACCGATGAGGTTGTGCAGGATGATTTGGTGCGCCGGGTCTATCTGGGCGAGAATTTCAAGATCGCCTGACGCGCCCAGGCGGCCTACAAGCAGCCCACAAGCAGCCCACAAGCAGCCCACAGACACAGTTGCGCGGCTTTTGACAGTTTCATGACACTGCGGTTGACTTCGCCCCCCTCCCATCCCCAAATGAAGGGGATGCACCCCATGAACGCCCCTGTCCTGTGGCTGCCCCGGTCGGTTTTCGGCCCGGTCCTGCGCGAGACAACCGGTGCGGCCTATTCCGGAAATTTCAATGACCCGACCCCGCGCTGCGTCTCGCGCGGGACCCTTCATGCGCAAAGGAGGCATCATGCGCTATCAGATCACTGGCAAGCAGATCGACATCGGCGAGGCTCTTCAGACCCATGTGAAGTCCGAAATCGGCGAGATCGTCGAGAAATACGCCCAGCGTCCCACCGACGCGACCGTGGTGTTCTCGCGCGCGGCACATGAGCTGGCCTGCGAGGCGGTGATCCATCTGTCCACCGGCATGACTGCCCAGGCGCGCGGCCGTTCCACCGACATATATGCCGCCTTCGAAAGCGCGCGCGAAAAGCTGGACAAGCAACTGCGCCGCTACAAACGGCGCTTGCGCAATCACCACGTCCTGCGCAAAGACCCTGTCGAGTTCGGCGATGGCGCGTCCTATATTCTCGCCCCGTCCGAAGAGGTGGACGACGACGACGACGACGACGATGCGCCCTCGCTGCAACCCGTGGTCGTTGCTGAAATGGAAGCGAGGATTCCCGGCCTGACCGTGGGCGAAGCAGTCATGCAGCTGGAATTGACCACGCACAAGTTTCTGGTGTTCCGCAACGAGGGACATGGACACGTGAACGTGGTATATCGCCGCGACGACGGCAACATCGGGTGGATTGACCCGGGCAAAGACAAATAACCCCGAAAAGCGGGACCAGGCAGAGCAGGATCTAAGACGAATGGAACTTTCCAAGCTGCTCAGCCCGGCAGCGGTGCGAGTTGTGGGCCAACTGCCGTCCAAGAAGCGGCTGTTTCAGGAACTCGGCGAACTCGCGGCCCAGGCCTACGGCCTGGTCGCCGCGGACGCCGTGGACGGTTTGCAGGAACGCGAAAGCCTGGGGCCGACCGGCGTCGGCCACGGCATTGCGCTGCCACATGCCCGGCTTGACGCCGTTGACCGCATCGTCGCGGTGTTCCTGCGTCTGGAAAAGCCGCTCGATTACGATTCGGTTGATCGCCAGCCGGTGGACCTGATCTTCGGCCTGTTCGCGCCCAAGGATTCCGGGGTGGAGCATCTGAAGGCTCTGGCGCTGGTCTCGCGCACCATGCGCGATCCCTCGATCTGCGCCAAACTGCGCGCCAACACCGACCTTGGGAAAATCCACGCCATCCTGATCGAAGCGCGCTCCATCCAGGCCGCCTGAGGGCGAACACGAGCAGAGCCTCCGGCGGGGATATTTATCGCTTCGATGAGATCAGCCATCTTTGGTTCAAGACGCGCCACTCACTTGGCCCAGGCGCTAAACCCAAACCCGTTGTAATCCCGCCAATACGCCTCTTTCGTGGCCGCCTCGATGTCAGGCCCGTAAACGGCGGCCAGCGGCCAGGCATGGCTCTCCTCTTCCGGCGGCAGGGGCCGAAACGCCACCCCGACCTCCTCTGCCAGATGCCGCAGCCCCGTCTCCAGCCGGTCCTCGCGGATCAGCACATCGGGGCTTTGCACCTGCGCGAACCCGGCCAGAATCGCCCCCAGCGAGGCAAACTGCGCCGGAGTTTTCAATTCCGTCCGCCCCTCCAGCAGGTATTTGAGGAAGGTCAGGACCACCACAAATCCCGCCCGATGGTCTTCCAGCGTGGCGAACCCCTTGCCCTTCGGCGGCAATTCGAACTTGTGGACCCGCTTCAGATAAGGCCGTAACTCCGGCATGGCATCTTGCGCCAGAAGGTCCGAATAGGCCGCATGGGCCCGCGCCACCGGATGCCGAAGCACGGTAAAACTGCGCTGGCCGGGATGCCCCTGCTTCCACTTGCGCAAGGACTGCCGATCAAAATCCCCCATCAGCGTGCCGTAACTGGCAAGCCATCGCAACACCCGCGCCTCTGGTCCCGCCTTGATCGGCAGAAATAGCAGCGGCACGACGGCCGAGGCGACATACTGCGGCACTGCCCCGTTGCGACGCGGCTCGAAATTCGGCACATGGTCCACCCCGAACCCATCGATCCGCGCCAGCGCCGCCATCATTTCGTCGGGGTTTTCCACCTTGTCGCGGATGGATTCCGGGTTCTGCTTCTTGAAGCGGAACACCAGCGATTTCAGCCGCCCCGGCACCCCCAGAAACCCGGCGATGCCGTTGATCACCTCAAGGTCAAGGATATCCTCGTAATCCAGATAAAACGCCGCCTGCCCGGTTTTCTGCAACCGGGACGTGATCCTGGTCTGATGCGCCTGCTGTGCGTCCAGCCGTGCCGCGAACTCCGCCGCATCAAACACCGGGCGCACGGTTTTCAGATGCTTGGTATTGGCCAGCCACCACTGATCGCTTTGGCTGGCAATCTTCCAGCTGATGTAACTCTCCAAGGCGTTCCGGGTCAGGATGATCTTGGCGCAAGCCGGGTCGTCCATCACCAGATCAAACACCCGCGGGTCATGGTCATGAAAATAGCGAAACCCCGGCAGCCCCTTAGTCCCGCCCTGCATCGCGGCCAGCAGCGCCCCCGGATCGGCGCCGCGCTGCGCCAAGGTCACGCCAAACGCCGCGTCCTTGCCTTCGGTGCCGATGAAATACGGGTTGAACGCCTCGCCATGACAGACAATGCCCGCAATCGCATTCAGGTTGGATTCCAGAAAGTTCGATCCCGTCCGCATTTCGGCCAGCACGACGAAAGACGAAAACCCCGCCATCACTTCACCAGATAGGGCCGGCCGCGCCGCGCCGCGGGATTGGGCGCGCTTTCATCGGCCGGAAAATCGCCCATCAACACCGGCTGCATGCCCTGATTGCGCAGGTTCTGCAGGAACTGCCCGAAGCCTTTCAGGTCGGCCAGCCTTGGCGCCTCGGTCAGCCGCCGACTGGCCCGGGGGCTGATCTCGTCAATCACCGCCTGCAACGGCTCCATCGGGTTTTCCACGAACTCCGACAGCGTCCAGACCCGCACCCGCGCCTTGGTCCAGGGGGATCGCAGCACCGCGATATGCTCGCTTTCGATCTTCTGCAGCATCGCCGCCCGCTTGCGGATCTCCGAGAAATTCTGATTGGCATGAAACAGCGGAATCGCCCAAGCCCCTGAAATCACCGAAATCTGCGCATTGGGATCGCCCGCCATGAACGGCCCAAGCTCTTGCACATCCTGCGGCCCGAACTGAAAACACTGCCGCTCGCCGCGGGTGTTCCAGATCAGGTTGGTCAGGAACGACTTCGGGTTGTGGTCGCGGATCACCGCCGAATCCGGCAGCGCCCCGGTGAAGGCGGTCCCTCCCCCGGCGAAATGCACCCGGCCCGGCGCGAACAGATGCCCATGCGCGCGGGTATTGGCGACCTTGCCGAGCCAGATCTCGAAATTCTCGAACAGTTCGGAAAACCCTTCGAACACCGAAAATTGCGCCGCCGTTCGCCCGTTTTCAAAGTTCTCGCGCGGATAGCGGCTTTGCATGTAAAGCCCCGGCCGCCCGGTCGTCCGCCGCTCTACCGCTTTGGAGAACAGACGGTCGATCTTGCCGGGATTGGGTTCCGCCATCGCCTGACTGTCGGCTTTCGGCTCTAGAAACGCATGGTAAAGCTTGGTTGCATCCGGCCAGATCTTCCGCGCGACAAAGCAGTCCGACCGCCGCAAAAGCTGCAGATGGTCGTCATAGAAGATATGCGGTTTGCCTTGAAAATCGAATTTGGACAGAGTTAACGAACGACTTTCGACATTCGCCGAAAATTGCCGAACCATCGTTTGGAAATAGCTTTCGTCCGGAATCCACACCCGCCGGAAATAGCGGTCCAGCTCCGCTCGCTCTGGATTTTCCAATATTGCCGACAGGGTCTGGCGGGTCAGGCACCACCACTGGCTGCCCAGATGCGGCACGATGCCCTTGGGAATGCGCCGGCGGAAATGCACACGCCGTTGCAGCTTTACATACCAGTCGAACTTCCGCCTCTGACGCCGCCATGAGAACGGAAACCGCAACGTGAACCGCTCCAGGTTCAGGCCGCCGATGGTCCAGCCGACATCCTCGGTCGTGACGCTTTCGATGAAATCGGTCTTGGGCCGGCTGTCCAGATAGGCCCGCAACTCCTCCACCGGCCGCAGCGGCAAGCACGACCCCGAGGCGAGGTAGACATGCCGCACCCCCGGAAATTCCCGCAGCATCATCTCCGACCCAGTCTGCGCCGCCGCCACGATACCCCATGTGCCCCATTCGCAGGTGAACCGGGCGCAGAACCGCACATTGCGCAAATCTTCAAGTTTCTGCACCAGCCCGTCATGCTCGGCGCGCTTCACTCTGGCATCGACATGGATCACCACCGGGCAATCCCGCTCTGCCCAATAGCGCGCGACCTGCGCGGCCCGGTGCAGCGCGGTGTGGCACAGGATCAGAAAGCCGATGCTCACGCCCAGTTGCCTTTCGACATCAGACCCAGGATCTCCAACTGCCGCCAGTTGATGTATTTCTCGCTGAACTTGCACCACAGGTCCGGCTGCGCCTCAAGCGACTGCTGATAGGCGATGTATTCCTGTGAATGGGCATAGTGTTGGCCGCGCAGCATCTCCTCCGCCGCTTTTGCCGCGAACGTGTCAAGGAACTTGGCGTGCAGCAGGCACCCGCTCGCCTTCTCGCCCCCCCATTCATCATAGACCCGGTTCAGACCCCGCGGCAAAATCATGTGCGTCGAATCGACATAGACAAAGCTTCGGTCCCATTTCACCAACGGAATCTTGTTCAGCGCGGGCGCTTCCTCCGGCCGATCCGCGAAAAACATCCGCATCCGCGGCCCGCCCTGAATCCACAGATTGTCCAGATACCAGTTGCGATGGATCGAGTAATTGCCGCTGTCGAACCACTGCGCCACCTCGAACGGGTTCTGCCCGTCGCGGTAGGCCGCCTCGCTCATCGGGCCTTTGGGGTACATGTCCAGCAGCATCGACGAAAACGTCCGCAGGTTCGACGAATCCAGCCAATCGGTCAGCGCCCGCAACGGTCGGCTGTCGCAGAACGGATAGACGATGAATTCGTCCACATCGACCGTCAGGCACCAGTGCCCATGCCCATGGCGCCGCGACAACCAGTTCAGCCAATCCACCCCGAACCGGCTGTCTCGATAGCTGGCCTTCGTCGTCCAAAGCGACACGTCCGGTTGCGCGGCAAGGTATTCCCGGCTGCCATCGTCACTGTCATTGTCCACGATCAGGAAATGATTCACGCCCTGATCGCGGTAGTAGCGCAGGAAATACGCCAGCCGCACCCGCTCGTTTCGCAGCGTGGTGAACAGCAAAAGGTCACCGGGCCGGATCGCCTTGGTGCGCCCCGCCACGGCCTTCAGCTCATGCCGTTTGCGAAACGCCTTCCACTGACGCCAGCGGCGTTTCATCCTCAGCCGGATCAGTTGCGTGATCTTCAAACCCGTCGCTGCCCCCGCGCAACCCAAGCCGTACCGGTGTCGCCGAACTTGCTTAAGGTCGGGTTAAACGCCAAGTTTCGGCACGCCGTCGCACTTGAAACCGACAGTAGAACGAAGCCAACACAAGAACAACACTGTGCCCGATGCAGCAAAATTCAAACCGCCTGCCAGTCACCGCCCTGCATCAGTCCCAGGGCCAGCAACTGCTGCCAGCCTTCAAGGCGCAGGGAGTTTTCGTCCCACAAATCCGGATCGGCCAGGATCTGGTCGTAATAGGGATCATACCGCTCGGCATGGGTGAAATGCTCACGCCGCGCCTTCTCGTCCGCCGATCTTGTCAGCACGTCGGCCAGGAATTTCGTGTGCAAAAGCAAACCCGTCGGCAGTGCCGCATCCGCAAATCCGCCGTTCAACCGCCTCGGCAGCGCCAGATGGGTCGAGCTGAGATACACATACCGCCGCTGCCATTTGACCAGCGGCAGCTTGTGAAGATGCGGCGCATGTTCTGGTGTGTCCGCAAAGAACACCCGGCCCCGGACCCCGCCCCGGATTGCGGTATTGACGTAGCGCGCCTGCGCCGTCCGGTCATAGGGCCCGGCATCGAAATAGGGCAGCGCCTGCACCGGGTCTTGCCCCGGCGCAAGCGTCATCTGCGACAACGGCCCCTTGGGGTAAAGGTCCAGCATCATGGCAGGCAACCCCGCCGCGCCCTTGGCGTCCAGCCAGACCGTCAGCACCTTCAACCCGCGCGCCTGCCAGTCCGGATAAATCAGAATCTCGTCGGCATCCAGCGTCAGGCACCAATGCCCGGCCCCATGCCGCAGCAGCAGCGCGCCGACCCAATCCAACCCGAACCGGCTGACGCGATAACTGGCCGTGCTGCTCCACAGACTGACATCGGGCTGTTGGGCCAGCATCTCTGCACTGCCATCATCGCTCCCATTGTCCACGATCAGGAAATGATCGACCCCCAGCGCCCGGTGATGATCCAGAAAATGCGGCAGCCGGGCGCCCTCATTGCGCACGCAGGCAAACCCCAGAATATCGCGCCTCCGCAGCGCCTTGGTCCGATCCACAACCGACACCAACCCGCGCCCGGCCCGCCACGCGCGCCACAGCAGCCGTCGCCGTTTCCAGCGTTGCTTGTAAGCCTCCAGCCCGGATTGCAGCCCGATCTTCAGACTGTCCGGCAGATCGGCCACCCCTTTACTGGGCCGCCTTCTGCATCGCCATCAGGTCGGTCAGATAGGCCGAGAACTCGTCCCGCAAATCCGGCCGCGCCAGCCCGAACGCCACCGTCGCCTGCAGGAACCCCGCCTTGCTGCCGCAGTCATAGCGCTGCCCGCGGAACCGGAACCCGAACACCCGGCCTTCCACCTTCGCCTCTTCGGCGATGGCGTCGGTCAACTGGATTTCCCCGCCCGTGCCCGCCTTGATCTTGTTCAGATTGACCAGCACCTGCGGCGACAGGATATAGCGCCCGATCACAGCCAGGTTCGACGGCGCTTCCCCGGCCTTGGGCTTTTCCACCATGCCCTTGACCTTGACGATCGCCCCCATGTCCTCGGCGACATCCAGGACGCCATAGGACCTGGTCCGCTCGGGCGCGACTTCCATCGCGGCGATCACGTTGCCGCCGGTCTGTTCATAGGCTTCCATCATCTGCTGCAGACAGGGCTTTTCCGCCGCAATCACGTCATCAGGCAGCAGCACCGCGAACGGCTCGTTCCCGATCAGCCGCTTGGCACACCAGACCGCATGGCCCAGCCCCAAAGGCCGGTTCTGCCGGACATAGGCGATGGCGCCCGAATCCATGTTGGTATCGCGCAGCACCTGCAGCAACTCGTCCTTGCCGGCCTTGCGCAGCGCCATTTCCAGTTCGGGTGAGTAATCGAAGTAATCCTCAAGCGCGGATTTCCCGCGCGAGGTGACGAAGATGAATTCCTTGATCCCGGCGGCCCGCGCCTCGTCGATCGCGTATTGGATCAGCGGGCGGTCCACCAGGGTCATGATCTCTTTCGGGATCGACTTGGTGGCGGGCAGAAACCGCGTGCCCAGACCGGCCACCGGAAAAACCGCCTTGGTGACTTTCTTGATCTTCATCTGGATTCCAACATAAATATGCGTCCCTCAAGTTCCAAGAATATACTCGCACGCTTTCAGTTTAACAGTCCCTACTCGGACTACGTAGCGAAACTGCGCCCGGCGTGCAGCGCTGAACAGGTCATAACCCCGTCATAATGCGCGGCTTTCAGCCTAAGGTTGCGCGGCTTGTTCCCTGACAACGGCCAAGAAAGCCCCAACGCCCCGCGTTTCGATTCGTCCCCCTGTGCTCACTCTGTCGCCATCCGGGCCATCATGGCTTCCATGATGCTAACGTCGGACGGGTTGTTCAGTTCCCAGAATTGCCGCCCCTTGGCCTGAACTTCCACGCACAGCACCGGGCGGCCCTGCTCAAGAAAGCGCAATTGCTCCAACCCCTCCAGCTTTTCCAAGGGCCCCATCGGCCAGCCCGGATAGGCCGCCAGTGCCGCAGGCCGATAGGCATAGACGCCGACATGATGGAACACCGGCGTCGCTTCATCGTCCGCATAGACCCGCCCGGTAAACGGAATGACTTCCTTCGAGAAATACAGCCCCCGCCCCCCGGCACCAAACACCACTGTCGTGCCGCCGACCCGCCCGGCGCGGCGATCCTCCAGAAACCCGTTCAACGCCCGCCCGTCGCAGCGCAGCACCGGCGTTGCGATATCCGCGCCGGGGTCCGCCAGCAGACCCGCGACCAGATCCTCGACAAACCACGCGGGCGTCAGCGGCGCATCGCCTTGCAGGTTCACCACCACATCAAACCCCGGCAACTTTTGCACCACTTCCGCGCAGCGCTCCGTCCCGTTCTGACAGTCGGATGAGGTCATCACCACCTCCGCCCCAAACGCCTCGGCATGGTCCCGGATGCGGTCATCATCCGTTGCCACCACGACGCGCGCGGCTCCCCTGACCCCCATCGCCGCTTCCCAGGACCGCTGGATCAGGGTTTTCGCCCCGTCCGGTCCCCGCAAGACCACCAAAGGCTTGCCGGGATAACGGGACGAGGCATAGCGCGCCGGAATGGCAATCAGCACGCTCATGGCAACAACCCTTCCATCAAGGCCCGCGCGTCCTCGACATTGGTCACCGCCAGCCGCGACACCGGATGCGTGCGAAAGGCGTCATAGCCGCTCAGATTGCTGTTCGCGCCCTTGCCGACATCATCGGTCCAGCCCTGACCCTTCCAGCGCTTCTTCACCACCTCGACCCCGGCGGGAAGCACGCGCGGCACGTTCAGCCCGATCAGCCAGACGTTGACGAGGCCCTCATGCCCCATCTCCATTCCGACAGCGCGGCGTTTTTCGGGCGTGCGCCAGACCTCCAGTGGCACCTTGCCGCTGGTCACATGGTCCGGCAGCACCGGCTCCATCCTGTCTTGCAGGAACAGTCGAAAGAACACCTTCAGCGCGGTCCCATCCTCGATCACTTATGCAGGTCCACCCCGGGCGCATAGGCGATGAAGAACGGATTGTCCCAGCCCGGCTTGCCATAAGCCAGGGGCTTGTGGTCATCGAAGCGCACCACCCGGCCCCCGGCCCCCCGCAATACGGCATCGCCTGCCGCCGTATCCCATTCCATCGTCCGCCCCAGCCGAGGATACAGATCAGCCTCGCCAGTGGCGACAAGGCAGAACTTCAGGCTCGACCCCGCCGATTTCATATCCTTCACCGCATATTTGCCGATGTAATCATCTGTCGCCTGATCCCGGTGGCTTTTTGACGCAACCACCATCAGCGCGCCATTGTCGGGCGCCGCGACGCCGATCCGCACCAGCGCGCCCGAGACATCCTTGTCCAGCGCCCCGGTCTCCTCGACCGAGGCCCCATCCGGCAGCGTATAGAACAGCCGCCCCTGCGCCGGGGCATAGACCACCCCGCGCAGCGGCACGCCCTTTTCGACATAAGCGATGTTCACGGTGAAATCGCCGCGCCGCTGGATGAACTCCTTGGTCCCGTCCAGCGGGTCCACGATCAGAAACGTCTCGGCGCTCAAAGCATGGCTCGCCGCCTGCTCTTCGGTGATCAGCGTGACCCCCGGAAACGCCGCGACAAGCCCGGCCGAGATCAGCGCATCCGCCGCCTCGTCCGCCGCCGTCACCGGGCTGGTATCGCTTTTCGACTTCACTTCAAAATCCGGCCCGTTGTAAATCGCCATGATCCGGTCGCCCGCTTCCAGGGCCAGCCGCCGCATCACCGGCACAAGTCGTTCAAAATCCATCATCACTCCTTGCCGAGCGGGTCCCATCTTGGGCCCCAGCTTCGTTGTAAACGCCTCACCGCCGACATATCATGCGGCCATAAAGGGAACAGCAAGAAATCCCTGTTCTTGTCAGGCCATAAACGCAGCTTCGAAACCGCAAGAGGCATCATGTTCCGCGCCCCCGCCAGACACTCCCATCTGACCGGATTTTTCGCGACCCTGGTGCTGGTGTTTCATGTGGCGGTCCGCAACATCCGCAAGTCCAACCACAACGCGATCCTCGGGCTGGTGGTGAACATCTCGCAGTCGGTGATCCTGGTGCTGGTGATGTACACGCTGTTCACCGTCCTGAAGATGCGCGGCGCGGCGGTGCGCGGCGATTTCATGCTGTACACGATGACCGGCATCTTCATGTACATGACCCACACCAAGACGCTGTCGGCGGTCGCAAAATCCGACGGCCCGGCCTCGTCGATGATGAAGCACGCGCCGATGAACACCATTGTCGCCATCGCGGCGGCGGCCCTCGCCGCGCTGTATCAGCAGATCCTGTCGATCACCGTGATCCTGTTCTTCTACCATGTGATGTTCAACCCGATCACCATCGACCAGCCGGTCGGCGCGCTGATGATGCTGCTGCTTGCCTGGGCCTCGGGGATCGGGGTGGGCATGCTGTTCAAATCTGCTACGCCCTGGGCACCGGAGTTCTTCACCGTCTTCATCCTGA
>Ga0105047_10009401_pt1 | contig 16101 bp, 11 predicted proteins | sample MAT04_FD_78384 | JGI IMG/M metagenome (GOLD analysis project Ga0105047, IMG submission 78384) | Freshwater microbial communities from Lake Fryxell liftoff mats and glacier meltwater in Antarctica - MAT-04 (megahit assembly) | ecosystem: Environmental > Aquatic > Freshwater > Ice > Liftoff...
CGTCTAGCCCCAGCGCGTGTCCATGTCGACCACGATGGGCTTGCCTTCCGGATAACGCTTGGCCAGGTCCTGGGGCGTGCCCAGCACCTCGGCCAGGCGTGCGCCCCATGCGCCGGCGGCGCCGTGGCTCGCCAGTTCGCCCTCGCGGGCGGTGATGAGATCGTCGAAACGCGACGGGTCGAAGTTCTCGGCCCGGTCGGTGGAGCGTTGGCCCGGTTGCCCCAGATGTTCACCGATGCGGTTGCAGACGGACTTGAACATCTGCGACACGCGCGACGGGCTGACCTGCAACTGCTCGGCCAGTTGTGAAGGCGACAGGCCGACACCCAGGTAGGCGTCGATGACCTGGCGGTCTCGTGCGGGCAGGGTGGAAAAGAACTTCTCCAGCCGGCGCATCAGCATGCCGGTGTCGACGCGGGCCTCGACCTCGTCCTGCGGCGTGGCGGCCTCACGCGGCGGTGGCGCGTCCTCGTCTTCACGGGAACCGGCGCCGCTGGACGTCTGGGCCTGCAGCGCGGCGTGTTCCAGCTCGAAGATCTCGTCGACGCTCAAGCCGCACAGCGGCGCGAGGTCGCCGGCGCTGGGCTCGCCGCCGTGCTGGCTGCGCCAGCGTTCACGCGCCACCTGCACCAGCTTCACCTGGCGCCGGCGCTCGCGGCTGAGCTGGTCCATCTGGCGAAGCTCGTCGAGCATCGCGCCGTGCACACGCTGGCGCGCGTAGCGCACGAAGGCCTCGCGTGCCTCGGGGCTTTCGCGGTCGCCGTCCCAATGGAAACCCAGCGCCGACTGCGCCACTGCAATCAGCCCGACCTGGATCAGGTCGGCGCGTTCGACGTTGGACGGCAAACGCCGCGCCAACGCGCTGGCGTGCTTGCGCACCCAGGACTCGTTCCTGAGGATCAGAGAGGAGGGGACGCCTTCCATCGAAACCATTCAGACTCCTGCGGCCATTACGCTAGCCGCGTTCCAGTCGCCAGTATGCGCTGCGCTGCGCCGCATTGAAGCACCCCTGCGGTAAGAGGCGTGTCAGATGCGTCCGTAGAGCCGCGCCAGCTCGACCAGCCGCCCGGCGTGCCAGGGCTGCACCTGGCTCCACTGGAAGCGCCAGCGCCACCAGCCGCTTTCCTGGCCCGGGTAGTTCATCCGGCACTGGGTGGGCAGGGCAAGCACGTCCTGCATCGGGTGCACCGCAGTGTCGCCCACGCTGGCCATGGCGCTGCGGATCAGCGTCCACGGCATGTCCTGGCCGTCGGTGGCGAGGTAGCCGCGGGCATGGTGACGCTCGTGCTCGGTGGCGTTGGCCCACCAGCCGGCCACGGTGTCGTTGTCGTGGGTGCCGGCGTAGACCACGGTGTCGGGCTCGTGGTTGTGCGGCAGGAAGCGGTCGGACGCGTCGCCGGCAAAGGCGAACTGCAGGATGCGCATGCCCGGGAAGCCGAACTTCTTGCGCAGCGCATCGACGTCCGGGGTGATCAGGCCCAGGTCCTCGGCAATGATGGGCACCGGCCCCAGCGCCTTGGCGATGGCCTTGAACAGCGCCTCGCCTGGCCCCGGCACCCACTGGCCCTTGATCGCCGTGGGTTCGCTGGCCGGGATCTCCCAGTAGCCGGCGAAGCCACGGAAGTGGTCGATGCGCACGATGTCGACGAGCTCGAAGCTGCGGCGGATGCGTTCCACCCACCAGGCGTAGCCGTCCTTCTTGTGCGCGCTCCACTTGTACAGCGGATTGCCCCAGCGCTGGCCGGTGGCGCTGAAGAAGTCCGGCGGCACGCCGGCCACCACACGCGGGCGCCCGGCGGGGTCGAGGTCGAACAGGCGCTGGTTGGCCCAGACCTCTGCGCTGAGGTAGGCGATGAAGATCGGCGTGTCGCCGATGATCTCGACACCCTTTCCGTTGGCATAGGCCTTCAGCGCTGCCCACTGGCGGTGGAAGCGCCACTGGCAGAAGAGCCAGAAGTGGATGCGATCGGCGTGCTGGGCGCGTGCGTCGGCCAGCGCAGCCGCCTCGCGCCGCACCAGCGCCGGCGGCCATTCACACCAGTCGCGCCAGGCCAGGTTTTCGCACAGCGCCATGAAGAGCGCGTAGTCGTCGATCCACGAACGGTGGTCGGCCAGGAAACGCTCGAAGTCGGCGTGCTGCTCGGCCGTGCCCTGGCGCCGGAAGTGCCGCGCGGCGTGGGCCAGGCGCTCCATGCGGAAGGGGTAGACGACCGCGTAGTCGACGGCGTCGGCCACCAGGCCATCGACCGGCACCAGGCCCTCGGCATCGAGCCAGCCCTGGGTGTGCAGGTCTTGCAGGTCGATGAGCAGCACGTTGCCGGCGAAGGCCGAGTTGCTCATGTAGGGCGAGTTGCCGGGCCCGATGCCGGCCAGCGGCAGCACCTGCCACAACTTCTGGCCACCGCTCACCAGCCAGTCGACGAAATGGAAGGCCTCGGGGCCGAGGTCACCCGAGCCGTGCGGGCCGGGCAGCGAGGTCGGGTGCAGAAGCACGCCGCTGGCGCGTGGGAAACGCATGGTCTGTTCCTCGGGCGTCGGTTCGGTCAGGCCGCGGTGGGTCCGGCGGCCTCGTCGGTGACATCCCGCAGCAGCACGACGCTGCGCGCGGCGATCTCGAAATGTGTATCCGCGCCGCGGCGCCAGGCGCTGCGGCCGTCGGGCGTGGTGGTGTCGAGTTCGGCCAGCCAGTCGCCGGGCGGTAGCTCGAAGCGGGCCGCCTTGTCGCGGCCGTTGACCATCAGCAGCAAGGGCGTGCCGCCGCGCCCGGGCACGCCGATCCAGGCCCCCAGAATGCGCGACATGCGGTTGTCCCAGTGCTCGGCGGCCAGCGGCTCGCCGGTGCGCCGCAGCCACGACAGATCGTGCCGGCCCCGGGCGTCGGGCAGGCCGGTGTACCAGCGGCCGTCCAGCGGCCGCATGCGGCGGCGCAGCGCCAGCAGGTGCGCGGTGAAGTCGATGAGGGCCTGGTCGGCCTGCGCCCAGGCGATCCAGGTCGTGGCGTTGTCCTGGCAGTAGGGGTTGTTGTTGCCGCCCTGGCTGTGGCCGAGCTCGTCGCCGGCGGCCAGCATGGGCGTGCCCTGGGCCAGCAGCAGCGTGGCCAGCAGCGCGCGCTTCAGCCGTGCCCGCAGCTGCAGCACGGCGGGGTCGGAGGTCGGGCCCTCGAAGCCGCAGTTCCAGCTCAGGTTGTGGCCGTGGCCGTCGCGGTTGTTCTCGCCGTTGGCCTGGTTGTGGCGCAGGTCGTAGCTGACCAGGTCGTGCAGCGTGAAGCCGTCGTGGCTGACGATGTAGTTGACGCTTTCCAGTGGCGAGCGTCGGCGCGCCTGGAACAGGTCGGACGAGCCTGCCAGGCGCAGCGCAAATTCGCCGCGTGTGCAGTCGCCGCCCAGCCAGAAGGCGCGTGCGGTGTCGCGGAAGCGGTCGTTCCATTCCAGCCAGCCGCGCGGGAAGCCGCCCAGCTGGTAACCGCCCGGGCCGATGTCCCAGGGTTCGGCGATGAGCTTCACGCGCTGCAGCACCGGGTCCTGCAGCACGGCCTTGAAGAAGGGGCCGTCGCGCTCGAAGCCCGGGCTGCCGCGGCCCAGCACCGGGGCCAGGTCGAAACGGAAGCCGTCGACGTGGAAGTCCTGCACCCAGTGGCGCAGACTGTCCATCACCATCTGCAGCACCCGCGGGTGGCGGATGTCGACGGTGTTGCCGCAGCCGCTCCAGTTTTCGCAGTGCGCGCGCTGCGCTTCGGGCAGGCGGTAGTAGCTGAGGTTGTCGAGGCCGCGCCAGCTCAGCGTGGCGCCGCGTTCGTCGCCTTCGGGGGTGTGGTTGTAGACGACGTCGAGGATGACTTCCAGCCCCGCGGCGTGCAGCCGGCGCACCATCTCGCGGAACTCGTGGCGTGGGTTCGTGGTGGCCGCGTAGCGCGGGTCGGGGCAGAAGTAGCCCAGCGTGTTGTAGCCCCAGTAATTGACGAGGCCGATCTCGCTGAGGCGGGGCTCGTCGAGGATCTGCTGCACCGGCAGCAGGCTCACGGCGGTGATGCCCAGGCGCCTGAAATGCGCCAGTGCGGCGTCGCTGGCCAGCCCGGCGTAGCTGCCGCGGTGGGCTTCGGGCACACCCGGCATCAGCCGAGTGCAGCCGCGCACATGGGCCTCGTAGAGCACGCTGTCGACCAGCGGCGTGGCCGGTGGCCGGTCACCCTGCCAGTCGAAATGGTCGTGCACAACACGCGCCTTGAAGGCGCCGTGCGCGTTGTCGCGCGTGTCCATGTGCTGCGGATGATCGCGGTCGGCGCCCTGGTGCGGGCCCTGCGGGTCGAAGCCGCCCGGCGGCGCGACGATCGCGCGCGCCCAGGGGTCGAGCAGCAACTTGTGCGGGTTGAAGCGGTGGCCGCGGTCGGGACGCCAGGGGCCGTGCGCGCGCAGGCCGTAGACCAGGCCCGGCCCGGCGCCCGGCAGGTAGCCGTGCCAGACGTTTCCGCTGCGGCCGGGCAGCGGCGAACGCGACAGCTCGACCGCGCCCTCGGCGTCGAAGAGACAGAGGTCGATCTGCAGTGCGTGTTCCGAGAACACGGCGAAGTTGACGCCGCCGGCGCCAGCCGAAACGTCGAAGCTGGCGCCCATCGGCCAGGGCTGGCCGGCCTCCAGCGGCAAGGGGGGGCGGGCAGCGGGCGGCACGTCCGGGTTCAGGCGGTCCATTCCAGGAACACCGTCGCCAGCGGCGGCAGCGTGAGCAGCACCGAGTGGCTGCGGCCGTGGCTGCCCACGGCGTCGGCGTTGGCCGCGCCGAGAGGCGTGCCGACGTTGCTGCCGCCGTAGTAGGCCGAATCGGTGTTCAGCCGTTCCACCCAGCGGCCCGGGCGCGGCACGCCAAGGCGGAAGCTGTGGTGCACCACGGGCGCGAAGTTGCAGACGACGAGCATCAGTTCACCGCTGCGCCCCTTGCGCACGAAGCTCAGCACGCTGTGCGCTGCGTCGTCATGGTCTATCCACTCGAAACCGTCGCCGCTGAAGTCCTGTTCATACAGCGCGCGGCTGCCGCGGTAGAGCAGGTTCAGGTCGCGCACCAGTTGCTTGACGCCGGCGTGGCGGGGGTCTTCGAGCTGGTGCCAGTCCAGGCTCTGGTCGTGGTTCCATTCGCGGCCCTGCGCAAATTCGCAGCCCATGAAGAGCAGCTTCTTGCCCGGGTGGCCCCACATGAAGCCGTAATAGGCACGCAGATTCGCGAACTGCTGCCAGGCGTCGCCCGGCATCTTGGCCAGCAGGCTGCGCTTGCCGTGCACCACCTCGTCGTGGCTGATGGGCAGCACGAAGTTCTCGGTGAAGGCGTAGACCAGGCCGAAAGTCATCTCGCCGTGGTGGTAGCGGCGGTGGATGGGGTCGCGCGCCATGTACTGCAGCGTGTCGTGCATCCAGCCCATGTTCCACTTGTAGTGGAAGCCAAGCCCGCCCAGGTAGGTGGGGCGGCTGACGGCGGGGAAGGCAGTGCTTTCCTCGGCCAGCGTGACGGCCTGCGGGCGTTCGACGCCGACGACCTCGTTGGTGCGCTTGAGCAGCGAGATGGCCTCGAGGTTCTCGCGCCCGCCGTGGGCGTTCGGGATCCACGCGCCGGCCTTGCGGCTGTAGTCGCGGTACAGCATCGAGGCCACGGCGTCGACACGCAGGCCGTCGACGTCGTAGCGCTCCAGCCAGTACAGCGCGTTGCCGACGAGGAAGTTGCGCACCTCGGTGCGGCCGAAGTTGTAGATGAGCGTGTTCCAGTCGTTGTGGAAACCCTCGCGACGGTCGGCGTATTCGTAGAGATGGGTGCCGTCGAACTCGGCCAGACCGTGCGCGTCGGTCGGGAAGTGCGCCGGCACCCAGTCGAGCAACACGCCGAGGCCGAGACCGTGCGCGCGGTCGATGAAGCGGCGCAGGCCGGCGGCTTCGCCGAAGCGCGACGTGGGCGCAAACAGGCCCAGCGTCTGGTAGCCCCAGGAACCGTCGAAGGGGTGCTCGCTGACGGGCATCAGTTCGAGGTGCGTGAAGCCCATGTCCTTCGCGTAAGGCACGAGTTCGTCGGCCAGCTCGTCCCAGCTCAGCCAGCGGTCGCCTTCCTCGGGCCTGCGGCGCCAGGAGGCCAGGTGCACCTCGTAGATGCTCATCGGCGCGTCCAGCGCGTTGGCGGCCTGGCGTTCGGGCGAAGGCGGCGCATAGGGCGGCATGAACGCCACGACGCTGGCAGTGGCCGGCCGCAGCTCGGCCTGGCGTGCGTAGGGGTCGGCCTTCTGCGGCAGCAGGCGGCCGTCGCGCGACAGCAGCTCGAACTTGTAGCGTGCGCCCAGGCCCACGCCCGGCAGGAACAGTTCCCACACGCCGCACTCGCGGCGCAGGCGCATCGGGTGGCAGCGGCCGTCCCAGAAGTTGAAGTCGCCGACGACGCTGACGCGGCTGGCGTTGGGCGCCCAGACCGCGAAGGCCGTGCCGTCGACGCCGTCCATCTGCCGCGGCGTGGCGCCCATGATCTCGTAGGGCCGCAGGTGCGAACCTTCGCCGAGCAGCCAGACGTCCATCTCGCCCATCACGGTGCCGAAGCGGTACGGGTCTTCCTGCAGCGTGTCGTGGCCGCCGGGCCAGCGCACACGCAGCTGGTAGTGGCCGATGACCTGGGTCGGCCCCGAGAAGACGCCTTCTTCGCCCGTGCAGGGCAGCGACCACGTGTGGGGGCCGGCCACCACCACCACGGCCACGGCACCGGGCAGCCAGACGGTGACCCAGGTGCTGCTGTCGGGGCCGGCATGCGGGCCAAGCACGGCGAAGGGGTCGCCGTGGCGGCCCTGGATCAGGGCTTCGGTCTGTTCGGGTGTGAGCATGCGTGGCGGTCAGCCCTTGGCCTGGATCCCCCAGACCTCGCGGGCGTATTCCGCGATTGTGCGGTCGGACGAGAAGAAGCCCATGCCGGCGACGTTCGCGATGGCCTTTTTTGCCCAGGCGGCGCGGTCGCGGTACAGCGCGTCGACACGCGCCTGCGCCGCGACATAGCCGTCGAAGTCGGCCAGCAGCATGTAGTGGTCGCCGCCCCACAGCAGCGCGTCGACCAGCGCGCGGTAACGGCCGGGTTCTTCGGGGCTGAAGTGTCCGCCGGCCACGGCGTCGAGCACGGCCTTGATGCGCGGGCAGCTGTCGTAGATGCGCAGCGGCTGGTAGCCACGCTGCTTGCTGGCCTGCACCTCGGCGGTGGACAGGCCGAAGATGAAGATGTTGTCGTCGCCCACTTGCTGGCGGATCTCGATGTTGGCGCCGTCGTCGGTGCCGATGGTCAGCGCACCATTCAGCGCCAGCTTCATGTTGCCAGTACCGCTGGCTTCGGTGCCGGCGGTGCTGATCTGCTCGGACAGGTCGGCCGCCGGCATGATGAGCTCGGCCACCGAGACGCCGTAGTTCGGCACGAAGACGAGCTTCAGGCGGCCCTTCAGGCGCGCATCGTGGTTGACGACGCTGCCCACGTCGTGCACGAGCCGGATGATGTTCTTGGCCGAGACGTAGCTCGACGCCGCCTTGCCGGCGAAGATCACCGTGCGCGGCACCCAGTCGCCCTCCGGGTCGGCCAGCATGGCCTGGTAACGCGCCACCACCTGCAGCACGTTGAGCAGCTGGCGCTTGTATTCGTGGATGCGCTTGACCTGCACGTCGAAGAGGCTGGTGGGGTCGACCGTGTAGCCGGTGGTGACGGCGATGTAGTCGGCCAGACGCGCCTTGTTGCCCTGCTTGACGGCGAGGAACGCGTTGCGGAAGTCCTCGCGCTCAGCGTGCGGCGCGAGGCGCTTGAGCTGGTCGAGGTCGAGCCGCCAGCCGCTGCCGATGGTGCTGTCGATCAGCGAGCTCAGGCTGGGGTTGGCCTGCGCCAGCCAGCGGCGCGGGGTCACGCCGTTGGTCATGTTGGTGAAGCGCTCGGGCCACAGGCTGGCGAAGTCGGCAAAGATGGTCTGCGTCAGCAGGTCGGAGTGCAGCGCCGAAACGCCGTTGACCTTGTGGCTGCCGACGATGGACAGGTGCGCCATGCGCACACGCCGCTCACTTCCAAAACCCGCGCCTTCATCGACCAGGCTCAGGCGGCGCAGGAAATCGTGGTCGCCAGGGCGGTGCGCGGCGGCGTCGGCGAGGAACTCGGCGTTGATGCGGAAGATGATCTCCAGATGACGCGGCAGCACGTGCTGCATCAGCGCCACCGGCCAGGTCTCCAGCGCCTCGGGCATCAGCGTGTGGTTGGTGTAGCTGAACACCTTCTTCGTCATCGCCCAGGCCGTCACCCAGCCGAAGCCGTTCTCATCGACCAGCAGCCGCATCAGTTCGGCCACGCCGATGGCCGGGTGGGTGTCGTTGAGGTGGATCGCCACCTTGTCGGCCAGGTTGGTCAGGCGGCCGTGCTCGGCCTGGTGGCGTGCCAGGATGTCCTGGATGCTGGCGCTGGTGAAGAAGTATTCCTGGCGCAGGCGCAGTTCGCGGCCGGCGGGCGTGCTGTCGTTGGGGTAGAGCACCCAGCTGATGTTCTCGTACTGGTTCTTGAACTCGGCCGCGCGTGCGTAGTCGCCGGTGTTGAAGGCGTGCAGGTCGATCTGCGCCGGCGCCACCGCCTTCCACAGCCGCAACGTGCTGACGCGCTCGGTGCCATGGCCGGGGATCACCATGTCGTAGGCCTTGGCGTTGACCTCACCGGCATGGCGCCAGGTGGGCACGTGCGCCGGGTCGGCCGCGGGCTCGACCCAGCCGCCGAAGCGCACCGGGTAGTGCACTCCGAAACGCGGGAACTCCCAGGGCGTGCCGTCTTCGACCCAGGGGTCCGGTGCCTCGACCTGTCGGCCGTCGACGATGCCCTGCTTGAACATGCCGAACTCGTAGCGGATGCCGTAGCCGAAGGACGGCAGTTCCAGCGTGGCCATGCTGTCGAGGAAACACGCCGCCAGCCGACCCAGGCCGCCGTTGCCTAACGCGGCATCGGGCTCGGTGGCGGCCAGGTCCTCCAGCGTGCTGGCGTGGGCGCGCGCGGCGTTGCCCATCTCGCCCTTGAGGTCCAGCGCGGCCAGCGCGTTGCCCAGCGTGCGGCCGATCAGGAACTCCATCGACAGGTAGTAGACGCGGCGTGCCTTCGCGTTGCGGTCGGCGGTGTCGCATGCAACCCACCGTTGGGACAACTGCTCTCGCGCGACCTGGGCCACCGCGTGCATGATCTCGGTCCTGGTGGCGCCGGCAGGATCGGCCGCCACGGTGGCGAGCAGGTGGCGCTCGACCGCCGCTGCCGTCGGCGCGCTCGCCGCGGTGCCTTGCACAGGAGCGTGTGTGGTGGGATTGGACATGTGCGGAATCTCCGGCGGGCCCAGGGCAGGGCTGAAATGCAGGCTGGGGGTGCAGTCGAGTGTCTCTGAACGGCCTGTCCAGCGTCAACGGAAACGCTGCGGCCTTGGCTGTAGTTTAGCTACACAACCCTTCCTCCATTGCTGCTCTGACGGCCTCAAGCAAGCTCGCAAGATCCGTGCGAATTCATCTAAATCAATACACTGCAGCAACTCGTTAATGTTGATTCTTCGCGATGCGCACTGATGCTCCACCCGCTCGACCCACGCAGCCCAGGCCGAGCTCTGTAATTTTGTTGCTTTTGACCCCTCGAGGACAGACATGAAGCCTATCGACGTGGCCCAAGGCCTCGACCTCCCGCGGCGCGCGGTGGCGCTGGTGCTGGCCGGCGGCCGCGGCAGCCGGCTGAAGAACCTGACCGACACGCGCGCCAAGCCGGCGGTGTACTTCGGTGGCAAGTTCCGCATCGTCGACTTCGCACTGTCGAACTGCATGAACAGCGGCATCCGCCGTATCGGCGTCATCACGCAGTACAAGAGCCACAGCCTGCTGCGCCACCTGCAGCGCGGCTGGGCCTTCCTGAAGAGCGAGATGAACGAGTTCGTCGACCTGCTGCCGGCGCAGCAGCGCGTGGACGAGGAAAGCTGGTACCGCGGCACGGCCGACGCCGTCTACCAGAACCAGGACATCCTGGCCGCCTACCGCGCCGACTACGTGGTGGTGCTGGCCGGCGACCACATCTACAAGCAGAACTACGCACTGATGCTGGCCGACCACGTGGCCCTGGGCAAGGAAGTGACGGTCGGCTGCATCGAGGTCGATGTCGAGGAGGCCAAGGCCTTCGGCGTGATGGCCATCGACGAGAACCGCCTCATCGTCGACTTCGTCGAGAAGCCACCCGTGCCGCCCACCATCCCCGGCAAGCCCGGCCGCACGCTGGCCAGCATGGGCATCTACATCTTCAACGCACGCTACCTCTACCGCGAACTGGAGCGGGACATGTTCGACCCGAACTCGAGCCACGACTTCGGCAAGGACATCATCCCCAAGATGGTGAAGGCCGGCGTGGCGGTGGCCCACCCCTTCGAATTCAGCTGCGTCGGCGGCAAGCCCGGGCTGCCGCCGTACTGGCGCGACGTCGGCACGATCGATGCCTACTGGGACGCCAACATCGACCTCACCGCCACCGACCCGCAGCTGAACCTGTACGACACCAACTGGCCGATCTGGACCTACCAGCCGCAGTTGCCGCCGGCCAAGTTCGTGCACAACCAGGAGGACCGGCGCGGCATGGCCATCGAAAGCCTGGTCTCGGGAGGCTGCATCGTCAGCGGCGCGGTCTTCCGCTCGGTGCTGTTCTCGCAGGTGCGCGTGCATTCGTACGCTTCGGTGAACTGGAGCGTGCTGCTGCCCGGCGTGCAGGTGGGCCGCGGCGCGCGCCTCACGCGGGTCGTCATCGACCGCGACTGCGAGATTCCCGACAGCATGGTCATCGGCGAAGACGCCGCGGCCGACGCCGCGCGCTTTTTCCGCACCGACTCGGGCATCACGCTCGTCACGCGCGACATGCTGCGCAAGCTGACCTAGCCCAGGGCCCGTCGATGAAGGTTCTTCATGTGGCCGCCGAGGTCTTCCCGCTGGTGAAGACCGGCGGCCTGGCTGACGTGGTGGCTGCGCTGCCCGTCGCGCAGGCGGTGCAGGGCGCCGACGTGCGCCTGCTGCTGCCCGGGTTTCCGGCGGTGCTGGATGCGGTGCAGGGTGCGCGCACGGTGATCGACATCGGCACCTGCTTCGGTGCCCTGCGTGTGCGCCTGCTGCTGGCGCGCATGCCGGGCCACAGGCTGCCGGTCTACGTCGTCGAGGCCCCCTATCTCTACCGCCGTGGCGGCAGCCCCTACCAGGACAGCAAGGGCGAGGAATGGCCCGACAACCTGCAGCGTTTTGCGCTGCTGGGCTGGGTCGCCGCCCACCTGGCCGCCCAGGACGCCGACCCGCAATGGGCGCCCGACGTCGTGCACGCGCACGACTGGCACGCGGCGATGGCTTGCGCCTACATGGGGGAGCACACGGTGACGCCTGCGTCGTCGGTCTTCACCGTGCACAACCTGGCCTTTCAGGGCCTGTTCCCGGCGCACGACTGGCCCATGCTGGGCCTGGCCTCGCACCTGATGTCGCCGACCGGGCTCGAATTCCACGGCCAGCTCAGCTTCATGAAAGCCGGGCTGAATTTCGCCGACCGCATCACCACGGTGAGCCCGACCTATGCGCGTGAGATCGGCACCCACGAATTCGGCTGCGGCCTCGACGGCGTGATCCGCGGCCGCGGCACCGACGTCACGGGCATCCTCAACGGTATAGACCCCGAACTGTGGAACCCCGCCACCGACCCCGCCATCGCCGCCTGCTACGACGCCGAACGGCTGCAGGGCAAACTTGTCTGCCGGCGCGCGCTGCAGGCCGAACTGCAGCTCGACGCCGACGACCAGGCGCTGCTGCTGACGGTGGTCAGCCGGCTGACGTCCCAGAAGGGCCTCGACCTCATCCTGGCTGCGTTGCAGGAACTGGTGCAGGCGGGCGTGCAGTTCGTGGTGCAGGGCACCGGCGAGCCGGCGCTCGAGGCCGCCTTCCGCATGGCGCAGCAGGCGCACCCCGGCCGCGTGCACGTGCATATCGGCTACGACGAGGCGCGTGCCCACCGGCTCGTCGCCGGTGCCGACCTCATCGCCGTGCCCTCGCGCTTCGAACCCTGCGGGCTGACGCAGCTGTACGGCCTGCGCTATGGCACGCTGCCGCTGGTGCGCCGCGTGGGCGGACTGGCCGACACCGTGACCGACGCCACGCCCGAGGCGCTGGCGCAAGGCCGCGCCACCGGCTTCGCTTTCGACGCCGCCACGCCGGCGGCTCTGGCGGTGTGCGTGCGGCGTGCCATCGCGCTGCGCGCCGACAGCGCGGCCTGGCGCGGCATGCAGACCACCGCGATGGCGCAGGACCTGTCCTGGGCCGGACCTGCGCGCGACTACCTTTCGCTCTACGAGTCGCTGGCCGAACCGGCACGCTGAGCCCGGCCAGCCCGCGGCGACCGGGGTGCCGCCCCTTGCGGCGCGTGGCAGGCCGGCCCCGGCGCAGTGTGCCTCAGCGTACAGATGCGGCGGACGGCTGGCCTTACCTTTGCCGGGTCGCCAACAGGTAGTCCGGATGCCGGTGTTGAGCGACGGCGCAGCGGCCGCTGGGTGCCGCCCCGACTCAAGGCCTTGCCATGTCGCGAACCGCTTTGTGTGAACCTGGCCTTCCGTTCGCCCCAGGGCCGCAACCGCACCTCAGCGCGGTACTCATGGACGCCCCCGAGCCCCAGCAGTTCGCCGCGAACGACGGTGGGCACGGCGACATGCCGGCCATGGTCCATCGGATGTGGGCGACGGACATCGACGACCAACTCGACTGCGTGGCGGGCTTCCATGCCTGCGAGGCCGATGCGCGCAGCGTCAGCGGTCGAATGACGGTGGCGCACGGCCTCCTGCCATCGCAGCTGCTGCTGCTGCGGCCGGCCGATGCCGCCTGGCTGCCCTTCAGGAGCCGACGTCGGCAATGGGCGCGCAGCGCCGACGCCGACGGCCAGACCTGGTTGTGTGACGCCTGGCTGATGGCTTCCCTCGGCGCCCTGGCGACCGGCCTGCTCGGCGCGAGCTGGCTGTGGGTAGACAGTCACCTGGGCCTGGGCCTGGGCGGTGGCTGGGAGGTGGCGGTCTTCGCGGCCGCCGTCACGATGGGCGCCCTGGCCGGGCAGGCGTTTGCGTCCAAGGCCGGGCAGACACCGCAGCACCAGCACTTCGACACCATCATCCGCCACCAGCTCGCCAGCGGCCGCTGGGTGGTGCTGGCGCACGACCTGCACTGGGAGCAGCAGGCCGGGGTGGTGAAGCTGGCGCGCGAGCAAGGCCTGGACTGGTGCGCCGTGGCCTCGGCGCGGCGCTGGCTCTAGAACGCACCCTCCGGAGGGTGGGTCGGATGAGGGGCCGAAGACAAAAACGGGCCCGCAGGGCCCGTGTTTGCTCGTTGTCTGGCGGAAGGGGCGGGATTCGAACCCGCGGAGGGCTGTTAACCCTCACATGCTTTCCAGGCATGCGACTTAAACCGCTCATCCACCCTTCCGTAGCCCGTGCGGGCCGCATGCGCGGCCACCCGGAACGACGCGGATTCTAGCCCTGGGGCGTGGGGCTGACTGCGCGCTGTCGCAGCCACTCCATCAGCACGTACTCCAGCGCCTTGGCCTGCGTACTTTCCAGCACCACAGGCGGCGCGCAGCCGTCTTCATACGCCTCGCGCCAGCGCAACGCACACACGCACCAGCGGTCGCCGGGCTTCAGTCCGGTGAACCGACCCTCGGGCCGCGGCGTGATGAGGTCGTTGCCGCGCTCCATCTGGAAGTTCAGGAACTCCACCGTCACCTTGGCGCAGATGACATGGCTGGCGGCGTCCTGCGCATCGGTGTGGCAGCAGCCGTCACGGTACCAGCCGGTCAGCGGGTCGTAGCTGCAGGGCACCAGGGCGGTGCCCAGCACGTTGAGGGCAGTCTCTCGGCTCATCGGCTGGTGCTCATCCGGGCTTCACGCCCTTGCCCATCAGCGTCATCGCGGTGCCGATCAGCGCCGACACCTCGGTCATGTTGCCCGGCACGATCATCGTGTTGTTGGCCTTGGCCAGGTGGGCGTAGGCGTCCACCGCCTTCTCGGCCACCTTCAGCTGCACCGCCTGCTCGCCGCCGGGCTGCTGGATGGCCGCGGCGATCTTGCGGATGGCCTCCGAAGTGGCGTCGGCCACCGCGATGATGGCCGCGGCCTGGCCGGCGGCCATGTTGATTTCGGCCTGCTTTTCGCCCTCGCTGCGGGCGATGAAGGCTTCGCGCTCGCCGGTGGCGATGTTGATCTGTTCCTGGCGCCGGCCTTCGCTGGCCGCGATCAGCGCGCGTTTCTCGCGCTCGGCCGTGATCTGCGCCTGCATCGCATGCAGGATGGCCGCCGGTGGCGTCAGGTCCTTGATCTCGTAGCGCAGCACCTTCACGCCCCAGGTGAGTGCCGCCTCGTCCAGTGCGTTCACCACCGAGGCATTGATGAGGTCGCGTTCCTCGAAGGTCTTGTCCAGCTCCATCCTGCCGATGACGCTGCGCAGCGTGGTCTGCGCCAGCTGCGTGATGGCCACGATGTAGTCGCTGCTGCCGTAGCTGGCGCGCATCGGGTCGGTGACCTGGAAGTAGAGGATGCCGTCCACCTGCAGCTGCGTGTTGTCCTTGGTGATGCAGACCTGGCTGGGTACATCCAGCGGCACTTCCTTCAGCGAGTGTTTGTAGGCCACGCGGTCGACGAAGGGCACCAGCAGGCTCAGCCCGGGGGTCAGCGTGCGGTCGAACTTGCCCAGGCGTTCCACGACCCAGGCGTTCTGCTGCGGCACGATCTTCAGCGAGCGGGCGATGAAGATGATGGCGATGACGGCCAGGATGACGGCGATTTCCATGGAGACTCTTTCGGAAGGGCGTTCAGTGGGCGTGGCCGGGCGCCACGCGAAGTTCATTGCCGTCGAGCGCGACGATCACGTGCTCGCCCGGCGCCGGCGTGCCCTCGCCGGCGTAGCGCACGGCCCACGAGGCGCCCCGGTAAGGCACCCGCGCGGTGCCTTCGGCGTCCCAGGCGCTGACGTGCAGGCGCTGGCCGATGTCGATGTTGACGTCGCGGTTGCGTTCGGCCGGTGCCGCCTCAGGCCGCAGCTTGCGCACGAAGTGCCAGGCGACTACGGCGCCGCCACCGACCACCGAGGCCGTTGTAATCTGCGACTGGCTGTCGACGCCGGCGTAGGCCGCCAGGGCACCGGCGGCGGCACCCAGCGCCAGCATCAGCAGGTAGAAGGTGCCGGTGGCCAGCTCGGCCGCCACCAGAGCACCGACGGCCAACCACCACAGCGAAGGTGCATCCAGGTCCAAGCGATCTGCTCCCGCGGCACCTGTGTGCCGGTATGTGTCGCGCAGTGTAGCCACCTGCCGTGCCGCCACCCTGCACGCCTACACTTGCCCTTTTCATGTTCCGCCCGTTCATCAGAAGGCCTTGCCGATGCTTCGCTTCCGCTTTCCCATCGTCATCATCGACGAAGACTTTCGCTCCGAGAACACCTCCGGCTTCGGCATCCGCGCCTTGGCCCAGGCCATCGAGAAAGAAGGCTTCGAGATCCTCGGCGCCACAAGCTACGGCGACCTGAGCCAGTTTGCGCAGCAGCAAAGCCGCGCGAGTGCGTTCATTCTCTCGATCGACGACAACGAGTTCACCCCGGGCCCGGAGCTCGACCCCGCGGTGCTGAGCCTGCGCAAGTTCATCGAGGAGATCCGCTTCAAGAACGCCGACATCCCGATCTACATCTACGGCGAGACGCGCACCAGCCAGCACATCCCGAACGACGTGCTGCGTGAACTGCACGGCTTCATCCACATGTTCGAGGACACGCCCGAGTTCGTGGCGCGCCACATCATCCGCGAGGCCAAGAGCTACCTCGACGGCCTGGCGCCACCGTTCTTCAAGGCGCTGATGGACTACGCGCAGGACGGCAGCTACTCGTGGCACTGCCCGGGGCACAGCGGCGGCGTGGCCTTCCTGAAGAGTCCGGTGGGCCAGATGTTCCATCAGTTCTTCGGCGAAAACATGCTGCGCGCCGACGTCTGCAACAGCGTCGAGGAACTCGGCCAGCTGCTCGACCACACCGGCCCGGTGCTGCAGAGCGAACGCAACGCGGCGCGCATCTTCAA
>Ga0105047_10009403_pt1 | contig 16100 bp, 12 predicted proteins | sample MAT04_FD_78384 | JGI IMG/M metagenome (GOLD analysis project Ga0105047, IMG submission 78384) | Freshwater microbial communities from Lake Fryxell liftoff mats and glacier meltwater in Antarctica - MAT-04 (megahit assembly) | ecosystem: Environmental > Aquatic > Freshwater > Ice > Liftoff...
CCAATTGCCGCAGCGTCTGCAACTCGTCGCGAAGCGAACATAGCTGGAGCGGGTGACCGGGATCGAACCGGCATGGCCAGCTTGGAAGGCTGGGGCTCTACCATTGAGCTACACCCGCGGACAGGAATTTCACCTGACCGCAAGAGGGTACTTCACGCTCGCTGGGCGGCAAACGCCAGACGCCCACGTCGCGCTAATAACCTGGGACCGTAGACTTACCGGCGGTCAGCCGCGCGGGGCGTAGCGTAGTGGCTAGCGCGCCTGCTTTGGGAGCAGGAGATCGGGAGTTCGAGTCTCCCCGCCCCGACTCATTTAGCCATACCGTCCATCCCTCCAATGCAAGGAAAACCACCTGTGAAGAGCTCAGTCGAGACCCTGTCGCCCACCCGCGTGAAGGTCACCGTGGACGTGCCATTCTCAGAGATTGGTGACAGCGTCGAGCAGGCTTACCAGCGCATTGGCGCGCAGGTAACGATCCCGGGCTTCCGTCCCGGCAAGGTTCCTTCACGAGTCATCGACCAGCGCGTTGGTCGCGGTGCGGTCCTTGAGGAAGCCATCAACGAAGCTTTGCCTAAGGCCTACGAAGAAGCTATCGAGGAAGCAAGCATCGTCGCTGTCGGCCAGCCCGAAGTGGAAGTCACCGAGGTCAATGACCCTGAGAACTTTGTCTTCACGGCCGAGGTCGATGTTCGGCCAGAGTTCGACCTGCCTGATTACGCGGGCATCGCCGTCTCGGTCGATGACACTGAGATCACCGATGCCGACGTAGAAGAGCAGCTCGATGAGCTGCGCAAGCGCTTCGGCACAGTCATCCCTGTCGAGCGAGCAGCGGCTGATGATGACGTGGTCTTGATCGACGTCGAAGGATTCGCCGGTGACACCAAGCTCGATGACTACAGTGCCACGGCGCTGAGCTACGAGGTCGGCTCCGGCGGAATGGTTGACGGTGCCGATGAGGCGCTGCGAGGACTGTCGGTCGGGGAGTCGGCCACATTCACGTTTACACCCGAAGAGGGCGACCAGGTTGGCAACGAGCTGACGATCAACGTCACGGTCCAGGCTGTCCGCGAGCGTTCACTGCCTGACGCCGACGACGAGTTCGCCCAGCTCGCCTCCGAGTTTGACACCCTCGATGAGTTACGAACAGACCTGCGTACCCGCGTCGAGCGTATGAAGCTTGTCGAGCAGGGAATGGCCGCCCGCGAACTCGTTCTTGAGAAGTTGCTTGAGTCGGTCGAGATCCCAGTTCCTGAGAGCCTCATGAAGGCTCAGGTCGATGAGCACTTCGAAGATGGACACGGCGACGATGACCATCGCGGCGAGGTCGTTGAGAATGCTGAGCGCTCGATTCGCACCCAGTTCATTCTCGACAAGATCGCCGACACTGAAGAGCTAGCAGTGAATCAGGCCGAGCTGACCCAGTGGCTGGTCACACAAGCACCGCGGTACGGCATGGAGCCAGATCAGTTTGCTGACGCTCTGGTCCAAGCTGGCCAGGTTCCGATGGCCGTCGCGGACGTTCGTCGCGGCAAGGCGCTGGCGTTGGCGCTGCAGAAGGCCGAAGTCACCGACGCCTCCGGGCGCGAAGTGAACCTTGCGGCTCTGGATCAGGCTGAGGAAGAAGAAGCCGCCGAGTTCAGCTACGAGGTCGCCGAGGACGAGGACGAGATCGAAGCCGAGATGAGAGCCGAGATCGAGGCTGAACTGATCGAAGAGGCGATCGAGGAAGCCATCGTCGAAGAGATCGTCGAAGAGGCAATCGTTGAAGAGATCGTCGAAGAGGCAATCGTTGAAGAGCTCTTGGAAGAGGCCGAAGCAGAGGCTGAAGCAGAAGCGACCAAGAAGCCCACTGAGTAGCGAATCGTCACCGAAGCTGGGCAGTAGACAACGACTTTTTCGGTTGTAAGCGAACACGGCCCATTCACGGGACGTTCTGTGGCGTCCTAGTGGTTAGGGTCTGATGAACCGCCCAATATGACGCCCGAACACGACGAAGGGTCAAGAGACAGTGACTACTGATGCAATCGTCGAGAACCGCACCCCCTCACCTGGGGGAGGCCACGATGACTCCGTTTACCAGCGCTTGCTCAAAGAGCGCATCATCTTCTTGGGCTCGGCGGTTGAGGACAGCAACTCCAACTTGATCTGTGCCCAGATTCTCCTGCTTGCAGCCGAGGATCCAGAGCGTGACATCTACCTGTATATCAACTCCCCAGGTGGATCTGTCACAGCCGGTATGGCGATCTACGACACTATGCAGTTCGTGTCCAACGATGTTGCCACCGTCGCCATGGGCCTGGCAGCGTCGATGGGGCAGTTCCTGCTCAGCGCAGGTCACCCTGGAAAGCGCTACGCCCTTCCGCACGCGCGCATCATGATGCACCAGCCATCCGGTGGCCTTGGTGGAACTGCCTCGGACATCAAAATCCAGGCCGAGCAGATGCTCTCGATCAAGAAGCAACTCGCTGAGCTGATCGCCGACCAAACAGGCCAAACCCTCGAGCAGATCGAGGAAGACTCCGACCGCGACCGCTGGTTCACAGCCGAGCAGGCTCTGGAGTATGGATTCATCGACAACGTGGTGCGAAGCGCGAGCGACGTAGCCGGAAAGGGTGGCACTGCATGAGCTCAATGAACTCGAACCTCCAGATTCCTTCGACGGTTCCCACAGCACCGACGAGCCGCTATATCCTGCCGGAGTTCCGGGAGAGAACCGCAAGCGGTGAGCGCACTCACAACCCCTACACCAAGCTCTTCGAAGAGCGCATCATCTTCCTTGGTGTGCAGATCGACGATGCTTCAGCAGACGATGTCATGGCGCAACTGCTGTGCCTGGAGTCACTGGACCCCGATCGCGACATCTCGATCTACATCAACTCACCTGGTGGCAGCTACACAGCCATGACGGCGATCTACGACACCATGCAGTTCGTCAAGCCCGAGATCCAGACGGTATGCCTAGGCCAGGCGGCCTCGGCCGCAGCCGTGCTGCTCGCAGCCGGAACAGCTGGCAAGCGTTATGCGCTGCCTCACGCCCGGGTGTTGATCCACCAGCCGTATTCTGAAGGCGGCGGACAGGGTTCGGATATCGAGATTCAGGCCAACGAGATTCTGCGCATGCGCACCGAGATGGAAGGCATCATCGCCTACCACACGGGCAAGGACCTTCCAGATATCCAGCGCGACATCGAACGAGACAAGATCCTGACGGCCCCAATGGCTAAGGAATATGGCATCGTCGACCAGGTCATCGAGTCTCGGAAAGTCAGGAAGCCCTGACCCAGCAGACTTGGTGCGAATTTGGGCTAGCAAAGCCGCGTGCAGCGCACCGAATCTCGGATTCCTCAGGTACCGTTCAATCAAGGTAGTCGTTTTGCGAGAGCTGACCGGCTCGGGATATAGCTCGAGTAGTGTAATTAAGGAGGGGACATGGCTAGGATCGGTGACGGCGGAGATCTGCTGAAGTGTTCCTTCTGCGGCAAGAGCCAAAAGCAGGTGAAGAAGCTCATCGCTGGCCCCGGGGTCTACATCTGCGATGAATGCATCGAGTTGTGCAATGAGATCATTGAGGAAGAGCTCAATGAGGCCACCGATCTGCAATTCGACGAGCTTCCCAAGCCCAAAGAGATCTACGAATTTTTGAGCAAGTACGTCATCGGTCAAGACGCGGCCAAGAAGTCAATGAGCGTCGCCGTCTACAACCACTACAAGCGAGTCCAGGCCGGACAGGCTGAGCGTGCCCGCGACGACAAGATCGAGCTCGCGAAGTCCAATATCTTGCTGCTTGGCCCGACTGGCTCTGGTAAGACCCTGCTTGCGCAAACCTTGGCCCGCATGATCAACGTTCCGATCGCCATCGCAGATGCGACAGCGTTGACCGAGGCTGGCTACGTCGGTGAAGATGTTGAGAACATCCTGCTCAAGCTCATCCAGGCAGCAGATTATGATGTCAAGAAGGCCGAGACCGGCATTATCTACATCGATGAGATTGACAAGGTTGCTCGTAAATCCGAGAACCCGTCGATCACTCGCGACGTCTCTGGCGAAGGCGTCCAACAGGCCTTGCTGAAGATTATCGAGGGCACCACGGCATCTGTTCCTCCCCAGGGTGGCCGCAAGCACCCGCACCAAGAATTCATCCAGATCGACACCACCAACGTGCTGTTCATCGTCGGTGGAGCATTCGCTGGCCTGGACACCATCATCGAGAACCGTGTGCGCCGTAGTTCCCTGGGATTCACTTCCCATGAGACCTCCGACGAGCGCGAATTGCGCGAGATTACCGACAACAGCGACACCAATCCGGAAGACATTTTCAGCCGCGTGATGCCAGAAGATCTGCTCAAATTCGGCATGATTCCTGAATTCATTGGCCGTCTGCCGGTATTCACCAGCGTCACGTCCCTAGATGAAGATGCCCTCGTAAAGGTCCTCACTGAGCCGCGCAATGCGCTCACTAAGCAATACGAGCGACTTTTCGAACTCGACGGTGTCGAGCTCGAGCTCAAGCCTGACGCGCTTAAGGCGATCGCTCACCAGGCGATGCTTCGGGGGACTGGTGCACGTGGCTTGCGGGCGATCTTGGAAGAAGTCCTTCTCAACGTCATGTATGACGTTCCGAGCCGCAAAGATGTTGCCAAGGTCATCATCACGGAGGACGTTGTCCGTGGAAACGTCAATCCGACCCTCGTGCGGCGCACCGCGGCGTCCAGGCGAGAGAGCCGCGAAAAGTCCGCATAGTGCCAATTGCGCCAATTGGGTGAAGATTCTTTAGCCCTCTCGGATAATTCTTTTGGTTTTTCACTAAAGGTTTGGCGTTCACCTGACGACACTAAGGAGTGTTTATTAGCAGGCACTGGCAGATGCGCCGTCCGCTTGTCCTCTTTGTCGTATTTTGGGTAGCACTGGCGGGTGCGTTGGCCGCCGCGATCCCCGCGTTCGCCACTCCGAAGTCGCTGGTATTTCCGCAGTTGTTTGCTACAGCTGATCAAGCTGGTTTTGTTCTTCTGAGTAGAACGGGCACAGTTCCGGGCGTCGGGGGCTTTGATTCCAACGTTCACGTGGTGGTGTCGACTTCCGAGGGCAAACTGCGGATCACTGAGGTGGAAGGACTTCGCGACGCTGACAACAACAGGATCACGAGAGTGGATTCAGCTAAGTCGCTAGAATTCACCGGAGATCAAGAACACGTCAACGCGGCCCTACACACGCTCGGGCTGAATGCCAACAAAGTTGGCTACGCGTCTTTGAGTATCTCCGCTGGCGTTCCAGGGGACGTGACTCCGCTGAAGTCCGGCACGTTGGTGTCGGTTGCCGCCTCCGTAGCCCCAACGGTTGTGACCGGTAATGCAAGCGACGTGACCACTACCAGTGCGATTTTCCACGCGACAGTCAACGCTGGCGACGCACCCACTGAAGTCCAATTCCGTTACAGCAAGAGTGCTGACTTGAGCGGCAGCTACACAGTTGCCGGGACTGACTTCGTTCCAGCGATCAGTGCCACTGGCACTTTCGACACTCCGATCACCATGGCGGTCATTGACCTTCCATTCTATCCAGGTGATGTGATCTACTACCGCGCTGAGGCGAAGAACTCGACTGTCAACACATTCGTCAAGGACTCCTCGACAGTGAGTTTCCAGTTACTCGCGTCGCCAACCCCAACTCCAACCCCGACGCCAACCCCAACTCCAACGCCGACTCTGACTCCTTCGCCGACACCGACCGTCACTCCCACTGTGACCCCCAAACCCACACCGACGATCACCAAGACCCCCAAACCCACTGCTACACCAACGCCAACTAAGAAGCCCGAGCCCAAGCCGACAAAGAAGCCAGCTCCCGCAGCGACCGGTAAGGGGTCAGGCGGATCGTCTGGCTCCGGGACCACCTACTACGACTCGGGATCGGGAAGTGACAGCTATTACGACCCGAGTCTGGGCTACAGTTCCGGGTCAGGTTCGAGCTACTACGACCCGAGTTCGAGCTACTACTCCAGCAGCGGCACCACGAGCAGTGGCGGCAGTTCCTGGACGTCCTCAGCGCAGAGTGCCGGAGCTGCTGCGCTGGCTAAGAGCCTGGGTAAGTCCTCGGCCAAGGCGCAGCCGGCCGCACCGTTAACCCTCGGATTCTCCTCCGAAGTGGGATCGGCGATCCAGGGCGCTAAGGTCTCGGTCACGGGCCAGGACATGCAGCCTGGTTCCGATGTCACTATCGAGGCGCACTCCGACCCGATTATTCTGGGCCAAGTGCCGGTCAAGTCCGACGGCACCTTCCACGCGATACTCACTATTCCGGCAGCGCTGGCCCCCGGCGAACACCACTTGGTTGCCGACGGGCTAGACAAGGACGGCCTGCCGATTAGTCAGTCGATTCCGTTCGGCGTCGATTCGGATGGAACTCTGCTGGGAACCGGCGATGGTCTCGCCGCTGCGGCTGCACAAGCAGCAGCGACCGGGTCGACAGTGTCCCCAGGCGAGGGCGGAATCGTGCCGACCCTGGCCGTGTCTGCCGACCCGAACTCCAACCTTCCGCTGTATTCCCCAGCATCGCAGCCTGCATTGATCGTTAGCATCGGCGTTTTGGCCTTCGCGCTGCTGAGCGTTCTTGCGGGTCGCACGATGTTCACTTCCTCACCTCGCAGCGAACCGCTGCCGATGACGGGTGCTCCTAAGTTCGCCCCTGTCACCTTTGCGGGCTTCATGCCCGACGATGATGCTGACACCGAGGAGCCAGCAAAGAATCGTCGCTCCTTGAACTTGGCCGGCCTGCCGTTGACAGGGATGCTTGATCGGTTCAGTGTCAATGCCCCACGCATGCTCGGCAAAGTCTCACCCCTGCTGTCCAGTATCAGTGCAGACGGTGTCTATCTGCGGGCTGCGCTCGGCAGCCTCGCGCTGCTGCTTCCGATTGCCGGAATGGGCTTGGCCGCGTTCGCTGTGATCAACAACGGCGGTAGCGCGTTGCCTCCAACGCTCGCGCTGCTGATAGCGATCATGGCGATCGGCATCTTAGATTCGCTCGCCGGAATGCTGGCGTTTGTGGTTTACGCCATCGGCGCCGGCGCAATGGGCGGGATAGCTAACGCTGCGTCAGTGCGCACGCTGCTCGGCGTCGCCGTGCTCTGGGTGGCTTTGCCGATCATCGCTAACGCGGTTCGCCCGCTGCGGCGTGAGGCGCCCGAGGGCCTTGCCGAGTGGTTCGACCGCATCGCCGACTTCGTGGTGATTGCTGTGATTGGTGGCTGGACGGCCGCGAAGTTGACGGACTCACTCCCAACGTTGTCTGGACTCTCGCTTCCGCTGGTCTCCAATGCCGGCTTGATCGCGATCGCAGCGCTGGGGCTACTGATCTTGCGAGTCGGGCTGGAGTCCGTTGTGTCGGCGTTGTGCTCTGGGCGACTTTATGAAGTCCAAGCGGTCGGTGTCGAGGCGCCAAGCGACGTCCAGCGCATCGGGTCAATGCTGATTCGAACTGCACTGTTCGGTTTTGTCGCTGTAGCTTTCGTGGGCAATTGCTGGCAGTTGTGGGTCGGTATCGCTTTGTATGTCGTCCCACTGCTTCTCGGCGTATTCCCCGAATGGCTGCCTCAGTTCCCCAACATTCGTCCGTTCATACCAACTGACTTCTTGCGGATCATGGCGATCGGCGTGATCGGTTCCTTGATCGGTGCAGCGCTGGTCTCGACTTTGTCGAACCCGGTTGACGTGATCGCCTACTCGTTCCTGGCGATGTCGGTTCCCGTCGCGCTGGTATCTGTCGCGCAGCAGTTCGCTGTCGAGGGTGAGACCTGGGTGATGAACTGGGCACAACGAATCGTCGGCGTGCTGATCTTCATCCTCGGCGTCGGAGTAGTAGTCGTCGCCTAAGTTCGCCAAAACTCCTGCCGAGTGCGGGATTGTGGTCGGTTTTGGCGCGGAAAACCGCGCAAAACACGACCACAATCCCGCACTCGGCAGTTAGGCGGTTACCGTTACTTCTAGATGCTCGGCATCGGAGGGTTCGAAGGTTAGCGACAACGCACGGCCAGCAGCCTGCAAATCCCCGGCAACGCTCTGTGCGCGAGCCACGGCAGCACCCGGGCCGCTGACGAGGACCGATGCAAGTTCAGTGCGCATAGAAACCTTCGCCTCAGACTTGGCGCGTCGCACATTGGACAACACGATCGCCGCCTCGCCCAACACGGCGGCGTCACCGGGCTTGCCGGGAGTCTCACACTCGAGCGCCGTCGGCCAATTCGAAGCGTGCACCAGACCCTCACGCCACCATGACCAGACCTCCTCGGTCACGAAAGGCAGGAACGGCGCGAACAGGCGCAACTGGACGGACAAAGCAGTTGCCAGCGTTGCCTTCGCTGAGGCTGCAGCCGCCTCACCGCGGGCACCGTGGGCGCGCTCTTTGCACAGTTCGATGTAGTCATCGCAGAACGACCAAAAGAAGGTTTCAGTCACTTCCAGCGCACGGGCGTAGTTGTAGTTGTCGAACGCCCGAGTCGCATCCTGCACCACCTCAGCGAGGCCAGCCAACAGCGCCTTGTCCAGGGGCTCAGTGATCGCATCAGCGTCTGGCTCCGCGCCAAGCATCAACGCGAATTTAGAAGCGTTGAGAATCTTGATGGCCAAGCGGCGACCGATCTTCATTTGGCCAACGTCGTAAGCAGTGTCGGTACCAGGGCGACCTGAGGCTGCCCAGTAACGCACAGCATCGGAGCCGTATTCGGTGAGCATGTCAGAGGGCGTAACGACGTTGCCCTTGGATTTGCTCATCTTCTTGCGATCCGGGTCGAGGATCCATCCGCTGATAGCAGCGTGCTTCCAGGGCAGGGTGTCGTCTTCTAAGTGAGCGCGCACGATCGTGGAGAACAACCAGGTTCTGATGATCTCGTGAGCCTGAGGTCGCAGATCCATTGGCCACACCCGCGCCCACAAGTCCTCGTCGCGCTCCCAGCCGCCGGCGATCTGCGGCGTGAGGGAGGACGTGGCCCACGTGTCCATGATGTCGGGATCGCCGACGAATCCACCAGGCTCGCCACGCTGTTGCGCGGAGTATCCTGCCGGTGCTTCAGCAGATGGGTCGACGGGCAGTAATGCCTCATCCGGGACGATCGGGCTATCGAAGTCAGTCTCGCCTTGATCATTGACTGGGTACCACAGCGGAATCGGCACGCCAAAGAAGCGCTGGCGCGAGACTAGCCAGTCGCTATTGAGGCCCTCAACCCAGGTCGAGTATCGGACCTGCATGTGCGCAGGATGCCAATCAAGTTCGTCGCCGCGCGCCAGCAGCTTCGCCCGGAGCTCCAAGTCGCGCCCGCCATTACGGAAATACCACTGACGGGTGGTCACAATCTCCAGTGGCTTCTCGCCCTTTTCGAAGAATTTGACGGGGTGGGTGATAGGGCGAGGTTCGCCGATCAGCTCGCCGCTTTCGGTCAAGAGTTCCACCATCGTCTTCTTGCTGGTGAACACAGTGGCTCCGGCGATCTGCTCGTAGGCGGCACGACCACGTTCGGTGGCGATCCAGTCCGGGGTCGTGCGCAGGATTCGTCCGTCCCAACCCAAGATCGGTCGGGTCGGTAGTTGCAACTCGCGCCACCACACCACGTCGGTGGTGTCGCCGAATGTACAGATCATCGCGATACCCGACCCCTTCTCTGGATCGGCAAGCGTGTGAGCGAGCACTGGAACCTCGACCCCAAACACAGGTGAGATGACGCTTTTCCCGAAGAGTGGTTGGTAGCGCTCGTCGTCAGGGTGGGCCACCAAAGCCACGCATGCGGCGAGCAGTTCGGGGCGGGTTGTTTCGATAAAGACCGGCTCGGCGTCGGGGCGGGCGAATGCCAAACGGTGATACGCGCTGGCTTGTTCGCGATCCTCGAGTTCGGCCTGGGCCACAGCTGTGCGAAAAGTGACATCCCACAATGTGGGAGCTTCGGACTGGTAGGCCTCCCCACGAGCCAGGTTGCGCAGGAATGCCCGCTGCGACGCGGCCCGAGCGTTGGTATCGATAGTTTGGTAGGTATTCGACCAGTCCACCGACAGGCCCAACTGACGCCAGAGCTTTTCGAAGACTAACTCGTCCTCTGCTGTCAACTGTTCACACAGCTCGATGAAGTTGCGGCGCGAGATCGGGATCTGGTTCTTTTCGGGCTTCTCCGGCGGTAGGAATTGCACGTCGTAGGGCAGGGTCGGATCGCAGCGGACGCCGAAGTAGTTTTGGACCCGCCGCTCAGTGGGCAGCCCGTTGTCGTCCCACCCCATCGGGTAGAACACGGCCTTGCCCTGCATGCGCTGGTAGCGGGCGATGCAGTCGGTGTGGGTGTAGGAGAAGACGTGGCCAACGTGCAGGGAACCGCTCACAGTCGGGGGCGGTGTGTCGATCGAGTACACCTGCTCGCGGGTCTTTGTCCGGTCGAATCGGTAGGTGCCCTCCTGCTCCCAGACCTCTACCCACTTGTCTTCAATTCCGTCCAGAGACGGCTTTTCGGGCATGGTGTTATTGGCTGGAGCGTCGGGCGTCATGTGCTCCATCCTAGGAACCCCTAGACTCGGTCTATGTCCGACCCGGCGCAGCTCGCGCATGAATTCGCTCAAGCTGAGAGTTCGCTGCTGTCCCGATGGCCTGAGAACAAGGTCGCGCCCGACCTCGGCCGCATCAGCGCGCTAATGGATCTGCTGGGCGAACCACAGCGCAGCGCGCCAGTGATTCATATTGCTGGGACCAACGGCAAGACCAGCACAGCTCGCATGATTGAGACCCTGTTGCGCACATTTGGGCTCAGTACCGGGTTGTTCACCAGCCCATCGCTTGATTGCATTACCGAGCGCGTTCAGATCAACGGCAAGCCGGTAACTCGGGAGAAGTTCGTTGAGGCCTATCGCGATATCGAGCCCTATCTGGTACTGATTGACAGGGAGTCCGAGACTGCTGGTGGGCCGCCAGTGACCATGTTTGAGGCGATGACGGCACTGGCCTTTGCGTGTTTCGCCGATACTCCCGTCGATGTCATGGTGATCGAGTGCGGCATGGGTGGAACATGGGACGCGACCAATGTGGTGTCCCCAGCAGTGACTGTGATTACCCCGATCGGGCTTGACCACATGGAATACCTCGGCGACACCATTGAACAGATAGCCGCTGAGAAGGCCGGGATACTGGCTGAGCGGGTACCAGCGGTGATGGCTCGACAAGAGGCCGAGGTTGCAGCGGTGCTTATGCGCCATTGCGCGGCGTTGTCCGCGATCCCTGTGCGCGAGGGCGTGGAATTCGCCCTCCTTGAGCGCCGCTTGGCTCTTGGTGGCCAGCAGTTTTCTGTTCAGGGCCTCGGCGGTGAGTACAACGAGATCTATTTGTCGCTACACGGTGAGCATCAAGCTGCCAACGCTGCTGTGGCACTTGCCGCTGTGGAGTCGTTCCTGGGCGCGTCTCAGGTCGTGTCCCTCGTTGAGGGTGAAGCCATAGACGTGGGTGAAGCCTTAGACGTCGATGTGATCGATGAGTCTGATAGCTATGTCGAGAATAGCTATGCCGAGGAACCCATCATTGAGGTGGAGTCAGGGGAAGCTGACGCTGATGACCAGGTGAAGCCCCAGTTGCCTCGCAGCCGCCAACTCAACGTCGACACAGTTCGGGAGGGCTTTGCTGGCGTCACATCACCCGCTCGGATGGAACGCGTTCGAACTGGGCCGACAGTCATAGTCGATGCTGCCCACAACCCGCATGGGGCCGCCGCTACAGCCGCAGCATTAGTCGAATCTTTTGACTTCGAAGAGATCGTCGCAGTGGTTGCTGTGTTGGAAGGCAAGGATGCGGCTGGGCTGCTAGCTGCGCTCGAACCGGCGGTGACAACGATCATTGCAACCCGCAACTCCTCCCCGAGGTCCATGTCTGCCGAGGCGCTCGGGGAGATCGCCGCGGCAGTATTTGGCGAGGAGCGGGTCGAGATCGCGCCGACTTTGCCAGCAGGAATCGAAAGAGCTATCGCGATTGCCGATTCAGCGCCTACCCTGGGAACGACGGGAATCGTCGCGCTGGGATCAGTGATAACTGCGGCCGATGCGCGCCGGTTGTTGATCAGGCAAAGTGCGGAGACTCCCGACGACTTGAGCGAGTTCGACGACCACGGTCGTAGCGACGATCGCGCCCAGGATGACTACCGCGATCAAGACGAATAGGTACGACCACATTTATGGAAGCTGCGAGGACCTGACCCATGAAAGCTCTGTGTGCCGCTGTCTTGACGTTCGAAGCCATCATCGTGCTTCTCGCTATCCCGGTGGCGATTGTCGTCCAAGGCGTTGGACCAGCCGTTGGCATCGGCGTGGGTCTGACGCTTATGTTGGCCTGTGTGTTTGTTGCCGGTTCGCAACGCCGCAAATGGGGAATGACAGCCGGCTGGGTGCTGCAGATTCTCATACTTGCAACCGGATTTGTTGTGCCGACGATGTTCTTCCTCGGCTTCGTATTTGCAGTCCTATGGTTCTTCGCGATCCGCCTCGGACGCCAGGGCGATGCCATCAAGGCTGCTCGCGAGCGCGTCGTCACACCCACGTAGGCTTGCCCATCAGGCATTAGCGATCCCCAACAACAGGAACAGGAATACCCCCATGGCTGAACCGACAGAACGCACCCTCATCCTCGTCAAGCCCGACGGCGTCGAGCGTGGACTAACCGGCGACGTCCTCGCCCGGATCGAGCGTAAGGGCTACAAGATCGTCGCCCTGGAGCTGCGCAAAGTGGACATTTCCACAGCTAGCGCTCACTACCATGAGCATGAAGGCAAGCCATTCTTCGACGATTTGGTCAGCTTTATTACGTCCGGGCCACTCGTGGCTGCGATAGCCGAGGGCCCCGGAGTGATCGCCGCATGGCGTTTAATGATGGGGGCTACCGACCCGATTGCGGCTGCTCCGGGCACCATCCGCGGTGACTTTGCAGTCGAGATGAGCCGCAATGTGAGTCATGGGTCAGATTCTTTCAAAAGTGCCCAACGCGAGATCGGCCTGTTCTTCCCAGATTTCAATTAACTCGTCTATTGTGAAGGCCTTCCCTTAAGTCTCCATTTGTTTCTCCTGGAAGGTCTACGCGTCTCGACATGAGGTCGCATTCAACGCCCGAGCAATCGGCATCACGACAGCGCAGGGGCGATCCTGCGCAAGATCGCCTTGCCGTCGTACATCCGCAGGGTCAGGAACCGCATACGGCTGCGTCGGTACCGCAGGCGACGGGTGGCTCCTTCTCGATATCGGGAGCGTTGTCGGCCATCGGGCGCGATATGGCAGTTGACCTCGGGACCGCGAACACCCTGGTTTATGTACGAGGACGCGGAATCGTTTTAGACGAGCCCAGCGTCGTGGCGATGGATCAACGCACCGGAGCAATAGTGGCCGTCGGCAGTGCTGCCAAGCAGATGTTGGGTCGCACGCCCGAGGGAATCATCGCCGTTCGTCCACTCAAGGACGGCGTTGTCGCTGACTTCGAGACCACCGAGCGGATGTTGCGCTACTTCATTCAGAAGGTCCACACCCGTCGAATGCTGGCCAAGCCACGCTTGGTCATCTGTGTGCCCAGCGGCATCACAGCCGTCGAGCAGCGTGCAGTGAAGGATGCCGGTTACGCGGCGGGGGCTCGGAAAGTGTTCGTCATCGAAGAACCGATGGCTGCCGCGATCGGTGCGGGACTTCCCGTTCACGACGCAGCCGGGTCGATGGTGGTCGACATTGGCGGTGGTACCACAGAGGTCGCGGTCATCAGTCTCGGTGGCATCGTCACCAGCGTCTCAGCGCGTGTCGGTGGGGACCGCCTGGATGAGGCGATCATTCATCATGTCAAGAAGGAGTACTCGCTACTCCTTGGCGAACGCACAGCCGAAGACCTCAAAATTCGTCTCGGCTCGGCATTTCCGACTCGCGACGAGCCGCAGGCGCAGGTCCGTGGCCGTGATCTGATGAGCGGTTTGCCGCGCAGCGTCATGCTGACATCCGACGAGGTTCGTCGGGCTATCGACGAGCCGGTTCGGGCGATCGTCGATGCGGTGCGCACCACATTGGATCGCACCCCGCCGGAGTTAGCCGGAGATGTGATGGATACAGGGATCGTGCTCACCGGCGGCGGTGCGTTACTTCGCGGCCTCGATGAGCGGCTTCGCCACGAGACGGGCATGCCTGTGCGAGTGGCGGCAAATGCATTGGACTGCGTCGCACTTGGCACCGGTCGATGTGTTGAGGACTTTGAAGCGCTCAAGCCAGTCCTGCTGGCGGAGTCGCGATACTGATCGGCGAGTTTGGCGATCTAGTGGTTATAAGAGGTCGCGGTTGCTAGGCACTGGCGGCGAAAGGGGGGATGACAGATGAGAGACGCGATCCGAGCGCGTGCCGTTCTGGGTTTGTTGCTGCTTGCATCAATCACTCTCGTGCTCCTTGATGTCCGTGGCAGCGGTGCCGTGTCTGGGGTTCGTGGCTTGACGGCTGCAGTGGTCGGTCCCGTTGAGCAGGCAGTCACGGCTTTGACCGCGCCGTTTACAGCCATGAGTCGCTCCGCCATGAGCTTTGGTGACAAGGCCGTGCGTGAGCAAGAGGCTGCCAATCAACTCAACAGTCTTGCGAGCAACCCCGGAGTCTCCACACAGGTGGCCCGTCAGGCAGCCGAATTGGAGCAGGTGCTCAAGGTTGCTGGAGTTGCCGGATACCAGGTCATACCTGCTCGGGTTGTCGCCTACGGTTCTGGACAGTCGTTCTCAGGCGAAGTCACGATCGACGCCGGATCTCGTGATGGGCTAGCGACGGACATGTCGGTAGTCACCGGCGATGGCCTCGTGGGTCGCATCGTCGCGGTGGCGCCAAGTACCTCTGTCGTCCAACTCATCACCAACGGCGAGTCAGTGGTCGGCGCGCGAATGCTGGACTCGGGGCAGGCAGGGGCATTGTCAGGCGTTGGCCAAGCAGGTCAGGCTGTGTTGCGCCTACTTGATCCGACTGCTGCCATCAAGGAGGGCGACAAGGTCGTGTCGTTCGGCTCTCCTAATGCTCGCCCGTATGCCGGTGGACTACCGCTGGGCACAGTGACGAGTATCCGTGGCGACGCCGGTCAGGCCGACAGGGAAGCCCTCATCACCCCGGCAGCATCGATGACCGCGCTTGATGTGGTCGGTGTCGTTGTCGTTGCGCCCCGAACACAGCCGAGGACGGCCACCGCCTCAGCCCAGGCTTCGCCGAGCCTGGGGGCCACTCCATGAGAATGAACCTTCCACGTGTGCTGCTGATCATTGCGTCTGTATTCACTGCGTTCATCTTGCAATCATGTGTCCTCTCGCGACTTGGCTTGCCTGGAGCGACTCCGAACTTGGTGCTTGTTGTGGTGATCGCTATCGCGATGGCTGCTGGACCAGGATCAGGTGCGATCGTGGGTTTTTCTGCCGGAGTGCTTGTGGACATTGCCCCGCCAGCAACCGGCTCGCTTGGCCAGAGCGCCGCAGTCTTCGCGGTGGCTGCCTACATCGCTGGGCATGTGCAATTGGAGCGCGGATTGCCTGACTTGCGCGTGGTTGGGACTGTGGCTGCGCTGAGCGCGGGTGTCACTGTCGCCCTGGTGGTCTCGGACTCGCTAGTTGGGTCAGGGCAGTTTCCCTGGTCCGCACTGCCGAGTTCGATGCTCAGCGGCGCGGTCTACGCAGGCCTGCTGAGTCTCATCTTCCTTCCTGCCATTAGCGGTCTCTATCGCGGTGCTATTGAAGAAACCGGCTTCGCTTGAGGCCGGCACTGCTGCGCCGCCGCGACGCTCGCCTTTTTGTTGTGCAGGTCCTCCTTGTCGCGCTGGTGTCGACTCTGTTCGTGCGTCTCGCGTGGATGCAGGTCGGTCAGGGTGATGACTTCCGCAATGCTGCGTCGAGTAACAGCGTGAGGGAAATCGTCATACCTGCGTCGCGAGGCATGATTCTTGATCAACTTGGCCGACCCTTGGTTGCGAATCGAGCCTCTCTCACCGTCACTGTCGATCGCGGCGAATTGGTTCGACAAAAGGACGGCGGGAAAGCGGTCCTGGCCAGACTCGCTGACCGGCTGGGCACCACTCAAGAGTTGATCACCGACCGGATGAAACCCTGCGGA
>Ga0105047_10009404_pt1 | contig 16100 bp, 15 predicted proteins | sample MAT04_FD_78384 | JGI IMG/M metagenome (GOLD analysis project Ga0105047, IMG submission 78384) | Freshwater microbial communities from Lake Fryxell liftoff mats and glacier meltwater in Antarctica - MAT-04 (megahit assembly) | ecosystem: Environmental > Aquatic > Freshwater > Ice > Liftoff...
GCCGCAGTGCTCCCGGCGACGCCAATCAGCGAGGCCGCTTCAACCGAATCGCCAACCTCGCCGCTACCCGCTGGCGACTGGCCTTTGGGCCGTGCACTGGCACAACTGCAGGGCATTTACATCCTGGCCGAGAACGCACAGGGCCTGGTGATTGTGGACATGCATGCCGCGCACGAGCGCATCGTCTATGAGCGGCTGAAAAACCAGCTGGAAGCACTGGGCGCTGGTGGCAATGCGCCGTCCATTACGCACCTGGCCAGCCAGCCACTGCTGATTCCCGCCACCTTTGCCGCCACGCCGCACGAAGTGGCCACGGCCGAGGCCCACACCGACACGCTGCGCACCCTGGGGCTGGAAATTACCCCGTTTTCGCCCAAAACGCTGGCGGTGCGTGCGGTGCCCACCACGCTGGTACAGGGCGATGCGGTGGAACTGGCCCGCAGCGTACTGGCCGAGCTCAGCCAGCATGAGGCCAGCACGGTCATCCAGCGCGCGCAAAACGAACTGCTGGCCACCATGGCCTGCCACGGCGCCGTGCGCGCCAACCGCCGCCTGAACATTGACGAGATGAACGGCCTGCTGCGCCAGATGGAAGCCACCGAGCGCAGTGACCAGTGCAACCATGGCCGCCCCACCTGGCGCCAGCTCAAGCTCAAAGACCTGGACGCACTATTTCTACGCGGCCGCTAAAACGGTGGTGCCCCGCACCGATGGATACTGAGCCCTTCGCTATGATGTGCGGATGACCTCCAGAGATCCGCTTCAGAGGCGTTTCACGCAAACCAGCCGCATCGCGCAGCAATGGCTCACCGAATGGTGGCGCCTGGCGCACTTGGGCGCCGTCCTTCTGGTGCTGGCCCTCTCGCCCTCCAGTTACAACCCGGAGAGCCGCAAGATACTGACCCGGCAGATCTACCTCAACACCGCACCGATACTGGTGGGTTTCAGCGTGTTGTGCGCACTGGTGACGGTGGTGCTCACCCGCATCGTGCTGGTCACCGCGCAGAGCTATGGTTTGTCGCAATACGCATTGCAGGTGGTCATTCGGGTGCTGATTCTGGAGCTGATTCCACTGACTGCAGCGCTGTTTGTTGCCTTGCGCTGCACCATTCCCGATGGCGCTGAACTGACCGCCATGCAAGCCCGTGGCGAGCTCGACGACATGCGTCGCCAGGGGCAGGACCCGGTACGCCGGGAAGTGCTGCCGCGCGTGGTCGCGGGCATGTTTTCCGGCATCACGCTGGCCGCTTTGAGCAGCATGGTGGCGCTGGTGGTGGCCTACATGGCCGGTTACGGCTTCACCACCTCCGGCATCGAGGCCTACGTCCGTCTTTCGGGCCAGGTGTTCAGCCCTGCAGTCACCTTGATCTTTATTCTCAAGACCCTGTTGTTCTCCCTGGCTGTCGCATTGATTCCCATGGCCTCGGCCCTCTACGGCATGCGCGGCCTGCACGGCGCCGGCGTGCGTACCAGTACCGAGATGCGCGGACTGGTTCGGATGTTTGCCGTGATACTGCTAATCGAAGTGGCTTCACTGGTCGGCAACTACTATTGACCTCGACCCCTCACCCTGACGCGCCAACCCATGAGCACCCCTCCCCCACCACTCTCGCCAACCCCACTTGAGCCAGTCGCCAACCTGGAGATCAAGGCGCGGCTGCTGCTGCTCTTCATGCTGGTGCTGGTCTGCGGCTCGGTTCTGTTTGTCCTGTACGCCCGTGGTGCGTTCGATGCTACCCAGCGGCTGGTATTGATGGCCGACGACTCCGAAGGCGTGGTGGTCGGCATGGACATCACCTTTTCCGGCTTCCCCATTGGCCGGGTGCGGCGCATTGAACTGGCCGATGACGGCCGCGCCCGCATTCTGGTGGACCTGTCGGCCAAGGACGCGCACTGGTTGCGCACAAGCAGCATGTTTACCCTGGTGCGCGGCATTGTGGGCAGCCCCAACATTCGCGCCTACACCGGCATGCTGAACGACCCACCCTTGCCCGACGGAGCGGAACGCACCGTGCTGCAGGGCGATGCCAACGCAGAAATCCCCAAGGTCATTTCAGCCGCCAAGGAGCTGATCGACAACCTCAACGCATTGACACGCAGCAGCGGCTCGGTGGGTACCACGCTGGAAAACCTGCAAACCCTGACCGCACGGCTCAATGGCCCCGGTGGCGCGCTCACCGTGTTGCTGGGCAGTGAACAGGAAGCCAAAAAGATTGCGGTCACGCTGGACCGTGCCAATGCGCTGCTGGGCCGGCTGGACACCATCGCGGCCAAAACCGACACCCAGGTTTTTGGCGAAAAAGGCGTTCTGCCAGAAACCCGGGCCACCATCGTGCAGCTCAACGCGCTGCTGGGCGATGCCCGCACCAGCATGAAGAAAGTGGATGCGGTTCTGCAGGACGCGCAGGCCATCAGCACCAATGCGAAAGACGCCACTGCCGACCTGGGGGCCCTGCGCGCCGATATCGATGCCAACCTGCGCAAGATCGACAGCCTCATCAACGAGATCAACCGCAAATGGCCCTTCGCCCGGGATACGGAAATCAAACTGCCATGAGATGCATTGCGAGGGCCCCATGCCAACTCCCCTACTGAAAACACCCGCGATTCCCAGCGCAATGATGCTGTGCGCGGCCCTTCTGGCAGGCTGCTCCAGCGCGCCCAAAGTGCCAGACTGGCAAATGGAAGCCAAAGGCACGATGGATCGCTCCGTGGCCGCCTACCTGGAGGGCAACACCCGGGTCGAGGCAGCCGAGCTGGTGCGTGCGCGCACCCAGATTGCCAGCACCGGCCGCCCCGACCTGCTGGCGACCGCCGAGCTGCTGCGTTGCGCCACCCGCGTGGCCAGCGTCGTGTTTGAGACCTGCCCCGCCTTTGAGGCATTGCGCCAGGATGCCACCGCCGCCCAGCGGGCCTATGCCGACTACCTGCGTGGTCAGGTCACGCCGCTGTCCATACCCTTGCTACCGGCCAACCAGCGCGCCGCTGCCGCCCGTGGTGCCGGGGACGCCAGTGCCTTGCAGGGCATTGACGATCCGCTGTCCAGACTGGTGGCGGCAGGCGTGCTGCTGCAAACCGGCAAAGCCAGCCCGGCCGTCCTTGCACAGGCGGCGGATACCGCCTCCAGCCAGGGCTGGCGCCGACCCCTACTGGCTTGGCTGGGCGTGCAAGCCCAACGCGCCGAGCGGGCCGGCCAGGTGGAGGAAGCTGCCCGACTGCGCCGGCGCATAGCCATTGCGCAGGGTACCCAAGGACACGGCCAGGCAGCTGGGCAAGGCAGCCCTTGAAAGCCAAACACTTCGCACAACTGGTTGCGCTGTCGGCCCTGTGGGGCGCCTCCTTCATGCTGATCCGCATTGCCAGCCCCGTGTTGGGGCCCAATGTGCTGGCAGCCCTGCGCATTGGCATGGCCACGCTCACACTCGCCGTGCTGATGCGCAGCATGCGCCACCCGTGGCCCACGGGGCACTGGCGTGAGCTGGCCCTGATCGGCGCGCTCTCTGTTGCTGCGCCCTTTCTGCTGTTTGCCTGGGCGGCCCTGCAATTGCCTGCGGGCTATAGCGCTTTGCTGAACTCCACTGCCGTGGTGTTTGGCATCTTTGCGTCAGCATGGCTCAAGGAAGACACGCTGACGGTACGCAAACTGCTGGGCTGCGTGTGTGGTTTTGCGGGCGTCGCGCTGATCGTGGGGCTGGGGCCGGTCGAGCTGTCATTCAAAGTCGTGGTGGCAGCACTGGCCTGCATTACTGCATCCGCCTGCTACGGTATCTCCACCCCCTTGATGAAGCGTGCCATCGGGCGCATGGAGCCCTTGCAGATTGCAGCAGGCATTCATGCGGTGTCCCTGTTGATGCTGATTCCTGGCGCGGCCTGGAGCTGGCCGCAGGCCCATTTCACCCCGGTGGCGCTGGGCGCGGTTGCCGTCATGGGCATCGTGACATCCGGTCTGGCGTATTGGATACACATCCGCATCCTGGCGCACGTATCGCCGGTTGCAGCCATGAGCCCGACCTTCATGATTCCGGTGTTCGGCGTGACCTGGGGGCACCTGTTTCTGGGGGAGCAGCTAAGTACCGGCATTTTTGCGGGCGGTGCCCTGGTGCTGCTGGCCAGCGCCCTCATCACCGGGTTCAACCCGTGGCAACGCTGGCTGGATGCGGTGGATGCCAAACCCTGACAGCCCCGTAGAATCCACGGGCTGATGTCCGACGCCCTACTCCCCGCTTTTACCCCCACACGACGCACCCGAGTCCTTGCAGAAACACAGGCCCTGTGGCTGCTGGCATGGCCCATTCTGATCGGGCAACTGGCCAACGTGGGCATGGCCGTCGTCGATGTCGCCATGGCGGGTCACTCCTCAGCGCAAGACCTGGCCGGTGTGGGTCTGGGCGTGTCAATCTGGAACATGGTCATCATCACCCTCATGGGCATCATGATGTCTGTCAACCCCATCGTGGCCCAGTATGTCGGCGCAAAACAGTTCGACAAGGTGCCGCATGTGGTGCGCCAGGCCTTATGGAAAGCGCTGGGCATCGGCCTGATCGCTTTTGTACTGGCCAACCTGTCCACCGTGGTGTTTGACCACCTGGAGCTGGAGCCCGTGGTGCGCGACATGGCCAAGAACTTTGTGCACATCACCAGCTTTGCCCTGCCCGCCTTTGCCTGCTACCGCGTGCTGTATGGCTACAGCGCCAGCCTGAACCAGACCAAGCCGATGATGGTGATTGCCCTGGGCGCCCTGTTGCTCAACGCCGTCATCAACTGGCTGCTGGTGTTTGGCAACGGGGGCTTTCCGCGGCTGGGCGGCCTGGGCTGCGCGTGGTCGACCCTGATGTGCGTGTGGTTCAACCTGGGTGGACTGCTGTGGTGGATGCGCGCCAGTCCGGCCTACCGCAGCACCTGGCCGTTTGACCGGTTTGAAGCCCCCCACCGCGAAAAAGTGCGGGGTCTGCTCAAACTGGGTTTGCCGATTGGCGTTACTTTTTTTGCAGAGACCAGCGCCTTTGGTCTCATTGCGTTGCTGATCGCCAAATTTGGCAGCACCCAGGTGGGGGCGCACCAGATCGCGCTGAACTTCACGTCACTGGTGTTCATGGTGCCGCTGAGCCTGGGCGTGGCCCTGCTCACGCGGGTGGGGCAGGCGCTGGGGGCGGGTGACCCGGTCGCCGCGCGCTTTCGGGCCTGGGTGGGCCTGGGGGGTGCACTGGTTTTTGCGGTGGTTTCCGCGGCCGGCATGGCCATTTTCAGTTACCAGATTGCCACGGCCTACACCACGGATGTGGCGGTGGCATCCGCCGCAGCGCAACTGCTGTTTCTGGCGGCCCTGTTTCAGGTTTCGGATGCCGCACAAGTGGTTACGGCCTGTGCCATTCGCGGCTACAAGGTCACGCGCGCCCCCATGCTGATTCAGCTCACGGCCTTCTGGGTCTTTGCACTGCCCCTGGGTTGTGCGCTGGGCCTGGCGCCCGACTGGCTGCCCTGGCGCCCCGCGCAACCCCTGCAGGCGCAGGGCTTCTGGATCGCGCTGGTGGTGGGCCTGACGGTGGCCGCACTCGGACTGGTGGTGGTACTGCGAATCGTTGCACGCGAGCACCTGAAAAATCGGGCCGTCCAGGCTATTAATTCCCCCTAGTACATGCGATCACCCTCCACCACCCCCATCACCGCCACCATGCAACCCGGATTGCTGGTCGTGATTCTGTCCGTGCTGTTGGGCCTGCAACCCGTCACCACCGACCTGTACCTGCCGGCTCTGCCGGGACTGACCCAGGAGTTGGGCGCCACCATGGCGCAGGCGCAGCTTACGCTCACGGCCCTGTTGCTGGCATTTGGTGTGTCGCAACTGATCTGGGGCCCGCTGTCGGACCGCTTCGGCAGGCGCCCTGTGCTGCTGATGGGCCTGGCTGCGTATGTGCTCGCGTCCCTGGGGAGCGCTGTCTCCACGACGATGGACCAGCTGATACTCTGGCGCGTGGTTCAGGGCGCGGCCATGGGTGCAGGCGTAATGTGCGCACGCGCCATTGTGCGAGACCTGTACACACCGGCGCAGGGTGCCAGCGTCATGTCCAAAGGCCTGAGCGGACTCGGCGTCATTGCCTGCGCGGCAGCGCCTCTGGGCGGCCTGCTGACCGCGTTGTTCAGCTGGCATGCCGCACTGCTGGCGCTGGCCGTTTTTGGCGCCATCTGCCTGGGCTTGATCGCCCTGCGATTTGAAGAAACCGTGCCGCACAAAAACCCCAAGGCCCTGCAACCCGCCACGCTGGCCCGCACCTGGTTCGGTATTGTGCGCAACCCCACGTTTCTCGCGTTTTCCGTTTTATCGGTGTGCTCGTATAGCGGCTTGTTCACCTTTCTGGCCTCGTCCTCGTTTGTCTTCATTCGGGTGCTGGGTTTCAGCACGCCGCAATATGGCTTGGTGATGTTCGCCAACGCGTTTGTCTACCTGCTGGGCACCTTCTTGTGCAGGCGCTTGCTGGCGCGCTTTGGCGTGCGTCGCACCGTCGCCCTGGCGGGTGTTTTGACCTTCACTGGCGGAACCCTCATGGGCATTCTGGCGCTTGCGGGCGTGGTGTCGGCCTGGGCCATCTTGCTGCCATTTGGCCTCTTCATGCTGGGGCACGGCATCCACCAGCCATGCGGGCAAAGTGGTGCGGTGGGGCCTTTTCCGCAAGCGGCGGGCGCCGCATCTGCGCTCAATGGTTTTCTGATGATGGTCAGCGCTTTTGCAACCGGCCAGTGGCTGGGTACCCATATGGATGGCACGGCCAACCCCCTGATTTTTGGCATCTGGTTCTGGAGCGTGCTCATTGCCCTGAGCGCCTGGACACTGGTGCAGCGCTATGGCAGGCCCTGACGTGTTGCCCGAACGGCTGCCCTACCACCTGTGCCTGGCAGGCCCCACGGCCGCCGGCAAAACCGCCGCCGCACTGGCCATTGCGCGGGATCACCCGTGCGAGATCATCAGCGTGGACTCGGCCTTGGTGTACCGCGGCATGGACATCGGCACCGCCAAACCCAGCGCCGCCGAGCTGGCCGCTGTGCCGCACCACCTGATCAACATTCGCGACCCGCTGCAACCTTACAGCGCCGCCGAATTTGTGACCGATGCACAGCGGCTCATTACCGACATTGCCGCACGCGGCAAGCTGCCCTTGCTGGTGGGCGGCACCATGCTGTATTTGAAGGCGTTGTTTGATGGCATCGACCCCATGCCCGCGGCCGACCCCGCCGTGCGTGCCATTTTGGAAACCGAGGCACAGGCCAAAGGCTGGCCCGCGATGCATACCGAGCTGGCGCGGGTGGACCCGGTGACCGCTGCACGGTTGGCACCGGCAGACAGCCAGCGCATTCAACGCGCGCTGGAGGTGTACCGGGTGTCAGGCCTGCCGCTGTCGCATTTTCACGCCCGCAAGAATGCTACTAAAAACATAGCTACCCACGCAGGTTCTACGGGGGCTAGCACCCTTATTTCCTTAGAACCCGAAAATCGCAGCTGGTTGCACGAACGCATTGTTCAGCGCCTGGACGCCATGTGGGAGCAAGGCTTTATGGACGAGGTGAAGGCGCTTCGGGCACGGGGCGACCTGAACCCCGATTTACCCTCCATGCGGTGCGTCGGCTACCGCCAGACCTGGGAGGCATTGGATGGCAACCTGCCCATGGCCGAGTTGCGCGAACGCTGCGTCTTCGCCACCCGCCAGCTCGCCAAACGCCAGATCACCTGGTTGCGCTCCATGCCCGAGCGCCAAGTGGTGGCGTGTGACCAGCCCGGGGCGCTGGAAGCGGTGTTGGAACTGGCCCGACAAGTTGCGACAAGATCCTGCCCATAGTGGTCGTCAACAATACTGCGAAAACGGTCCTTCGCGGACCGGCGGCCATTGGGTCTTGCCGATCAAGAGCGGCTGCTCGTCTCTTTGCTCGAAAGCGGGCATAGGGCAAGTCGCTAGAACCACTGATAGTGGCAAATGAGACCGGATTTGCGGCACACTTCGGTCGTGAGGACTAAATTCTTGGCAGTCGATCCGCAGAACGTGCAAAGCCTAAATGGCGCGCGCGGAAAACGGGGTTTTTTACAGCCTCGTTAGCAGTCCTAGTCCCGCAACGCGAAGCAACAGCAGCGTCTAACCGAGAGGAGAACTTGCATGGCCGAACAGCAACCCTCATTTGACGCAGCTAAGTACAAGAACGCGCAGCGAGAGCAATGGAACAAGGACGGCGCAGCATGGCGGCGCTGGACTCCCACTCTGGATCGTTGGTATGGCGTAGTTACCCGCCAGATGCTCGACTTGGCCCGCATTCAGCCAGGTCAGCGCATCCTGGACGTCGCCGCCGGCGCAGGTGAACCGGCTGTCAGCGCCGCCGAACGAGTTGGCACTAGCGGTTACGTGCTGGCGACCGACATCTCGGAAGGGATCGTTGAGCTTGCGCTCCAGGTCGCCCGCGAACGGGGACTCAAACAGGTTGAGATCCGCGCCATGGACGGCGAGAAACTGGATCTCCCTGACGCTTCCTTTGATGCGGTGTTGTGTCGGCTGGGCCTGATGTATATGCCGCACCCCGTGACAGCGCTACGCGAGTGGCGCCGTGCTCTGAGACCGGGAGGTCGGGTCGCCGTCGCTGTCTTTTCCACGCCCGATCGAAACAGTTGGGGTGCCCTGCCCGCTTCCATCATCCGCCGGCGCGCGCAACTCCCGCCTCCCGTTCCGGGGCAACCCGGCCCGTTTAGCCTTGGCGGTGCCGGGGTGCTCGAAGACGTCTTGCGTCAAGCCGGATTTGCCAACCCTGAGGTTCTCGTTGTGCCGGTGCCCCATAGAGCGGCCAGTGCTGCCGAGTATGTGCGGGTCGCCCGAGAGGCCTTCGGTGGGTTCAATGCCATGATGGCTGACATGCCTCCGCAAGAACGCGAGTCCGTGTGGAACGAAGTGGAAGGCTCAATGCGTAGTTTCGAATCGTCTGGTGGGTTCGAGGTGCCGGGTGAGTGCCTTGTCGGCGCGGCTACGAAATGATCGTACTCAGACGCTAACCATCAAGGGCTGACGAACGGGTAATTCCATTGAAGCCCTGACGTTCAAACCGGCACCGGCAATAGCACCCTTAGGGGGCCGTCTTCGAGTCCGCCTGGCAAATGTTACGAACATGTTGGCGAAGCCAACGGTGCACCGGGTCTACGTGATGACGTGCATGCCATGTTTGGGTCACTTCGACGGTGGGAGTCTTTACGGGTAACTTGAACATTTGCAATCGATGATGGGCCATTGCCCATTGAACAAACGGCTCTGGCACTGTGGCGATGAAGTCGGATGTCGCCACCATCACCAGGGCCGCCTGAAAGCCCGGCGCAACAATGATCACGCGGCGGCTCAACCCCACTTTGCTTAGTGCTTCATCGATGCGACTAGAAGTTGGGCCTCGCCTTGGTGCGGCAATGTGTGGCCACGCGACAAAACTTTCCGGACTGACAGGCCCATCAAACTTTTTGCGGAACAAAGGATGTTTTTCTCTCACCACTCCGACAAAGGAAGCTACGAATAGTTTTTCGTTGTAAATTTCGGATTCAGGTGGTCCCGGAACTCCGATGTCCAAATCAACGACACCGCTTCGCAATGGTTCAATGTCCTTGCCCGCTCGGGGTATGAAATTCAAAGATACGCCTGGTGCCTCTACTGCCAGAGCAGACGCCAACCGGGTCGCCCATACGCCCAAAAATCCATCGTTTGCGCGCAAGGTAAAAGTGCGCTGAAGCGTCGAGAAGTCCACGTCCTCTGGTGTGAAAACGCCACGTATCTCCTCGATCGTTGCCTGGACCCGCTGCTTTAAGGCGAGCGCACGCTGGGTAGGTACCAGTCCGCGCCCGGCAGGGACAAACAAGGGGTCTCCGAGTGCGTCACGCAGTCGTGTCAGTCGCCGACTCATCGCGGGTGGACTCAGATGCAGCGCACGCGCAGCACCCACTACGCTGCCCTCCCGCAGCAATGCATCCAAGTCCAACAACAAATTGAAATCAAGATCGCTTAAGGAAAAGCTTTTCATCTGTGTCATTCGTGCGCGTTTATCCGATAGCTGCATTTGGTGCATCAATAGATTGCAAACATGTCACTTTACGCAACTGTTTGATTGTCGGACTATAGCGCCTACCAAACACGCAGACCCTAAAGGAGCCCTTCATGCAAACCCAAACAAAGGCCGTAGCGCCTCCCTCCACCACGGATTTTTCCATCTTTCCATTGCTTGCCGTCCTGATATGGACCGGCAACACCCTTGTCACCAAGATGGCCGCCGGAGCAATTGAACCCGCTGCCATTACTTTCTATCGTTGGCTGCTGGCAGGCACGGTACTGACGCCCTTTGTATTGCGCACAGTGTGGCAGCAACGCGCCATTGTGGCTGCGCACTGGCCTAAGCTGGCATTCTTAGGCCTTCTGGGCATGGGTATGTACCAGGGCCTGGCTTATGAGGCAGCCAAGACCACATCCGCCATCAACATGGGCGTCGTCGTCGCATTGATGCCATTGATGTCCGCCATGTTGGCGAGCATCTTTGCGGCTGAAGCGATAACGGCTTCGCGCATTGGCGGTGCCTTGCTGTCACTTGCTGGCCTGGTGTTTCTCAGCACCCATGGTCACCCCACTGAATTGCTCAATGGTGCTGCGCACATTGGTGATGCCATCATGTTGATCGCGGTGGCCTCCAATGCACTCTATGGCGTATTACTTAAACGCTGGGCGATCCCCCTGTCGACATGGCAACAGCTTTATGTGCAGATTGGCTTTGGATTGTTGGTGATCTTGCCGTTCTGGGTAATGGCGCCATCCTCGCCCATTAACGCGCATAACGCTCCGCTCGTTCTTTACGCTGGGATCGCTGCTTCCATCGGTGCTCCTTTTTGCTGGATGAGCGGCATCAAAAAGCTTGGGCCAGCACGTGCCAGCTTGTTCATGAACCTGCTCCCTATTTTTGTGGCCTTGGCAGCATCCACTTTTCTGGGTGAAGATTTGCACAGCTTCCACGCCGTCGGCGGTTTGCTCGCCTTGGCAGGCGTATGGTGGGGACAGCGCAAATGATCGATCTCTATTTTTGGAAAACCCCAAACGGGCACAAGGTCGCGATCATGCTCGAAGAGCTGGGGATTGATTACAAAATTCTGCCAGTCAACATCGGCAAGGAGGAGCAGTTTTCTCCGGACTTCCTAAATATTTCGCCCAACAACAAAATTCCCGCGATTGTGGATAGAAGTGACCCTGAGAAAAGCGTCTCGTTGTTTGAGTCGGGTGCGATTCTTCAATACCTCGCGGACAAGTTTGAGACCTTGCTTCCAAGGAAAGGCGTTGCGCGGTACGAGGTTTTGCAGTGGTTGTTCTGGCAGGTCGGAGGGCTGGGTCCCATGGCTGGGCAGACCCACCATTTTGTGAAGCATTCACCCCAGCCCATAACTTATGCAATCGATCGTTACGTTGGTGAAACGACCAGGCTCTACGCAGTGCTTGAACGTCAATTGGCAGGGCGCGACTACGTTTGCGGTGATTACTCCATAGCTGACATTGCATGCTACCCATGGATCGTTGACCATTACTTACAGCGGCAAGACCTTAGTGCCTTGCCAAACATTCAGCGATGGTTCTCGCGGATTGGACAGCGCCCTGCGGTTATGCGCGTCTACGCAATGTCACAGCAGTTGCAGAACGAGTCAGGAACTATGAGTCTTGCGACTACCCCTAGCGAGAGAGATCGAATCACAACCACAAAGGTCCCAAACCCATTGGAGACCAACGTAGCTTCTGGAGAAAAACATGAATCCAACTGAAGGAATTGAAATGGAAGACGCATCGTCGAGCGGCAATGTAAAAAGCAATTCTCCACCGACCATGGAGCGCGAAGACTGGAACAAACGCTATGCGACAAAAGAGTTCCTCTGGACGCTTGAGGCCAACCGATTCTTGGCCGAAGAGGTAACGAACCTGAAGCCGGCAAATGCGCTGGAACTCGCTACCGGTGAAGGGCGCAACGCGGTGTGGCTTGCTGACCAAGGATGGAGTGTGCATGCCGTTGACTTTTCTGATGTAGCTATCGAGAAGGGAAGACAGTTGGCTTCAGCGAGACAAGTTGCCGACAGAATTGAATTTCAAGTCGCGGACTTACGAGAATACGCTCCAAAAGCAAGGCACTTCGATTTGGTTACCTTGATTTATCTCCAAGTTCCGTGGGATGAACTAAAGCCGATCCTTGCTCGTGCAGTGGATGCCGTAGCACCGGGTGGTACGTTTCTACTCGTTGCCCATGATTCGGCAAACTTAAAAAGTGGCTACGGCGGCCCACAACATGCGGACCTTCTTTACACCGCAGATCAAGTGGTCGCTGCGCTGGGTGGTGCGTTGCAGATTGAAAAGGCGCAACGTGTTGAGCGACCGGTCATAACGGAATCCGGGCTAAAAGTCGCCATTGATTGCCTTGTTCGAGGGAGGCGCATATGACGCACTCATTTGACTACGATCTGTTCGTCGTTGGTGGCGGAAGCGGTGGCGTGCGTGCTGCGCGCATGGCCGCACAGCGAGGCGCACGCGTCGCATTGGCAGAGGCGCAGGGCGCCGATGGGCTGGGCGGCACCTGCGTGAACGCCGGTTGCATTCCAAAGAAGCTCTATAGCTATGCAGCCCATTTCGCAGAGAGCTTTGAAGAGTCCCATGGCTTTGGGTGGGCGGGCGAAACGCCGAAGTTGAATTGGGAAGTACTGAAGGCAAATCGCCAACAGGAAATTGCCCGTCTCAGCGGCGTCTACTTGAATCTGCTCAGGGGCACAGGCGTCGACTTCCTCGATGGGTGGGCGTGCCTTGAAGATGCGCACACGATTCGTCTGGATGGCGCTAGGTATTCAGCACGCGACATTTTGATTGCAACCGGTGGCAAGCCGCATGTTCCCAACTTTGTAGGTCGCGATCTTGTCGTTACCTCAAATGAAATGTTTGACTTGGAAGTGCTACCTGAGCGGCTTGTAGTGGTGGGCGGCGGCTATATTGCCTGCGAATTTGCATCCATCTTCAACGGGCTGGGCTCATCGGTTGTCCAGCTGTACCGTGGCGAACAAGTGTTGCGTGGATTTGATGATGAGGTGCGAAATTTCGTTGCCGGAGAAATGATCAAAAAGGGTGTCGACCGGCGAATAGACACCCAAGTGTCATCTGTACATCGCATGGCGCAAGGGTTGGTTGTTACCCTCAAAAATGGCAATGTAGTTCTTGCTGACACGGTGTTGTACGCAACGGGACGCGTTCCGAATACACAAAAATTGGGTTTGGATGCGCTGGGGGTCATTCAAAGACATGACGGCGCAATCGTCGTTGACGAGCACTACCAGACCAATGTACCGTCGGTCTATGCGTTGGGTGACGTCACGTCACGCATCCAACTCACGCCAGTGGCACTGGCTGAAGCCATGGTGCTGGTAGACCGACTGTTTGGCCCCAGTCCTGGTCTAAAACCTCGATCTGTTGATTACGAGTACATCCCGACCGCCGTATTTACGCACCCCAATATTGCGACCGTAGGCCACACCGAATCTGACGCACGCAAAATATTTGGTGCCGTGACGGTCTATCGCAGCGAATTTAAGGCGTTAAAACACACGCTCAGTGCAAGCACCGAGCGCACGTTGATGAAGCTCATTGTCGAAGATGCCACTGACCGCGTTGTCGGCCTGCACATGGTTGGGCAGGACGCAGGAGAAGCAATACAAGGCTTTGCCGTTGCTTTAAGAGCCGGTGCTACTAAAGCAGTTTTCGACAGCACCATCGGCATCCACCCGACGGTAGCAGAGGAATTCGTCACCATGCGAGCATCAGTAAGTTCGCACTGAGTATCATCCAATGGTCAGAAAGTGTTCAACAACGCTGCGAAAGCGGCCCATCGACTAGTAAGAGTCAATTCACACAATCGGCCACTCATGGACATTGCCCAGCGTCGTCAAAGGGGATGAATCGGCGGGATGAGGTTCTTGTCGAAGAAGGTCGTAATTTCGACGGCCAGCTGCTTCAGGAATGCATCGCGATTGAAACCCGGCGGGTTTGCGGCGATGTCGCCGTCCGGGCTAGGGATGGGCATACTGGGCGTATCCATGAAGGCGAAGTGCCAGGCATTAGGCACCCGATGCAGGTTCGGTGCGGGCAGATTGCTGGCGACCCACTCGGCATGAAATCGCGGCACCAGGAAACGATCGAGCTCTGCCTCGTAAACCATGGTCGCCGATCGAACCGTGGCGAGCGATTCGGCAGTGAGCAGTACACCCGCCGGGGCCATCGCGACAATGGCTCGGACGCGCTCGTCCTTGAGCGAGTGGGTGGCCTCTGGCAGCGGCTGCATCGCAGCCCCCGAGCGACCCATGCCGCAGAAGATCGGGTCTTCGGATGCTTCAGCCAGGCAGTGCTTTCTCATCCGGGACAAATCCGGCCTGGCTCCCGCCAACGCCAGCACCGTGTAGCCGCCGGCTGAGTGTCCAAGCGCACCCACGAGAGGCCCCTGGTTGTCGGTCGCAATACGATCCTTCCACGCTGGATCGGCCAAGATCGCGTCGATGACCCGCGAAGCTTGCCGCGGCCGCTCGTCGAAGTAGCGCTCGGGGCTCTTCTCCAACAGAGACCGATCCTGCCAGTTGTCACCGGGATGACGAAGTGCAGCGACCAGATAGCCGTTTTGGGCGAGAGCTTGCGCCAGGACACTGTGCCCAAGCTCGGTACCGCTTACGCCGTGACTGAGCAGGATCAGCGCTTTGACCTTGCCTGTGGGTTTGCCACCGATGGCGACGTTGACAGTGAACGGTCCCATGGCGATGGCTCGCGGCCCGTCCATCGTCGGGTAATACAGAGCGACCGTCGTCGTGGGCGCACCCGGTGTCGCACCAGCAGTCTGGATCTGCGTCCAGCCGGCCTCGTAGGCGTGTGCGTGTACTGCGACGAGCAGGATAGCCAGCGAGGCCAGGATGCGTCGAAAAAGGTAGGTCATGTGGTACTCCAGATCGTGAGGTGGTGTTCGAGTGTCGGACAAGAATACGAGAAAACAACTTGGCTTGCGACGAAGTGAGCCCAGGGAGGTGCGAATCGACCGCTGGTGGTCGCCGGCAGCGTGCCTATCCGAGGCTCAACGCGCACAGGGTGTTTGTGATCAGCGCAGTGCTGTCTTCTTCCCGGCATCAGACACCGGTTGCAGCAGGGGCACAAAATCGGCAGCAGCCTTGCGCACAGCGATCTCAGCCGGTGCCAGCTTGCTGAAGCGCGCCCTTAGTTCAGACAGGGGCGCGAAGTAGCCCTGTGTCAAGGCGGCCAGCTGGCGCCCGGTCTGCGGGTCCACGGCCTCGATCTCTACGGCCGCTCCGCCGCGGTCCAGCGGAACAGTCAGGATCAGCGCACTGAGTGCGTTGAGCGCAGGAGACACCGTTTCTACCCGTGTGATCGCGGCGCGCAGCACGGCCGGACGGCCCTGTGGCTGGGCAGGTAGCGCCCGTATTTGCCGCTGCAGTTCACCGCGCAGCTGGGTCAGCAGGGAATCGCGCTCGCCAGTGCTGATGTCGGAGCTGCTCGTCACGCGCCAGGTCACGGCGTCGATGCTCACGCGAGCCGGGTCGATGGGGTCTGCCGAAGCACGACTCGCAGATGCTTCATCTGACGGCTGAACTAGAGCCGTGTAGTCGCTGAGGAAGCCGCTCTGCGCGGTAGGCATGACCGTACTGCATGCCGCAAGCGAGGCGACGGCGGCGGCTGCAATGAGGGGGCAAAATCTGTTCATGGGGAAATCCTTTGAGGTGATGGGTAATGAGGGCGAACGTGCGCCCTGGTCAGCGCATGGCGGGAGTCAGAAACTGCGGCAGAGCCGAGGGCTAAAGCATGCGCATTTCCTGGCTGTCGAAGACGGAGGCCTTGCCCTCAGCCGCGTCACACTTCACCGTGTGCTTGTAGGAGTAGCCTGAAATCGTTGCGTGGTAGTCGTCTCCCAGTGGGTTGCCGTGGTAGCTCTGTATCACGGCGATCTCGGACATGTCCTTTCGATCACCGGCGTACTGTTGAGCAGGCGTCATGAATCCGCAGGAGCAGAGCAACACGCTCAGCGAGACGGCAGCA
>Ga0105047_10009406_pt1 | contig 16097 bp, 12 predicted proteins | sample MAT04_FD_78384 | JGI IMG/M metagenome (GOLD analysis project Ga0105047, IMG submission 78384) | Freshwater microbial communities from Lake Fryxell liftoff mats and glacier meltwater in Antarctica - MAT-04 (megahit assembly) | ecosystem: Environmental > Aquatic > Freshwater > Ice > Liftoff...
CCGAGGCGGGAGTGGCCGACGGCGGCGATGCGCTTCGCGTTGAACTCCGGCTGCGTCACCACATAATCGACGGCGCGGTGGATGCCCCACGCCCAGCACATGACCGTGGCGGGGAAGTCGGCCGGCACTGCGCCCTTCGGAAACGGCGTGATGTACGGCCGCATGCCGCCGCGCTCGTCTTTGGTGTCGGGGTCGATGTCGCCGCTGTAGAAGGTGACGACGCCGTAGCCCGCCTTCACGATCTGCTCCAGCGGCCACACTTTCACGGCTTTCCCCCGGCCTTCTTCGGTGGCGCGGTTCTTCTTCACGCCCGGGCCGTTGTCGTACATCCACGCCGTCGGGATGCGGATCTTGTCGTCGGCCGTCAGCGTATGATTGCCCGAGAAATTCATGCCGAGGAATACGGGCGAGCCGGCCTTGGGCCGCTCGTTGGGGAAGGCCATCAGCAGATACATGGGCGGGCAGTCTTTGATGCTGACGGAGAGTTCCACTTCGCGCAGAGTGCCGACGCCGCCGAAGGCTTTCTCGTCTTCGTGGAGCACCTTCGCCGAAATCTTCGTGCGCACTTCGGGGTAGCGGCCGTACATGTGTTTTTGGAAGAGAGCCTTCAATTCGGGTTTGCGCTGATCGTTCCAATCATTTTTCGTAGAGACCTTGGTGCCATCGGTCATCAACAGAGGATCGGGAAAGTCTGCGGCGGACAGTGGCGAAGTCACGAGCAATGCTCCGAGCAGAGGCAGTGCGAGACGCATTGGGAAGCTCCGGTACGCGGGAGTGGGAGATTGTAACGCGGTGCGACAGTCAGTTCACATCGATGCCGCGGACAAGTTTGAATTCGATCGAACCCGTCAATTGCTTCCGGGGACCTTTCACAGACGAGTCGATTTCAAACTGCCGGCGGATTTCGGATTCGACGATCACGCCGGTCTCACTTTCGAGATAGACAAACCCCCGAACCGTTCCCACTGCGCCGTTAGACGCGCCCACCGACGGCGCGATGCCGCCTTCGACGAGGACGACCGCTTCGCGCCGGCCGCCGCCCTCGCGCAGGCCGAGGTAGGTGTACCGCAGATCCTCGCGGCACGCGAACTCTTTGGTTTGGGCCGTGTCCGCAGTATCGAATCCGAAGCGTAAGGGCCGAGTCGCCGCCCACGTCTCCCCCGGTCGCATCTCTTTGTTCGGGAGGGCCACAGACCCGGCCTCGAGTGCTTCGAGCAGATCGCGGCCCCGGTGCAGCGCGAGTCGCGTCAACAGCGGGTCGGTGTCGCCCTCCGCTCGCACGGTCATTTGTCGAACGACCCCGGATTTCGAAACGATACCGCTCGCGGTGATCGGTTCGAAGCCGGGTTTGAGGAACTCGGTCACGTTGCGCGGCGCCGGGTTGTTTTTGGTCCCGCGTTTCAGTGCCGTAGCCAGCGAATCGAATCGGAATTCGACCCTCGCCGCGTCTGCAGGATCTGTCGGCATCGCGAGATTCTCCGTCAGATGCAGCGTCTGCTCGAGGTAAGTGCTCCTGTCCGGCTCGGCCGCGCCGTTGTCGAATTGTCGCAGATCGGCGGTGCACGTCAGTGCGATCAACCGCTGGCTGCCGAGCTTGACCCGGGCAGTCAGGTCGGTACCGAGGCGTTCGTAAGGCGGCCCTACGAGGGGGATCGAAGTGGCCGCCAGCCGGCGCTTCACTGTGGTGGCATTCGAGAAATACGGCTGGCCGAAGTACGCCTTACCGGCCTCCGGTGCCGGGAAGATCATTTCCCCGGTCGCGACGCGATTCGCGGGATCGTAGAGCAGTTTCACCTCGCGGATCGAGGTGTCTCCGGGGCGCTCCGCAAGCAGGTCGACCGCATTCCCGACCCAACAGGCGACGCCGATGGCCCGGAGTTGTCGGCGCGGATCGACGCATGCCACCGCGACGGGAATGTGGACTTTCCCATCTTTGTAAAACGCCGGACCGTATTCCGCGTGGCCGATCCTCCCGTCGATCAACCCGCGGACGGCTTCCATCGGGATGCCGAAGGCGATCCCCGTCATCCGGCCCTGTTCGTCGAGATCGACGCGAGATGCGACCGCCACCACGGCTCCGTCGCGGTCGCAAATCGGTCCACCGGAGTTGCCATGGACGAGGCCGCCCTGAATCTGGACCGCGTACAACTGTCCCCGCGCGTCCTTCCGGAGGACTTGCACTTTCGTTTCGGCAACGGTCGCCGCGGGCGGATCGTCGCTGCGGTTCTTCTCCGCGATCCGCCGGCCGCCGGGGAACCCGAAGACCAGCAAGCTGTCGAGCCGCCGCAGTTCCCCGCTCGGTCGGATTGGCAACGGCGATGGCAAGTTCGGCTCGCGGATGATTTCGAGCAGGGCCAAATCCATGTCGTGATCAACCGCCAGGATTCTCACGTTCGGCCCCTCGAATTTCCGTTGGATCCCCGCTTCCCCGGGGTTGAGGTAGACCCGGAGTTTCCTCGGCTCGGGGCTACCGGGTTTCTTCATTCCGATCACGTGGGCATTCGTGACGATCACGTTCGGTTCCAAGCCGAACCAACCCGTGCCGGTACCGCCGCCTTCGAGTTCGATGTAGACCGTCGCACGGACGATCCGGTCCAGCATCGGGCCGTCCGGCATCGTCCGTGGCACGGACGGTTCCGGCCGGATCGTCGAAATTGCGATGCGGACTTCGTCCCGAGGCCGGAGTGCGACGGTGACCGCGCAAAAACCCGCCACGACAAGCCCAGATAGAAGCGCCGCGGCGAGGCGAGTCGGGAATCGAACCGTCGCAGCTAGCTTTTGAACCTTCGGCACGAGGACGATGTCGTCGCATGCGGCGCAAGCGACGGTTTTCCCCGCCCGACCATCGGGCGCAGAGAACTTGTGGTCGCACGCCCGGCAAGTGACTGGAATGGGCATCGTCGCTACCGAGGTGTCGTTTCGATTGAGTCTATCGCCGGTCGGACGAGTCGCCGTGCGGAATCCCAGTCGTTCTGGTCGCCGGCTGCATTATAATCGTTGTAGTCGCCGATACCCGGCTTATTGTTCCACTCGCCAGTCCAGGGTTCTTGTACCATGCGATCACGGCTTCTCGTTTTGCTCGCCGTTATGTTCGGCGGTCCCATGGCTTTCGGGGCCGAACCCGACCCCTCATTGGAACGCATCCGGAAAGACATCGACTACCTCGCCGGCGAGGAATGCGAAGGTCGCGGCCTGAAGACCAAGGGCATCCTGAAAGCCGGGGACTACATCGCCACGGCCTTCAAGCACGCCGGGTTGAAGTCGGCCTTCAAAGATGGCACGTACTTCCAGCCGTTCGTCGTCCCCGGCCGGGGTAAGCTCGGCACGCCGAACGCGCTGACGCTGGAAATCGGCGACAAGGCCAAGGAACTCAAGATCAAAGACGACTTCGTCGCCACGGCCGCGTCGGGAGCCGGCAAGAAATCGACGGGCCTCGTCTTCGTCGGCTATGGCATCACCAGCGCCGAACCGAAGTACGACGACTATGCCGGCGTCGATGTTAAAGGTAAAACCGTCATCATCCTCCGTGGCACGCCAAAACCGGACAACTTCAAACCGGCCTTTGCCAAAGACGGCGACGATTCCCCGGCGCCGCTCACCAGCAAGATTCAGAACGCCATCGCCCACGGTGTCGCGGGGATTCTGTTCGTCAGCGACCGCGTCTCGGCCGGCAAAAACGACCCCTTGATGGACGCCGACCGTACCGCCGGCAGTTACTTCGACGGCCCGGTTTTTCACGTCAAGCGCGACGCGATCGACACATTGACCCAAGGTCAGAAGGAGAAAACACTCACCGAAATCGAAGACGCCATCGACAAGGACGGGAAACCGTTCAGCTTCGAATTGAAGGATGTGCAGTCCACGTCGGAAGTCACCGTCACCCGCGAACTGTACAAGACCCGCAACGTCGTCGGCGTATTGGAAGGGGCCGGGCCACTCGCGGAGGAAACCGTCGTCCTCGGTGCCCACTACGACCACCTGGGCGCCGGCGAACCGGGAAGCTTCCCCAACAACGCCGGCAAGACGCACTTCGGCGCCGACGACAACGGCTCGGGCACCTCCGGGTTGCTCGAACTCGTCCGCCGTTATGCCAAGGTCAAGAACCGCCAAGGCCGGCGGATCGTCTTCATCGCGTTCAGCGGGGAAGAGCAAGGGCTGTTCGGATCGATCCAGTACTGCAAGGAACCCCCCTTCCCGCTCGAGACGACCAAGTTCATGATCAACATGGACATGATCGGTCGCTTGGTCGCGGTCGAAGCCAAGAAGGGGGACGGCGGGCCCAAGAAAGACCAGCTCGTCGTCTACGGGACCGGCACGACAGCCGGCCTCGACAAGCTCGTCGACGACACGAACAAGACCTTCGATTTCAAGATGTTCAAGATCCCCGGCGGCACCGGGCCGAGCGATCACTCGTCGTTCTACGCGAAGAAGATCCCCGTGCTGTTCCTCTTCACCGGCACCCACAAAGACTACCACAAGCCGACCGACACGCCCGATAAGATCAACGTCGCCGGGTTGAAGAAGGTCGCCGACTTCGCTCAAGTCTTCGCGGACCACTACGCCACCACCACGGACGCCGTCGCTTACTTGAAGACCAAAGGCGGCGGCGAAGATCCGACCGACACGACGCCGAAATCGACCGGCGGCCGCGGCCCGCGCATCGGCATCATGCCGGGGAACTACGGCGAAGTCGACGGCGGTGTCCTCGTCGCCGGCGTGACCGAGGGCGGCCCCGCCGAGAAGGCGGGCATCAAGGAAGACGACGTGATCGTGACCATCGCCGGCCTGCCCGTGAAGAACATCGAAACCTACATGGCCGCAATGTCGGGCCAGAAGGTCGGGGCGGAGGTCGAGGTGATCGTCCTCCGCAAAGACAAGAAGGTCGCGGTGAAAGTCGTTCCCATCAAGTAGTCGGAAATAACACCCGGAAGACAGTCTGACCCTCGCGGCGGAACCACTCGATGGTTCCGCCATGGGCATCGACCGCGTGCTTCGCCACCGTCAGGCCGAGTCCGATGCCCTGCTCTTTGCCCGTCACGAATGTCTCGAAGAGTCGTCCCGCGATCTCGGCCGGCGGGCCGATCCCGGTATCGATCACTTCCACGCACCTCCCCTCGCAGCGCACTTCCACCGCCCCTTGCGGACCGGCCGCGTCGATAGCGTTGCCGAGGAGGTTGGCGAAGAGGTGCCCGAGGGAAACCGGATCGCCCGCGATCGGCGTCGGCGCGCCGCGGACCCATGTCAGCGCGATGCCGAAGTGCTTCAGTTGCGGGAGGTACAACTCGACCGCGGCGGTCACGACGTCGTTCAAATCGAGTTCGACCGGCTTGGCGGTCGCGGGTTTGCCAAAGGCGAGAAACTGGCCGAGGGTCGCTTCGATGCGGGCGAGTTGCCGCAGGGCCACATCGAGCGGTTCGCGGTCGTCCGGCTCCTCTTTTAAATGCAGTTGAATGGCGAGCTTGGCCCCCGCCGCGGCGTTGCGGAGTTGATGCGCCAGCCCGCCGCTGAACTGCCCGAGGACGCGCAGGCGCTCCGTCTGTTTCGATTGCTCTTCGAACGCGGCCAACCGCAGGGCCATCGCGCGGATCGACTCCGCGAGATCGCGCAGCTCGTCGTTCGGGCCGGTGGGTTCCGCCACGCGGAAGTCCCCGGCGGCGATGGCCCGCGTTTGCAGTTCCAACCCGCGCACCCGCGCCACGATCCGCGAGCCGAAGGCGAAGAGCACCAGCCCGACGGCGAAGAACGCGAGGCCCACGAACAGCGGCGGCCGCACGGCGTCGCGCACGGCGTCGCGCACCGCGGCGACTCCGGGTAACAGATTGCCAGCGCCTCAACGGCATTCGGGTGGTTCTCCGGCAGGCGCATTCGCAGCAGTCGGTATTCTTCGCCGTGGTGCATGAGGACTTCGGACGGGTCGGGGCGAAGTTCGATGGGCTCGGGGAAGGTGCTGATTTGGCCGGCGCGCTGGGTCAACACGAACTCCGCGCCGGACAGGCCTTTCATTTGCTCGAGCACCCGCGCCGTCAGCGGGAAGGTCCGCGATTCCGTCAACGTGCGGGCCACGGCCGCAAGTTGTTCCGTGATGCGCGATTCCTCCCGCGCGGCCGCGAGCGATGCCGCCCACCCGGTTGCACCGGCGTCGGCCAGCAACAAGGCGAGCAGGGGAATCAAGAGGCGGTAGCGGAGGCTCAGTCGCACGGGGATTCCGGGTTCACATCCACTCGAACAGGCCGATTTCGTAGCCGTCCGGGTCGAGGTAGACCGCCCGGCGGTAGCCCTCGGCGCTCGCTTTCGCCGGCGAAGCGGGTCGCACACCCGATGCTTCCAATCGGGTCCATTCCACATTCAAGTCGGCGACTTCGAAATGCAGTCGCACGCCGCCAGGGAGGGGGTCGCCGCGTTTCAACGATAGCCGGCCAGCGGGGCCTACCAACAAAACGAAACCTTTGGCGTCGTCTGTCAACTTTACTGACAGGCCGATGACAGTGGCGTACCAAGCCGCGCTCGCCGGCAAATCGCGGACGGTCAGTTCGACCATGTAGAGCGTCACGGCGTCGTGCTCCGCCGGAAGAGTTTGGCGAACATCCCCGACCCGGCCGATTTCGCGGGGCCGGTCTCCCGGAACAATACGCTCTCCCGCTTGAACTGGAATATGGCCAGCGCCAAAGCCAGCGCGATGTAGACCGTGTGCGAGCCGAGCACCGGCAGGAAGTAGACCCATGGGATCGGCTCGCTCGAAACCGCGAGCAACTTCTGTTGCAGCAGCATCGGCCCGGTGATCGGCACCAAACTCATCCCCGGCGTCAACTCGATGCCGGGCAACATGCCCCAAAAGGCCAGCGGCATCGCCAGCAGCATCAACGGCATGAGGTAGTATTGCCCTTCTTTCATGCTGCGGGCAAATACGCCGAGGGCCAAACTGACGGCGCTAAAAAGCATCGCGATCGGCAACCCGAGTACGACGCACCCCAGTACGCCGGGCAAATTCACGACCGGCGAACCGAGCCAGAGGCCGAAGAGCACGGCCGAGACGGTGAGCCAAAAGACGTTCCAAACGACCGAAGCGAAACTGAAGAACGTGACCGCGACGAACTTCCCGACGACGATCTCGCTGCGCTCGGCGGGGGAGATCAACAACGTCTCCATGGTGCCGCGCTCTTTCTCCCCGGCTGTGAGATCGACCGCGGGTTGGATCGCCCCGGCGACGACCCAGATGACCAAGATGAACGGGAAGATCTTGACGAACTGATCGCGCAATTCGTCGGCGCCTTTCTTCAATTCGTCTTTCTTGTCGTCGGGGTCTTTCACCTCGAAGGGCTTGTCGAAGTCTTTGGGCAGTCCGGCTTTCTCGAAGCGCCGTTCGCGGACTTTGGCCGACCACGCCGCGAGGATCGCTTGCACGCGCTTGCCGGCCAGTTTGGATTTCTCGTCGCCGTCGCGGATGCGGATCTCGATCTTGGGTTTCGCCCCCGACGCCACCGCCTCGGCAAAGCCGGGGGGAATTCGGATGATCACGTCGACGGCCTTAGAATTCAGCGATTCCTCGGCATGTTCGTCGTCGATCGGCTTCACCGTCACCGGCCCGCCTTCGAACTTCGCGGTCATGAGCCCGTCGGCGAACGCGTTCCCAGAGTCCGCCAGCAGCGGCGGTAATCCGGTGCCGGGCGAGCCGACGAGTCCGACGTTCGTCTCTTGCTTGATGATGCCGCTGGCGAGGACGAATCCGGCGAACCCGAAGAGCGGATAGAGCAGCAGCGGCAGCACGAGAATCAGCATCACGGTGCGGCGGTCGCGCAGCAAGTCGCGGGTCTCTTTGGCGGCGATCAGCTTCACGATGGGCAAGCGCATACGGCGACCTCGGCGGACCAGGATTCAATGCCCTTCCATGAACCCGATGTGGATCGCCAGCGTGTAGCCGTTGAGCGTGAACAGCAACGCGACGGCGACGAGGGCGGCGCTCAAGAAGAAGGCCCAGCGCGCCTTGGCGAGCATGGCGACGGATGCCAGCACGATGGCGATTTGCAACAAGAGTTCGGCGAAGTCGAAATAGCCGTCTTTCTTGTGGGCCGTATCGCGGGCCGCTTCGTGCGACTTCGCCTCGGCCACAATTTCCTCTTTGTCCTTCTTGTATTCCTCCAGCTTCTTCTTCACGCGGTCGATCGATTTCGACACCTTGGCTTCCGCCTCCGGGCTGAGGCCCTTCTCTTTCTCCATCTCGTACTTCTCGAGGTCGTTGATGTAAATCGCCTCGCGAACCGCTTTCGCTTGGTAACGCGCCCATTGGTTCGACGCTTCGATCTGTTGGCCGATCAAGTCTTTGCCAGCGTTCTTGCCGCCCATCCCCGCTACGGCGAGGATCACGGCGTAGATGGCTACGCACAGTGCGATCCGCTTCACGAACGGGTCGTGTTCATCGTGCGGCATTTCGACTTCGGCACCGTGGCCCATGGTTCAATCCACAATCTCGGGAATGGCGACGATTTCGTCGATGCGGGGCAGCCGCGCCCAGCGCAACTTGGCCGAGCGCGAACGCGGGTTGGCCAGCTTTTCTTCTTCGCTCGGGCGGATCGGATCGCCCGATGCCGCGGCGTACACGCCCATCCGCCGGGCGTCGCGGAAGGTCGTCTTCACGAGGCGATCTTCCCCGCTATGGAAACTGATGATCGCCGCCGTGCCGCCCGGTTTCAAGATACTCGGCAGTATGCGGAGGAGTTGCGTGAGGTTCGCCAGTTCCCGGTTCACCGCGATCCGCAGGGCTTGGAACACGCGCGTCGCGGGCAGCAGCTTCTGTTTGTGCACCGGCGGGTAGCCCGGCCCCAGACGCAACTGCACGGGCGCGGCCGCGTCGATGGTCGCCCGCAATTGCTTAGTCGTTTCGAACGGGCGTTCGTTCCGCTCTAGCACAATGGCGGCGGCAATGGTCGCGGCGTTCGGCTCGTCCCCGAATTCGGTGAAGGCCCCGACGAGTTCGTCGAAGGTCGATTCGTTCACGAATTCCGCGGCGGTGCGACCCCGGCTGCAATCCATACGCATATCGAGCGGGCCGTCGCGCATGTAGCTGAAACCGCGCGCGGGGTCGTCGACCTGCATGCTCGACATCCCGAGGTCGGCGAGCACGGCGTCGACTTGTGTCACGCCTGCTTGGGCCAAGACGCCAGGCAACCCCGCGAAATTGGCGTGGAACACTTGAAATGGGTAGCGCAGCGATTCGAGTGTCTCGGTCGCTTTCGGGATCGAACCGGTGTCGAGGTCGGTGGCGATCAGCAACCCCGTCTGCCCGAGTCGTTCGAGAACGGCGAAAGCGTGCCCAGCGAACCCGAGGGTCGCATCGACGATCACCATCCCCGGTTTCGGGTCGAGCACCTTCAAGACTTCGTCTCGCAACACCGAGCGGTGCTCGCCGTCGGGTGTGCTGCGCGGCAGCTTCGGCGGTCGGCGCTTGCGGTTGAACTTGCGGGCCACGGCGGTCGCCTGAGAGATTCGGGATTCGACGCAGTGTAACTTACGTTCGGCCCGTGGGTTTGTCGTCCCCATCTCCCCTTCCCACGCCCCCCTGCCTCCGCTATGCCCGGCGGTCGATGCACCGTCCCCCGGGAGGTTCCGACCATGCTCCGCACTTTGTTCGCCGCCGCGCTGATCTTGGCGGTCGCCCCATTCGCCCTGGCCGAAGAGGCGCCGAAACTCCGGTTCGTTTGGGTGAAAGACACCTCCGCGACGTACCGCGTCGTGCAGTCGACCACGGTGAACGAAACAACGCTCGACGAACAGACGAAAAAACCAGTGGAGATCTCGACCGTCACGAAATTGACCGTCGACAAGAAATGGATCGTGAAGTCGGTCGAAGCCGACGGCGCGACACTCGAGATGGTCACGACGGCCTTCAAGCAGGAGATCACGCAAATCGTCGGCGGCGCCAAACCGGTGGTGCGCGTCCTCGATTCGGCGAATGCCGAAGACGCCAAGGCGATGCCGTTCTTGAACAAGCCGATCCTCGCGTTGAAGGTCGATGCCCTCGGCAAAATCTCGGCCGTGAAGTCGGACAACCCCGCCGCAGCGGACCGCCTCCAATGCGACCTGCCGTTCAAATTACACTTGCCCGAGGTCGCACCGGCGTTGAACGCGACGTGGGAACGGGCCTTCGAATTGAAGCTACCGCCGCCGCTGGGCACCGGGGAAAAATTCGAGGCGACCCAGAAGGCCACCTTACGCGGCATGAAAGACGATTTCGCGATCCTCAGCGTCGTCACGGCTTTGAAAACCCCGATCGACGACGCGGCCCTGATGCCGGCGATCGCCCCGATGCTCTGGGAAGGGGACGTGTACATCAACACGAAGACGGGCCAATATCACGGGGCGAAGTTGGCCATCAAGAAGGAGATCGCCAACCACCAAGGCGAGGGAACGAAGTTCCGCTACACAAGCGAATACACCGAAGCGCTGGAGAAGTGATTTCGGCCAGAAACCCCACCCTCGCGTCCATCGCCCGCCAGATTTCGAGGGATGCAGATCATACGCGCCCATGAAGAGTTGACCGCGACCGAACGTTGGAAGGAATACCCCAAGACGAACTGCCGCCGTCCTTGATCGCTACGCCTATCTTGCAGTCTCACAACAAATGCGTGCTTTTGAAGCTCAACCCGTTTGCCAAGTAGGTGAAGAGCTGATGATTCAAGAAACCCTACAGGGTAAATTCGATTGGTCGGCCGACTCGACTGACACCATGATTTTTCCGCTGCAAGCGACTGTCCTAAAAATGCGGTTGGAAGTCCGATTCTGAGGTCTTGGTCAAGCCGCAAATCACTTGCGTCGCCGGTTAATATAATTGCATTCAACGGTTCGGCACCGAAGCGTCCCAGCAGCAGCCCGCCGCCCGGCACCCTAAACGGCACAGTCGCCCGTATGACTCGACCGCCGCCCTTTCGCATCGGTTTTTGGTGCGCGTACAGGGAGACCCTCCTGCTGCAGACCGGTATCGGCGTCTTCGCTTTCGAGTTGATCGACGCCATTTTGCGCAACCATCCGGAGGTCGAGGTCTGCGTCGCGTACCGCGCCGGCGACGAACCGCTGCTGGCGGAATTCGCGGCGAAGCACCCCGTCGCATTCGGCTGCTCGGCCACGAACATCCGGACGCCATACGGGCCAAGGCCCGCGCTGAACGCGACCGGGAATTCCCCGCGCGCTACGCCCGCGTCACGCGTCGGCCGCGGAGCTGGATCGCCCGACTGCGCTCGCTGCGAACCCGGCCGCGGATGTTCGGACTGATCGCACTGGCGATTCTCGCGCTGCCGTTGCTGATCGCGGTCAAGTTCCTCGGCTGGATGCTCCTGCCGTTGCGGCCTCGGCACCGGGCCTGGCTCGCCCAGGCTGCGGCCCCGGTGATTCTGCCGTTCGATTCGTATACGCCGACGGAATTCGAACTCACCGTGATGCAGCCGGGGCCCTTGGCCGATGCGGCCGGGTGCGAGGTTTGGGTCTACCCGTATTTGGGCGTCCTCCGCGAAATCCGCAGCCATCCGTCGGTGCTGTTCATCCACGACCTCGTCTTCTCGCGCTTCCCGGAATTCTTCGGCCGCGCGAATGTCGACGCGCTCGAGTTCGTCCTCCGACACCGCCGCGAGGAAGCAACGCTGTTCGGTTGCATGTCCGAGTTCATCCGACAGAATGACCTTTTAGGGATGTTGGGGCTGCCGGCGGAGCGCGTGCGGATGATCCGCCCCGGCGTACCGCGAGATTGCTGGCCGACCGGCGCGCCGATGCCGGTCGAACCGCGCCGGTTGCCGACTCGCTACTTCTTCTACCCCGCCGGCATGCGCGGTTATAAAAACCACACGATCCTGCTCGACGCCCTAGTCGAACTGGAACGCGGCGGCATCGCGGCCGACTTGGCCATCACCGGCGAAACACGGGCGACGGCGCCGACCGCGTTCAAAGAGAAGACCGCCGCGCTGGGGTTGCAAGGCCGCGTCCATTTCCTCGGCACCGTTTCGCGCGGCGAATTGAAAACACTCTACCGGCAAGCCGTGGCCACCGTAGTGCCGTCGCTATACGAACAGGGGTCGTTCCCGATTTACGAAGCGGTGTTGCTCGGCTGCCCGACGGCGTGTTCGGACATCCCCCCGCTGCGCGAGCAGTGCGACGGCTTCGGCGACGCCATGCTGTACTTCGACCCTCACGATTCGCTCGCAGTCGCAGGTGCATTGAAGCTCCTGTGGACGCGGCGTGAGGAATACGCCGCGCGGCAGCTCGAAGCGGCCCATCGCGTCTGGCCGCGAAATTGGGACGGCATCGCCGCGGGTTGGCTGGCCATCTTCCGAGAGGCGGTTGACCTGCACCGCCGGCGGATCGGGTGATTCTGCTACAACAACAGCATGTTCATCCTCGACAATCCGACGCTCCGGCCGGTCGCGCTTGGGCTCACCGCCATAGGCGTGCTCGCCGGCGCGGTGGGGACGTTCGCGGTCGTCCGCCGGCAGAGTCTGCAAGGGGATGCTATTTCCCACGCGGCCCTGCCGGGGGTGGCACTGGCGTTCATGTTCGGCGGTCGCTCGCCCTTGATGATTTTGTTGGGCGCGGCCGTCACGGGCTGGCTCGCGATGAGCCTCGTCAAGGGGATCGTGAACCGCAGCCGGGTCCCGTTCGACACCGCCCTCGCCGGGGCGCTGTCGGTCTTCTTCGGCTTCGGCCTCGTCCTGATGACATACCTAAGGAAGCTGAACGAAGTCCTCGGTACCCGGCCGGCCGACGGGGTGCTCGAAAGGTGGTTGGAGCCGCACGCGCGGGATGCCACCAAGCATGGGCTGGAGAAATATCTGTTCGGCCAAGCCGCATTTTTGGAGGATGCCGACGTCGCCACCATCGTCGCGTCGGGCGCCGCGATTTTGGCGTTCCTCGCACTCTTTTGGAAGCAGTTCAAACTGGCGAGTTTCGACCGCGAGTTCGCGGCCAGCCTCGGCTTCCCGATGCGGGCGCTCGATTATCTGATGACCTCGCTGATCGTCTTTACGGTCGTGCTCGGCCTGCAATTCGTGGGGGTCGTGCTGATGAGCGCGCTGCTGGTGGCGCCGGTCGTGGCCGCGCGGCAGTGGGTCGACCGGCTCGGTATCCTCTGCTTTCTAGCCGGGATCATCGGCGGCGTCGCCGGGTTCGCGGGGGCGGTGATCGGCCATCAGCGCAGCGGCTTGCCGGCGGGGCCGGTGGTGGTGCTCGCCGTAACGGCGATCGTGGTCGCATCGATCCTATTCGCCCCGCGTCGCGGGTTGGTCTGGGGATCGAAGAAAGTCCGCGTGATCGGATGAGCTACCAATTCGAAGTGATCCTCGTGTTGGCTTCGGTCGGGGCGGCGTGCGCGGTGCCGGGGGTGTTCCTCGTCCTGCGCCGGGTGGCGCTCGTCGCCGATGCCATCAGCCACGTGCTGCTCTTCGGCATCGTGCTGGCGTACTTCGTCACGCGGGATCTCGGCTCGCCGTGGTTGTTTTTCGCGGCGACGGCCAGCGGCGTGCTGACGGTGGCCCTCGTCGAACTGCTGCGCCGCAGCGACCGCCTGGCCGAAGACGCCGCCATCGGGCTCGTGTTCCCGGCGCTGTTCGCCGCCGGCACTCTGCTCGCGTCGCTCTTCCTGCGCAGCACGCACCTCGACGTCGACAGCGTCCTGCTGGGCTTCGCCGAGTTCTCTCCGACCGACCGACTCGCGTGGTTCGACCTCCTCCCTCGTGCGGTCGTCGTGTTGAGTGCGATCTTTGCCGTCGAACTCGCACTCGTCGTCCTGTTCTTCAAAGAGTTGAAACTGGCGACGTTCGACACGGCGCTCGCTTCGACCTTCGGCTTCGCCCCGATGCTGCTGCACTACGGGTTGATGACGATGACTTCCCTCACGGCGGTGGCCGCGTTTGACGCCGTCGGCCCGGTGGTGGTGGTGGCGCTGCTCGTCGTCCCCGCGGCGACGGCGTTTCTACTGACGAACGACCTCGCCTTGATGATCGCCCTGAGCATCGGCTTCGGGGTCTCGGGTGGAGTCCTCGGCACGCTGCTGGCCCTCGCACTCGACACGAACATCGCCGGCACCGTGGCCACGGCGGTGGGGTTGCAATTCGCGGCAGTCTTCGCGGGCGTCACCGGGTTCGGAAAATCCTCGCGGTGAACCGAGTCTCAGGGAGCGACGCATGTTCGTGCCGGTCTATTGCTCGGCGTGCAGGGAACCGATCGAAGTCGAGCGGGATCGGTCCGGTCCCCCCACCATCTGCCCGCGGTGCCGGGCGCGCGTTTCGGCGAAACCGGAACCTTTGCCGCTGCCGGAGGAAATCGGGCGCGTCTCAGTCGCGTTTCAGCCGATCCGGCGATCTCGGCGCTGGATCCTACTCGCCGCGCTCTGCGCACTCGCCGCGGGGGGGACGTTCCTCGTGCAGCGCTATCGGGGCGGGGCCGTGCCGCCGTTCGTGATGAGGGAGTGCACGGCACCGGACGGTTCGTGCCGGGCGACGCTCCCCGGCTCGGCGATGCCCGTCGAAAGCCCGCGCTTCAGTGAGTTGCAAATCGGCGGATCGGTGATCGCGACGAGTTCTTCGTTCACGCGGCTGACCGGCGGCTTGGGATTTATCGAACTCGATCCCGAGCGGGCCAAGATGGTCCGGAGCGAGGATCTCTTTGCCAATGTCCGCGACGAACTCGGTCGCTGGCTTTGCGAACCCAAGATCGACAAAGAGGGCCTATTGAAATCGGGGGCGTCGGAAGGGATGGAAGTCCGCTACGGGACGGGGACTCGGCGCTTCACCGCGCGGATGATCTTTGCGCTGGGGGTTCCACAGCCGAGGCTTTATTTCGTCTGGGTTGGCGGACATCACTTCGACCCGGACGGCGAGACCGCGGCCCGCGTGCTGGCTTCGTTCCGAATTGACGCCCCCGTTCAATGACGACGCCGGGCCGGAGTTTCCTCCGACCCGGCGTGGGGGTTCTCCGTTCCGAGCCGCTCGCTCAATAGCGGATGATCGCACCGAAGTTCAGGCCGTGCAGGTAGAAGTCCTCCTCCTTGATGTTGAAGGCCTGACCGCCCGTCGAGGCCCCGCCGAAGCTGCCCGAGGACGGGATCAGGGTCGGGTCGACGCGGCCGTTGAACTGGCTCCCGGGTCGGACGACCCGGCTGATGTGCTGGAAGTTATACCCGATGGTACCGATGAGCCACGGCGTAACATGGTAGCCGAGGGTGCCGTTGAGGTCGGTCATCGCGGCGAATCGGTCGTTGCGATAGGTGCCGATGTTCGACGCGTTGGCCAAGAGGCCGCCGACGCCGAACGAAGACGTTTGAGTCGCGGCGTTGCTGGCGTTCGTGGTCCCGGTGACGTCGATTTCTTGGTGCACGAATCCGATGGCGATCTTGCCAGTGACGCCGACATAGAAGCGGCCGGAGCTGAACTGGCTTTGGAAGCCGGTTTGCCCGCCGTAGAAGTGGTTCCGCGTCCGGAAGGTGTCGCGGATTTCGACCGAGGTCGGCGAAGCGATCGTGACGCCGTTATACGAACCAGTCGCCCCGGGCAAGAGCGTGCCGCGGCTCGTCACGTCGATGATTTCGGCCAGTTGGTTGTAGCGGAAGCCGACGAGCCAGTTCAACACCCAGTGCCGCGTGTCCCCTTCGCCGGTGCGGTAGAGATTGACGAGCGAGTTCGCCTCCAAACCCCAGTACTGGGTCGACACGTGCGAGAGCGCAGAGCCGTAGTTGTAGGTCGGGAAGGATGCCAACAACCCGTTGCCGGCCCCGGTCCCCGCGTTGATGAACGGCCGGGCCAGCACGGGGATGCCGTTGCTGACGCTGGACGTGCTGGCGAAGTAGTTGTTGGAGATCGGGGCCATGTAGGTCCCGATGAATTCGCCGCCGATGCGTTGGTCGGACGGGCGGAAGTAGCCGGCGCTCAGGCGGAAACCGCTGGCGTTGCCGAGCGGGATTTCGCCGCCGTTTCCTTGGAGGATGGTCGTCGTCGGCCGGCCAACGACGCCGGCGTCGGCCGGGGCGCTCGTGGTCAGCAGTGGGTAGCCGAGGGGCTGGGATTTCGGGAAGAGCAGCAAATAGCTGCCGTCGAACCAGAGGCCCGGGTTCCCGGCGCTGCGGC
>Ga0105047_10009408_pt1 | contig 16097 bp, 12 predicted proteins | sample MAT04_FD_78384 | JGI IMG/M metagenome (GOLD analysis project Ga0105047, IMG submission 78384) | Freshwater microbial communities from Lake Fryxell liftoff mats and glacier meltwater in Antarctica - MAT-04 (megahit assembly) | ecosystem: Environmental > Aquatic > Freshwater > Ice > Liftoff...
AGTCTGTTGTTCGGCCCTTGGGCTGCAGTCTGTTGTTCGGCCCTTGGGCTGCAGTCTGTTGTTCGGCCCTTGGGCTGCAGTCTGTTGTTCGGCCCTTGGGCTGCAGTCTGTTGTTCGGCTCTTCGGCTGCATCAGCCGTTCGGCTGTTTCGGCTGTTCGGCTTATATTCCCCGAATGCCCCTCCGCCCCGTCTTCGGCCACACCGCCCTCCGCACCCGCCTCGCGCAAACGGTGCAACTTGGCAAACTCCCAGCGAGTTTGTTATTTCAGGGTCCGGTGGGTGTTGGCAAACAAAGGCTCGCGCTGTGGCTTGGGCAGTTGCTGTTGTGCGAACGCGCCACCTCCGAAGGACTCGACGAACCCTGCGGTGAATGCAAGCACTGCCGCTACGCGTTGCGTGGCCAGCATCCCGATCTGCACTGGTTCTATCCCCGAGAGAGCCAAAAAGACGCCGATATCGACGACGTCAACACCGACCTGGCCGAAGCGACCGCCGAACGAATGAAGGCCGATGGTCTTTGGACACCATCGGCTGGTAATGAAGCAATTTTCATGGTGACGGTCCGCGCGATCATTCAAAAGGCGGGCATTCGACCGGCCATGGCGCGCCGAGCGGTGTTTGTGGTGGGAGATGCGGAGCGCATGGTGCCGCAGGCCAGTAGCCCGGAAGCGGCCAATGCTTTCCTCAAGTTGTTGGAAGAACCGCCGCCCGACACGACGATCATCATCACCAGTAGCGAACCCGGAGCATTACTGCCCACCGTCAAATCCCGCGTGGTCGTGGTGCGGGTCCTTCCACTGTCCGCGACAGAAGTCACCGCGTTCCTGAACGATCCGCCGGTGGCCGAGCGGTTAAAGGATGCGCCGCGCAATGAATTGATGGCGTCCGCCGCCGGCGCTCCAGGTATGATGCTGGCGTGGGAAGAAACGCGCGGTGCGTTTACCAATGCCCGAAAAATCCTCGACGCGGCGCTGCAACCAAGCGGGCCCAACGGAACCAGCGACAGGCTCAGGGTCGCGGCCAAGCAGGGGTCGGCCGGCGCCCGCGGCGCGTTCTCGGATATGCTCGATGCTCTGGTGTTGCTCCTGCACGACCGGGCGAGACAACTGGTTTTGGCTGGACATGAGCGTCAGGCGCGGCGCACCGCGCAAGGAGTTGTGACAATCCTGAGCATCAAGGAAAAAACGCTGTCCAATGTCAGTCCGCAGTTGCTAGCGGCTTCCCTCGTAAACTCGCTACACACCCTGCTCACCCCATGACAGACTCGGCCGGACGCGAGCTTTCGCACGTAAACCGACAAGGAATTCTACAAATGGTCGACGTCGGCGATAAGCCGCTGTCTGACCGCCGGGCGACCGCCACAGGTAAGATTTTAATGGAGGTGTCGACACTTAACGCTATACGCAACAACACATTAAAGAAGGGTGATGTAATTAGTACTGCACGTATCGCTGGAATCATGGCCGCCAAGCGTACAGCTGAGCTCGTACCGTTATGCCACGGGCTCACTTTATCAGACGTGCGGCTTGAGTTTAAGCTTGAGGAGAGTCTTCCAGGCGTGGTGGTGGAAGCTTCAGTTCGAACCACCGCTCAGACCGGGGTGGAGATGGAAGCGTTGACCGCAGTGACCGTCGCACTCCTCACGGTGTACGACATGGCCAAAGCAGTCGACCGGGCAATGAGAATCACCGACGTGGTGCTGCGCGAAAAACGCGGCGGTACCAAGGGGGATTACACTGCCGATCCGTGACTCGAAATGGGAGGACCCATGCACGATACAGCTGTCAGTAGTGCCGCACGTGCTCGACAAAATCGCATGAACCGACGTCGGTTCGAGCGTCGCTTCAAGCGAGGTGCTGGAGTGGTTGCAGCACTGTATGTCCTTTCGATGATCGTCGCGCCGGAGCACACGACGCTTCCAGCCGCGCCGAAAGTGAACACTGCTGCCGCGCTTCCCGCCGCGAGTGTTTGGCGTCCGGCCGGTGAGGTCGTAAACCGCAAGGCTGACGAGGTCGTGAGCCTCAAGAAGGGATACGTCTGGCAGAAGACCGCCAAACCTTTCGCCGTCGACACCGTTCAAAACGTCCCGCGCGTGGCGCTCACCCGTTGGCATCGCATTTATAAGTTTGCTACGCAATACGGAATCAGCGTCGACCTCGCACGTAAAATTCACGACACGGCCATACGTCAGGGCATTGAGCCAGATTTGGGCTTTCGCGTCGTGCAGTTGGAGAGCGAGTTCAAGTCCCGAGCGGCCAGTCCGGTCGGAGCCATTGGCTTGACGCAATTGATGCTGGGTACGGCCCGCGGCTTCGAACCGAGTATCACGCGTGAAGCGCTGATGGATGCTGAGACAAACCTTCGCATCGGCTTCAAATATCTTCGTGCGTTGATTCGTGAGAACAACGGCAACCTGTCATTGGCACTGCTGACCTACAATCGTGGACCAGTCGCTGTTCAATCCGCCATTGCGCTTGGTTTGGATCCAAGCAATGGTTACGATCGCGTAGTCACGAAGGGTTATCGTGGACGCGGCACCCTGGACTGAGAAAAGCGCAAGGATTTCAAACGAGAAAAGTGGTGGCCAGCTTGGCCGCCACTTTTTTTGCCCCGAACGTGAGAACCGAGCGAATGCGGACCTATCCCTTTTTCCTGGTCGTTGAGGGTTTTGACGCAGTCTTTTTCACGGGCGCTTTTTTCACTGCGGCGCTTTTCGCCGGTGTCTTTTTTACAACGGCTTTTTTCACGACGGCTTTTTTCACGACGGCTTTTTTCACGACGGCTTTTTTCGTCGTCGCCGCTTTCACCGGCGCCTTTGCCACACCGGTCTTGCGGGCAGCGGTTGAACTGGGCGCGCCCGATGCGGTGGTTCTGGAACCCGTCGACGTCCGTGCGACCGTCACCGCCCGTACGCGAATCGCCTGCCCTGCCACCACCTTGTCGCTTCGCAACCCGTTCAGACTCTTGAGCCGAGCAACTGGAACGTTGTAGCGCGCCGCAATCCGGCTTAGCGATTCACCACGCTTCACGATGTACACCGCCCCGCTTTTGGTCGCGGCAACGGTGCTGCTCCCGTACCGCTCAATGCTTGGATCGGGCACGTTCGCTGCCGCAGCCACCACCGCCAAAGTCGGGACGCGAACTATTTGCCCCGCCACCAGTTTGCCTTTCTTGTTGCTCTTGAGCCCCGGATTGTACCACGCCAATTGCTTCGCGCTGACGCCAGCCTTCGCCCCGATCGACGTAGCGGACTCCGTGCCGACCGTCTTCAGACTGCGATATCCCAAACGTTCATCGTCTGGTAACGCAGCGAGGGCTGATGAAATTTCCACCGTGGCGACAGTTCCGTTCAGCGGCACACGAATCCAAAGCGAACCGGTGGGGGGCACCATCCCGCGCAACACCGCCGGGTTCAATTCTTTGATGGCAGCAACACCAGCCGCGCTGGCGGTCGCGACGGCAGACAGTGACGTCCCGGCGGCAACTTCGATGGAATCGTACGCATATTCGGCCAGAGTGTCGTAGGCGAATCCGTACCGAACGGCATCCTTGCCCACGAGCGCCGCTGCGATTATTTGCGGAACATAATTCTTGGTCTCGCTGCGCAAATAGTCATGCTCGGCCAACGCAAAGAATCGGTCTTCGCCCGTTGCGCCTCCCATGTCTTCAGCAAACCGAGTGAGCCCGCGCGACACGCGTCCAGGGCCACCGTTATACGCCGCGGCCGCGAGGTACAGCGACCCGAATTGGTTCTGCAAATCTCCCAGAAAACGAATGGCGCCGTCAGTCGACCGCGCCGGATCGCGGCGTTCATCGACCCACCAATCCACGCGCAATCCAACATCCCGGGCTGTACTGCTCATGAACTGCCACATGCCCACAGCCGCCGCACTGGAATACGCGTTCGGATCGAAACCGCTTTCGACCATCGCCAGAAACATCATGTCTTCCGGAATGCCGCCAGCGCGCAGCTTGGCGCGAATCATTGGCTCATACCGCGTACCCTGGCGCAACTTTTCCTGAAAGCGGTTGCGCGATGACTGCGTGAACAGATTCACGTAGAATGCGACACGCTCTTGCCCCTCATATGCTCGGACGTCGATATCCCAGGTAGGCCCCGCCGCCGGAATCGCGTCAATCAGTGAGGAGGTGAGTGCAGCGTGGTCACCGAAAACACCAACCACGGTTTTCTCGACGTCAGCCGATCTTAAAACGACCGTAGGATCGCTCGCCGCTGTTTTTCTTGCGGACGATCTGGGAGCGCTTGCCCTCACGTCCTGCGATTGCTTCGCGGTTGGCGCCGGTAGCTGCGCGATGACTTTTGGAGAGGTCGCGCCGGAGTGACATCCAACGGCGACGAGAGCGGTGCCTAGTGCAAGGCACAGACTTCGAATGGGGGTGGCGCCATTCTGGCGCGGCTGGGATGCGATCACGTCAATAACCTACCCCACAGTAGGGCGAGCGCACCACCGGACCGGCGGCAGCGAGAATGGTGCTTTCCCGAGAATCAGGCCGGCAGCGACGATGCTTCCTGCGCCAGGAGCGGAGAGACTAGTCGATTGGTTGCGTTCAGTGCGGCCAGCGCCGCGCCGGTGATCGCATCTTCATCGACGATAGCCGTGCCCACCAGTCGACGAGACATCCCGTCGCCGTGTACCATGACCGCCGCAACAACCACATTCGTATCAAAGGCCCGGATAGGCTTCACGCCAATGAGGTCAAACTTCAGCACGCCCTTGGTCGCGACGGTCAGTGCGTCCAGCATGGCCTGCGCCGCGAGTCGCATGTCACCGCCAGCACAAGTGCTTCCCTCGGCCCTGGTGTTAATGCGTTGCCCACTGATTGGTCCGTCGAGCTCAACCGTTACCCTTGTCATCGCGGCAGCGGCTCGTTCCAGCCTGCACGCGACAAAGCGAAGCCGAGGAAGGCCGGATTGCGGAAACTCCTCCAGATTTGCTTCGAACAAGGTTGGCAGAAACATGAGGATCACTCGGGTGAATCGTGGTTCCGGAGATCGTGCTGCGAATGGGCGACGAACGTCCGGGCCAGCCGCAACAAGAATGCGAAAAACGTGATGCCACCGCTCATGACTACACAATGTGCCGAAAACACGAAATGCGCCACCATTGAAACAGACCTGGATCACAGCTTTCAGGCGTTTGCTTTCTTTCGCGAATGCCGACCCCCTATGCACTCGGGAGACCGTGGGCGCGGTTTACAGCTTCGACACAGTGAGTTTTGCGAGCAATTCGACCTTCGGATCCAGCACCACGATTGTCGGGTTGTCGACCTGGCTGAGTGGTTGCTCAAACGTCTGATCCGTTTGTGGCTGCACGTGCAGTGTATGCCGCTCTTCGCGGCCCATGGCGTCGCGCAACAGCACCATCAACGGTACGCCAAATGGCGCGAGGGTCTGCCCTTGATGCACAGTCAACGTCACCGTGCGTTTCGCGGCGTTCAATTTCCATTTCACTTCGATGTCCGCGTACCCGGGCCGATGCAACCACTGATCGAAAAATGGAATGAGCGAAGCGCCGGAAGCTTTTTCAAAGGCAACACGCAGATTGTCGGTAGTCGCAGTGCCGTTGCGATAGGTTTTCTGATAGTCGCGAATGCCCTGGAAGAACGCGTCGTCGCCAATATCACTGCGCAGCATGTGCAGCACGAACGCGCCTTTCTGGTAACTATTGGCGTTGAGCAGTTCGTTCGGCGTAGCCGCGCCTGCGGTGTCAACCACTGGTCGTGTCATCACGACGGATGAAGCGAGAATCTGTGTGCGAATCTGATTCATCGACGCGAGGAACGCACTGTCGCCCTCACTGTGTTGCACGTACAGCGGCGCGAAGTAGGACGCGAACCCTTCGGACAACCACACATCTTGCCAGCGACGCGGAGTAACCGCATCACCAAACCATTGATGCGCGGTTTCGTGCGCGATGAGCCCCGTGCTCACTGAATGATTCTTGAACGCGTTGTCGGAATAAAAGATGGCGGTGGCGTTTTCCATGCCACCAAAACGTGTTGCCGACTGCAGGTGATTGAGTTGTTCGTACGCAAATGGGCCCGCAGTTTTCGCGAAAAACCCGACGATTTTCCCCGCTTCGGCGAACGGCCCTGGCATGTACGATTTTTCGGCGGAAAACGTATAGGCGGTTTGTTTGACAACTGCACCACCCTCGCCTGCACCCACGGAGCCTTCGAGATTGGTTCCCTCCATCTTCGCCACCGCAATGACCATCAAGTACGTGGGGATTGGCGCTTTGAGTGTGTACCGCGTTTGAGTGAACCCATTTGGCGTGGCACTCATCTCGGAACCAGCTGCGGTGTTACTCGGCGCACCGTTGGCGATCACTTTGAGTTCAGACGGTGCATTCACGCTAAATGAGACGGTTGCCTTGTCGCTTGGATGATCGACGGTTGGCAACCAGTAACGCGCGCGATTGGGCCAATTGTCGCCGAAGGCACTCCAGCCACGCTCCGGCGTCTCGTTGATGATCAATCCATCGGTCGGTTCGCCATGATACTTGATGCGTACTTGAACGTCCGCACCGTCTTCCGGCACTAACGGGATGCGAATGGTGCTGCTGTCACGCACGTACGGCCGCGCATTCCGACCAATCTGCACGCTGTCGACCGTCATCGTCACGAGGTCGAGCACGAGCGTGTCGACGGTCATCCGACGCCACACCGACACCATCGCTCGCACTTCAACCATCTTGCCGGTTTTCGGCAGCGTGATATCGAAGCCGTAGTTCCGAACGTCGATGCCGGGTCGGTACGGATGCAGGCTGTCGGGCGCAACATCGACAGGGACCTGCACCACGGCGAGTGTCGCGGCCGAAGTTGCGGGACGTGTTGCCGGAACTCTGGCGGGCGACTTCACCGGCGCTTTTGCTGGCCGCTTGGCCGACGGTTTCGTCGTAGTTGTTTGCGCATCGAGCGGAGTCGCAATCGCGAACTCGACGAACAACGCGCTAACGAGCAGCCCAATACGATAAACATCCAGCGCAGTCCGTGATTGCGTGAGTGTTGGAGTAACTGATTTCGTTGCGGCGCGAGTGGCAGGCCTCGCGAAACTATGCGTTGCAGATCGAATCATACGAAAGCTCCGGAAAGTTGCGTCTGTTGGTCTCTTGCTTGTCATGGCTCGCTCACGGCCCCCGCCTCCAACGCAAATCGCGTGAGGCCGGCCACGTTGTGAATCTCGAGTTTCTTCATCAGGCTCTCGCGGTGCGCTTCGACCGTACGACGACTGATTCCCAACTCGGCCGCAATCGCTTTGTTGGTGAGACCGCGGGCCACCCCTTGCAGCACGTCGCGCTCGCGCGGGGTCAGCGCGTCAAGTAATGCATTCACCTGCGGAGGTGTGGGTACATCACCCGTAGACAGACGACGCACCACGGCGGGACTGAAGAACGTTCCGCCGGCATACACTGCACGAATGGCAGCCCGCAATTCTTCTCCGGCGCTGTCCTTGAGGATGTAGCCGTGCGTGCCGATACGCATTCCTTCGCGCACGTACTCCACGTGATCGTGCATGCTGAGCAACAGGACCCGTGCCGATGGCAACAGATCGCGCAAGCGCGCGGCGGCCTTGAGCCCTGATTCTTCGGGCATCGTGATATCCAACACGACGACGTCTGGTTTGTGCAGCACCGCGAGATCGACCGCGTCGCGACCGTTCGCCGCTTCGGCGACAACTTCGATGCCCGGCTCGGCATCGAGTACGTGGCGAATTCCCTCGCGCACCAAGGCGTGATCGTCGGCAACCAGAACGCGAATCGTGGCGGTAGCCGTTGCGCTTGTGGTTGTGGTTGTGGTTGTGTCACTCATGCCGTCTCCAGTTGCGCCAAAGGCAGTTGCACGCGCACTTCGGCGCCGGATGTTCCGTTGGTAAACGTTACGCGTCCGCCAACAGCGTGAATTCGTTCCTGCATGCCGGTTAAACCCATGCGCGCATACGGGTCCTGTATACGTCCGTCCGCGCCGAGATTCAAGCCGGTTCCATCATCGCTTACGGTCAGGAACAGTTGATCGCTGGACGCCCCTACCCTGACGCGTACTTCGCGCGCCTTGGCGTGCCGGACCACGTTGGACAGCGCCTCCTGCAGCGCCCGGTATAAGGCAAGATCGGCCTCCTGCGAGAGCTTCGGGAGAATCGACGGCGCGTCCAGCGTAATGCGAAGTCCGGTGCGTTCGATAAAGTCTGAGATCAACGAACGCAGCGCGGGCAACAATCCCAAATCATCCAGCAGTGATGGACGAAGTTCGTTCGTGACATTCCGAATGCTGCGAATGCCAGTGTCCACCAACGCCAGCAGCCGATCGAGTCGGGATGTGGCGGTGGGCACCAATGACGGACGCAACCCTTCCAGCTGCATCTTGACGGCGGTAAACACCTGCGCGGTTTCGTCGTGCAACTCGCGTGACAAACGCCGGCGTTCCTCTTCGTGTTGGCGCACCATGCGCATGGACAGCTGTTCCAGCGACTTCGTGCGCGCCGCGAGTTGTTGATCAAGATTGGCCTGCTCGAGCGCCGCACCAACCTGTTGTCCCAGCGCGACCAGGAAGTTGTCATCCAGCGCGGTGAATGGATTGCGCACATCACCAGCCATGACCAGCGCACCAATCAACCGGCTACCGCGGCTGACGGGTAGCGCTGCGACGAACGGATGTTCACCCTCGCCAATCGCAACTTGTGGCCGACGCGTCAAGCGCATGCTCGCCAACACTTCACTCACGACACGGTCGGGCGATCGCGCTGGCCAATTCACACAACTGCCGGCGCCGCGCACAAATTTTCCACTATCGAGTCTCGCCGCCGGCGCATTCAACGCATCCCTGGCATTCTTCGCGCGTGGCGGCGAAGGTGACAGTTCTTCGCCCTCGTCCAACAAGTACATCGCGCTTCCTCGCACACCCGCGAGTGTGAGGGGACGCGACAGCAGCGTATCGAGCGAATCACCAATCGCGTCGCGCCGATGTAAATCGCCCGACAGCGCCGACAACGCCCGCACGCCCCGTCCGAGATCGTCAAGCACGAGCAACACCACTCCCGCACCAACTAACAGCTCAAAACAGATATCGAGGTAGTAACCCCACGGCGTCCACGCGCCCTGCGCACGCAGGAACGGATAGTCGAGGTGATGCAACCCCCAAAAGAAGAACGCGAGCGCGAGCAATCGTGCCCCCGTCGATCCGACTAATCGATGGTGGCGCCAGAACACCCATCCAGTCCACATGGTCGCCGCACTCAAAAACGAAATGGCGGGTACCACGGCTAACACGAACGAATCGAGATTGTAAATGGCCACAAACGACCACAGTGGCGGAAACAATGCGATCAACAAATACCAAGGCCTGGCGGGCGGCTGTCGCAGAAAGACAATCGCGGCCCATAACAGCACCAGCGCGGTCCATCCCGTCGTCACCTGGTGCCAGTACAACCACACGCGCTGATCGGAAGTCAGGAACAGCGTAATACACAGCAACCGCAACACATACAGGCACCACGCAACGGCAAACCAACCGAACCACGGTCGCTGAAAACGCACGTAGAAGTGTGCGCACAGCGCCGCTAAGCCAGCCGTGATTGCACCTTGTAACAGCGTCGCCGCCAGCTCACTGGCCAGCATGGGAGGTGCGTCCGGGATCACGTGTGCACTAGCGGTCCAAACCGCGCATCACGACGCCCAACGACTGGCGTGGGTGCCTGCTGCGGATGTGCACATTGCGTTGTTGCACATCACGCCGTTGTCACGTCAACCGGATTCGTCCCCGCCACCGGCGCGGTGCCCTCCATGACGTGATGCACGGTGCGCGTCGGATACGCAAACGATGAACCATGCCGGGCGACGATGCGCATGAATTCCATCAGGACGTTGTTCCGAATCTCCAGAAACTCCGGATATTCGGTGGTCAGGAACCACGCGCTCACGCGCAGGTTGATCGCGGAATCACCAAACCCAATGACGTGCACCTGAATCTGGTCCGGCCAGATCTTTGGTTCCTTGCGCAAATGCTGTTCGATTTCGGCGCGAATCTGCGTCAACACCTCGGGTGCCGTGTCGTACGTGACTCCCAGATCGACACGGAAAAAAATGCGATCACGCGCACCGAACGTTTCAATGCGTTCTTCCGCCAGTTTGCCGTTGGGAACGCGAACAATCGTACGTTCGTGCGTGCGAAAACTGGTGGAACGCAAGCCGATGCGTTCAACGGTGCCTTCGAGCGTTCCAACGCGCACAAAATCACCAACACGAAACGCTTTGTCGGCCGCGAGTGAAATGCTGCCGAACAGGTGCTCCACCGTTTTTTGTCCGGCCAACGCGACGGCGATGCCACCAATCCCGAGGCCGGCCAACAGTGATGTAACCGGATATCCAAACTGCGAGAGCGCGACCAGCAGCGCGAAAATCGCGAGTGTGACGCGCAGAAAATTTCCCAGCAGCGGCACCAGCGTGCGCGCCTGCGTTTGGCCGTGACTCCAGGCCGCACTCGCGAGATGGTCTTGCGCGAGGCGAATGACGCTGAGCAACGCCCAGAACAGTGCCAGCAGCACCAATCCACGCGCTGTGGAGTCCAGCAACCCCGCCATGCGCGTGTTCAGATCAAGGATGCCGAGCACGGGTGTCGCCGCGACAGCGCCAATCCACAGACGAAACGGACCGCGCAATTTCTGGAGCAGTCGATCATCCCAGTCGGTCTCGGTCCGCGCCGCGATGCGACCCAGCACTCCCCGCAACAACCAGCTGATGCCGATTGAAAGCAGGAACAGGAACGGCACGGCGATGAGCAAACCGATCCACTGCCACAACAACACGTGCAGTGGTCCTTCACGCATGAACGTTGGCGGCAAGCGATCGCGCAGCCACGGTGCGCCCAGTCGGCTAAACCAGTAGTCGGTCGCACCCACCGTGCTTCCCGAAAACACCCAACGCGCGAGCCCGCCTTCGTTCACGCGCATCATGAGCACCGGCTCCGGCAGTCCGCTTGGCCCCGGAATGACGCCGATGCGATCGTGCTCAAAATCGCCGTCCGTTGTATCGCCGCTTGACGCCGACGAGATACTCGCCGACACGAGCGCCAGCCGTTGATCGAGCACCAACTTGAGACGTCGCGCGAGTTCCGCGCCGCGCGAAACCTGCTCCGGTGACAGCGCCAGATAAGCCGCGGCTTTGTCCCACTCACCCTCGAGTCCAAGCCGCGCAAAATTTTCGTACGACGCCCGCGGCGAATCGGCCTCGGTTTTGACAATCACTGGCGTTGCGGCCGGGTCCTTGGCCGCGCCCTGTTTCAGCAAACCAATTTGCGCTGGCAGGTTTGATACGACCGTCGCTGACCACAGGATCACCGCAATCACGCGGATCGCACGGCCGCGAATCGTCGCGCCGATCCGCGCCGTCGAGAACAATGTCCGGCTAGTGCACATACGGATACGATTTCTGGAGCTTAGCCCGCAGTTCGCTGTCATAACCGTAGATGTCCGGATAGAAATACGTCTGTCCATCCTGCGTGGCCATCGCGGTTGCATAGAGAATGAACACCGGCCGTGGCTGTTTCACCGCGACGCGGTGCGGCTTGTCCAGTTTCATCGACGAATCAATTGCTGTTGGGGTCCACTCGCTTTGATCCGCCAACAAAAGTTGCGCCAGGGCCGCCGGCTGCGACAGCCGAATGCACCCATGACTCACGTCGCGTCGTGCCTTTGCAAACGTACTGCGCGACGGTGTGTCATGAAAATAGATATTGTACGAATTCGGGAACAGAAACTTCACACCGCCCAGGGAATTGCCGGCCCCGGGCTGCTGCCGAATGCGCGCGACGCCTTTCAACACGAGATCGAGCGACGCCGCTTCGTTCGGCAACAGCGGCGACGCGTCCGCATCGCCGCGCACAATTTCGTAACGATTGCGATCCAGGTAGCCAACGTCTTTGCGCGCCTTCGGAATAATCTCCGCTCGCGAAATGCTGATTGGCACATCCCAGTACGGCGAGAACACAACCGTGCGCAACGTGTCGCTGAATATGGGCGTCTTTTTGTCAAAGCTGCCGCCAATCACCACGTCCATGGTCAGCAAATCTTTTTCGTCGTCGCTGTTGCCCTTGAACGCGTACAGCCGAAACGCCGGGAGATTCACGAGGATGGGTGGCGCACTGTATTCACGTGGCAACCAACGCCAGCGCTCCAGCGAGAGTTCAATCGTACGCTCTCGGGCGTCAAACGGACGTCGCAGTGCAGACATCGTCATCGGACCAATGTTGCCATCGGCTTCGAGTCCCGTGCGTTTCTGAAATCGTGTGAGGCCTTCCAACACATCGCCCAGCAACACTGTCGAATCTGCGTTCGGACCGTACTTCTCGATTGGCAAATCACCAATTGCCGTTAACAATTTCCGAAGTTGCGACACACCCGAATACGCCTCACCGGGGTGGACAATCTGTTTTGGTTTCAGCGCCGGCAGTTCAAGCAAGGCACTGTCGCCTCGCAGCAACCGATACTTCGCCAGAGACTTTTTGAGCAGTTGATAGTGAACAAACGGCGGTTCAGCGGCATCCAACTGCTGTTCAACCTTTCCGGAATCGATCATTACGCGGACAAACGGCGCCGCGTCAAACTTCGGACGCGGAATGCGCAGTTGCGCGTGCGCCTCGGATGGCTTGATGCGACCCTCGTGCAGCGCACGCACCAGCCGAATGGCATTCGCCGAAAACGCCACATCGTATTCAGCACGTTCGGCTGGTGTGTTCAGTGTCAGCATCAACGCCGGCAACTTGGCCACGTCGTAATCGTCAGGATACAAACCGCGCAGGGTCGACAAGTTGACCTGTGCGACCAACTCGACGGCTGATTGTGATGGTTTATAACTGGCGTTATTGCCGGGGTTCGTCACGGTCACCCAACGCGGTTGCCACGCGGCCGAGTCGTACAATCGACGCAGATCGTCGGCGATATCGGTGAACTGGCCGAATCGCATGGATGGATGTTTACCAGACGCGACGAGCGCACGAATGGCGGTCGAATCGACCTCGCTGCCCGGGGCCATTTCGCGAGCGGCGGGTGCTTTCACCGGCACCGCAGGGGCTCCGACTACTTGAGCTGCTACTGCTGATGCCGAGAGTGCGTGTGACGAAAGGCACAGCAAAAATACAAACGGGACTGTCGCTGGTTTCATGCCCGAACCATCACCGGTCACCCGGTGCTGCGCAACGCCTCCAACGCCATTTCGCGCGCCGTCACGTCGAGCACGGAAACCACGAGCACTGGCTGGCCATCCAGCTTGGTATCGTGCGAAACGATTTCGACAATGAGAATGCGCCCGTCTTTTGTGCGGTGCCGCCACACACCGCGTTCGGCACCGCCCGGCGCGCGTGACCGAAACGCCGAAATCATGCGCTCCACGTCTTCGGGCGGGCGGAGGTCGTCGGTGCGCATCGTGAGGAATTGCTCACGCGTGTACCCGTACTGCGCGGCGGCGGCATCGTTCACTTCGAGATAGCGACGCGTGTTGGGATCGACCACCATCATTGGCAACGGATTGCGCTCGAACAGCAGTTGTCGACGCTGCTCAGTCACGCGCAATGCGGCCTCGGCCTCTTTCCGCTCGGTGGTATCGGCGATTATTCCCGCCGCCCATGTTGGCCGTCCGAGGTTATCGTAGAAATACGCACCCCGGCTGACCACCCATCGAATGGCGCCATCGTTGTGTCGCCGAATACGGTATTCGGCGTGGTACTCAACGTGATCTTCGCGAGCCCGCAGAAGCGCATCGTCCGCGAGATGCCGGTCCTCGGGGAGAATGAGCGCGAGGTAGTCCTGCCCTTTACCGGAAAATGTCCCGGGAAGAAATCCGCAAATGCGCTCGTGCGCATCATTCCAGGTGACCAGGTCGGTAGCGGGATCCCAATCCCACGTGCCAAGCCCGGCCGCCGCCAATGCCAGCTGCAGCCGCAACTCGGCTGAGCGATCGACGCTCGAATGCGTTTTGTGCGGCGCACTCTCCAGTGCGGACCGTTCACTCATTTCATCTTACCTCGGCGCCGCCTCGTCGCGTGTCGATCACCAAGCGCCCGCGCATCGGCAGCTTGACTGCCGGAAGTGTCGTTGCATCAAGGACTGCATCGTGGGCCAACACTCCGTTCTCGGCCAGCAGGTATGCTACGAGCTGGTACACTTCTGTGGAAGAAAGCGATCCTGGTGCTGTGGACGGCATGGAGTGTCGAATATACCCGTACAGCGTCGTCGCGAACGGCCAGTAGTTTCCGACAGTTTTCGGAGTACTGGGCTTGGCCGCCCACGGGAAGCTATCCGTGGAGACCATTGGCAAAATCAGCACGGGAGAAGGAGCAATTCCCTCGCCTTTGATGCCGTGGCAACTCGCACATTTGGACGCGTACACGATGGCGCCTTCGGCGGCAGTGCCGTGTCCGTCGGGGAGCCCTGCACCAGTGGTATCCACGTCGGTATCCAGCAGCGCGATGCGGTCGAGCGCGGCGCGGTGACCGAGTGCATAGGAGGCGGGCCAGGCGGCTGGTGTGGCGGGCCGTTCGACCGGCAGCGTAGTTCCGGCGGTCGAGCCGCTGCCGTTGCGACCACTGCACCCGACAATCAACAATGGGCTCATCGCCGCAACGATTGCGCTTTTCACCGCGCCTGTCGCCATTACGGCAACCGTCGCGCGCACTGTGCGTGCGACGACATCACACATCCGGAACGCGCTCACGCATCCATTCCGAAATACACACCGCCGTCGGCGGTCACGTCCCACGCCCGGATCGCGTTGAAGTGGTAGTCGGTACCGGGTCCACGTACGCGCTTGTATTCAGCCAGCGATGGTTGCGCGTAGCCCGTTTCATCCGTTGCACGACTCATCAAACGCGTCGGTGCTCCATCCCATTGCCACATGTGCACGAACCGCACGTGACTGCGATCGACTGCTGGCGTTTGCAGTTGCGCATCGTGCCAGGTTGTGCCGCTGTCCGTGCTTACTTCCACGCGCGTGATGCGTCCGCGGCCAGTCCAGGCAATGCCGCTCACTGGCCACCAACCCGTCACTACTTTCGCTGGATACGACGGAGACGTGATGACACTTTTTGCGTCCATCACGTAGCTGAAATACCGCACCGTACCGTCGGCCAACGGATCGGTGTATTTCGCTGTCTCGTTGCGCGTGAACGTGGCGCGAGGTGTGGCCTCAAGCCGACGCAACCACTTCACGCTCATGTTGCCTTCGTACCCAGGCAGCAACAAGCGAACGGGATAGCCAACGCCGTGCCGCAGTGGTTCACCGTTTTGTGCGTACACCAGCAACGCATCGTCCATCAACTTTGCCATGGGAATGCTGCGCGCCATTCGTGCCGCGTCGCCACCTTCGGCCAACATCCACTCCACACCGCGTTTGACACCGACTTCGCGCAACACAAGCGGCACTGGAACCCCCGTCCATTCGCTGTTGCTCGTCATGCCGTCGACTTCCTGCGCGGTCATTTCTTTTTTCGGTGCGCGATACGCAGCGCGACCATTGCCTGAACACTCGATGAAATACGGTCGAGTAATTGCCGGAAACCGTTTGAGTTCGGCGAGCGACAACGTCAGCGGTTTGTCGACCAGACCGTGCACCGTTAACGACCAGTGGTCCGGATCGATGAGCGGAATGCCGTTGTGATGTCGTTGAAAATGCAGATCTGACGGCGTGATAGTGCCGTGTAATGCCTGCAGCGGCGTCAATGTGGATCCAGTCGTCACACCAACCGGTGCGAGTGCTGGATTTTCGTACGGTGATCGGAGGCCCAGTGGGCCCGACGGTGCGCCGGCAATGAGTGCTGCGTCCGGTGGCGCGACCGGCCGAACAGGTAATGCTGCCGCAGGTGTCGGCGGCGGCTTTGGTTTTTGCACCGCGTGTCCAGGCAGTGCAGCCAATCGAGCGGAAAGTACGCCTCCCGCCAGCACTGCTCCACCGGCCAGCATTTGGCGCCGCGTGACAGCCAGACCTTGCTCGTTTATTGGCTCGCTCGATTCGTTCACGAAATCTCCAGCGAAGGGCTTTTTGCTGACGGTGGCGTTCCAGAAGCAGCGGCTCCGGCAAGCGGAGTTCGG
>Ga0105047_10009409_pt1 | contig 16095 bp, 11 predicted proteins | sample MAT04_FD_78384 | JGI IMG/M metagenome (GOLD analysis project Ga0105047, IMG submission 78384) | Freshwater microbial communities from Lake Fryxell liftoff mats and glacier meltwater in Antarctica - MAT-04 (megahit assembly) | ecosystem: Environmental > Aquatic > Freshwater > Ice > Liftoff...
CACGCAGTTGCCGCAATCAGCGCTGAGGAGCCGAACGCCAATGCAGGCCATGAAGGATTGGCACAAATCCCACCCGCATCTCTTCGTCAAATCACCGCGCAATCATGCGGGACGCGACAGCTACCCTGAACACGGAAAAGACCAATGATCGCAAGTGGCGCACCAAGGCGGTCGGTGGTGGCCTTGATGGCCAGTACCTCGTCCACACCGCGTTTCGCTTCCGGGATGCGTTCAGTGACCCGGACAAGGCGCTCAAGATGTTTCAGGACGTCCCATTCCTGAACGGCGGCCTGTTCGAATGTCTTGACCGCGAGGTTACCGCCCGCGATCTCGAACGTAATCCGGATCTGAAACGCCGCTTGGTCAAAGAGGGCAGCCGCGAGGTGATCCGCATCGACGGGTTTTCCGAGCGGACCGACAACCCGCTGAAAGTACCGAACAAAATATTCTTCGCCAAGGCTGAAAAAGTCGACCTGAACGAGGAATATGACACCAAGGGCAAGACCTACGAGGCCGATGGCCTGATCGAACTTTTCGCCCGCTACAAGTTCACGGTCGAAGAGAACACGCCGGTCGAGGAAGAGGTCGCTCTTGATCCCGAACTCCTCGGCAAGGTGTTTGAGAACCTATTGGCCAGTTACAACGCCGACACCCGCACCACGGCGCGCAAGAAGTCAGGCTCGTTCTACACTCCGCGCGAGGTCGTGGATTATATGGTGGACGAGGCGCTGGTTGCCCATTTCGAACGTCATGTCGCAGACAGGCCAACCGATCGCGATCACCGCAAACCCGTCACCCAGATGCTCGACATGGCGATGCCCGGGGAGTTTGATCTGACCGGCACGCCACAAGCCAAAGCAGCTGCCGCCAACAGCGCCGATCCGGGCCCACGCCTGCGCAACCTCCTGTCGTTCACCCAAACCGGCAACCCCTTCAACGATACAGAAACGGACGCCTTGATTGCAGCGATCGACAACCTTAAGGCGCTTGATCCGGCCTGCGGGTCTGGCGCGTTCCCGATGGGGCTTCTGCAAAAGCTGATCCATGTGCTGCACCGGCTTGATCCAGACAACGCCCGGTGGAAAGCGCAGAACCGCCGCCCGGTCGAAGATCGACTTGCAGCCGCCAAGCGCGCCCCCGATCCCTCCCGCCGGGAGTCCGAGATTGAAGAGGCCGAGGCCGCCCTTGCGAAACTCGACCGCGATTTCTCGGATGCCAACCGCCCCGACTATGCCCGCAAGCTGTACCTGATCGACAAATGCCTGTTCGGCGTCGACAACCAGCCCATCGCTGTGCAGATCGCCAAGCTGCGGTTTTTCATCTCGCTGGTGGTCAGCCAGAAGATTGACCGCAATGAACCCAACCTGAACATCACTGCCCTACCCAATCTTGAAACACGGCTGGTCGCGGCTAACAGTCTGATCCCGATTGAGCGGCCCGCCACCCACGATCTGTTCCGCAACGACAAGATCGCCGAGAAGGAGACCGAACTGCGTGGCGTTAACGCCCGCTATTTCAGTGCCCGCACCGTCAAGACGAAACGCGCGCGCCGCGAAGATATCGCCCGCCTGCGCGATGAATTGGGCGAACTGCTGAAATCAGATCGTGGCGTGCCCGAAGGCGACGCCCGCAAGATGGCCGCTTGGGACCCGTTTGACCAGAACAGCGCTGCCCCGTTCTTTGACCCCGAATGGATGTTCGCTCTGCCAACCAAGTTCGATCTGGTCATCGGCAACCCGCCCTATGTGCGGCAAGAGGCTATCAAAGAGCAGAAGCCGCTGCTGGAAAAGCACTATGGCGGCAAAGATAGGTTCGGCACACCACAGGGCTGTTACAGCGGCACCGCCGATCTGCTGATCTACTTTATCCAGCGCGGGATAGACCTTTTGAACCCCGGCGGGGCCTTTGCCTATATCACCTCAAACAAATGGTATCGGGCAAAATATGGTGCCAATCTGCGCGCCTGGCTCAACCGCAACGCCGAACTGCGGCGTATCATCGACTTTGGCGATGCCGAGGTGTTCGATGCCGTGGCCTATCCTACCATCATCATAGCCACACGCCGCGCCGCGCCGGTGCAGGTGCCTGGGGCGGGCGATGTGCTGCGGGTGATGAACTGGCCGCAGGATTTGGGCAAAGAGGATATTCCCGGCTTTGCCAAGCTGGTAGACGAGATCGGCTTTGACATGCCGCAAAAAGCGTTGGCGGTTGAGGGCTGGCAACTGGAGCCGCTGGCCAAGCGCGGGTTGTTGGAGCGTATTCGTGCCGCAGGAATGCCATTGGGGCAGTATGTCGAGGGAAGCTTCTTCTATGGCATTAAGACCGGCCTAAATGAGGCATTCGTTGTGGACGGGCCAACAAAAGATCGTTTAATCGCAGAACATTCAAGTTCCGCCGAGATCATAAAGCCGTTCTTGCGAGGCCGTGATATTAAACGCTGGCGGGTCGAGCCACAGGATTTGTGGCTTATCTTCACGCGCCAAGGAATCAAGATTGACGATTTTCCCGCCATCAAACGCTTCCTTGCGAGATTTGAGGAAGCCTTGACCCCAAAACCTGTCAACTGGAACGAAGAAAAAGATGGCGCATGGAAAGGTCGTAAGGCAGGTTCTTATAAATGGTATGAAATCCAAGACAATGTCGCCTATTGGAAATCGTTTGAGAGTCCGAAAATCTTCGTTCCAGAAATACAGGGGAGTGCTCAGTACGCCTTGGATTACGAGGGGTACTATTGCGTAAATAAAGCCAGTTTTGTTGTGCATGAAGACATTGAATACATCGTTGGCATTCTCAACAGTGCAATTTCTTGGTGGCTAACTCAACGCACATTTTCAGGTAAGCAAGGTGGCTTTTACGAATTTACCCAACAATATGTCTCACAGATTCCAATTCCTAAGCCAGACGATATTTCGCGCCGCTGTGTAGTGAATCTCGTTAGGGCAGTTGTTCTGCGCCGCGACGACCCCCGCCTTGAACAACTCCTCAACGGCTTCGTCTACGAGCTGTTCTTCAAAGAAGACCTGCACGCCCGCAACCTGACCCTGTTCACCGAGGCCGAAAAATCCGGCCTCGGTGCGCTGTCGGGCCTTGAAGGCCCGGCACTGCTGCAAGCCGCGGCAGAATTCGGTGACTGCGTCTTCACCCCCACCCACCCGCTATATGCCATGCTGTTCGACCTGCAGGCGCTGGATGTCGTGCGCATCATCGAGGGCCGCGAATGATCGCCCCGGCCGCCGCACAAGCGAACCCCGCCCCCAATCCCGCGCCAAACTCACTGCGGATTAACACCCTGTCGCTGTGCGATTTCCGCGCATTTCCAAACCCGATCACCTTCAATCTTGCTGGCCGCAACCTGCTGGTCTATGGCGAAAACGGCGCCGGAAAATCCTCACTGTACCTTGCCCTACGCCATTTCTTTGCAATTAAGCCGCCAACCCGCGCTTCGGTCAAAAACGTCTTCTCTCTTCGGCCCCCCGCCGACTTCTCGGTGGCCGTCACCTTCAACGATGGCACCCCCGCCGTTTCGTGGTCTTCCGCGCGCCACCCTACGGCCCTGCCAAGTGATCCGCGCGTCGCAGAGGCTGCCTTGCGCAAGTCCTGCCTCGACTACCGCGCCCTGCTTGACACCAACTACATCCACGGTACCAAACGCCCGAACCTCTTCGACATAACCGTATCAAACCTGCTTGCCGACTTTTCCGTCCCCACTGCAGGCGGCGCAGTCAGGACAATCGGCGAACTATGGGCCGACGTAGAACGCGCCAGACCATGGAAGCATGGCAGCCCACTGGACCCCGTGCAAGCTGCCTGCATCGCCTTCAACACAGGCTTTCGGCTGGCTCTGGACGCCCTCCATCCCCATCTTGTTTCTCTGGTGCAATCGGTGCTCGGCCAGTCCGTCGCAGTGGACCCATTCACGTTCGGCGGCGTCACCTATCAACACAACTGGTTCAAGCGCGACAGGGTAATCAATGGGCAGGAGCTTTTCCCGGAAATCCATTTCAACGGCATAGCGCTGCCGACACCGCAAACCTTTCTGAACGAAGCACGCTTGTCGGCCTTCGCCCTCGCCATGTACCTCGGCGGTCGTCTCGCTTGCGTTCCCGCTGGCGGTGATCGCCTTAAGCTTTTGGTGCTGGATGACGTGCTGATCGGTCTGGACCATGACAACCGGGTGCCTGTCCTGAGACTCCTCCAGACCCACTTTACGGATTGGCAGGTCGTGGTTTTGACGCACGACCGAGTGTGGTTCGACATGGCACGCCAGTTGTACGATGATGCAGGTCGCTGGGCTTGGGCTGAAATCTTTGCCGACGGCGACGGTGGCAGGGCAACGCCTTCGGTGAAAAGGTCGAACGGCGATATCGTCGCGGATGCGCTCGCAGAAACTGAGGCTCATTTGGTATCGAACTTGCTCCAAGCTGCAGCGACTTCTGCAAGGCGGGGCTTCGAGTGGGCTTTGAAGAGGTTCTGTGAAAAGCGACGGGTGCAAATCGTCTTTTCAATGAATCCAAAGGACAACGATGCAGAGGCACTGATTACATCCATGACCGCTTGGGTCGGGCAAAACGGAATGAACCGGACGCAGAAAGTTGAACCGATTTTGGCTAGGCTGCGAATGTATCGGGCCGGAGTCCTTAACCCTCAAACTCACGCGAACGCGCCCAATCCTTCACGTCAGGAAGTGGCCGGAGCGGTGTCTGCAATTCGCGAACTGGAGGCAGCTCGCACGGACACAAAGATTTCCTAGCCTGAAACCGGGTCAACAATAGGTCAACCTGTTTAACTACTTTGTTCCCCGTTTGGGCCCGCCCGCTGCGGTTGGCTGCGGCATGATGCGGTTAGAAAACGTCGAAGGTTTAAAGGGTTATCGCCTAAACTGCTGAAATAAAAAGATAACGCAGTTCCCGGGAGATTCGGCTCATAACCTGAAGGTCATAGGTTCAAATCCTGTCCCAGCAACCAAATTACCTAGCAATAACAAGATCCTGCGCTGTTTCCAGCGTGGGGTATTCGGCTACGCGCACGCTGGGTCAACAATAGGTCAAAAAAATGGGGCACGCCGATGCGGGACGCACTCAATGGGGTGGATGTCCACCCCAGCCGCGTCAATGTGTCAGGGGTATTCTCCGCTTCTCAGCGCCGCATAATTGTGGAACTTGCGCTGGCGTTCTTCGGGTCCGGCCGAGGATCAAGCCGCCGATGCTCAACTTCCGATAGGCAACCGCGCCCGAAAACGTAAAGTGGTTGGATCGGGCACTGTCACTGCCAGAATGTGCCTAGAATCGCCGTGACACCATCCGGCTCTTCGCCGTAATAGATGGTGAAAAACTTGCCACCGGGCAGCATGATCGTGGCCGGATAGCCCAGATTGCCGTTCCGCATGTCGTCGCGGATCAGAATGGTCTGATCCGTCTGCCAATTGTCGCCATTGTCGTGCGACCAGACCGCCCGGATGCCATAGCCGGGTTGCCGCCAGCCATAGGTCATCAGCACCCGCCCGTCAGGCAGGCACAAAAGATGAGCAGGGTAGCCCTTGACCGGCAATTCTGCCGGCTCGGTCCAACTTCTTCCGTCATCATCCGAGTGGCACTGGTGAAGGCGGCGGGTATCGTTGTCACGCAGAACCATCAGCAGACGGCCCGTGCTGCACACGACAATAGCGGGTTCCTCGAAGTCATGCCCGGCCTTTCCGGCTACCATTCGAGGTGCCGACCAACTTTGTCCGCCATCGGAACTTTCCACGAGAAAGACTTGTTGATAACATGGTACGTCGCTGAGCGGCAGCAGGATACGGCCATCCGGCAGCTGAACGGCACCGCGCATCCCGTAGCCGCCCGAAAACGGCGCAACCGCAAGTTCGACCGTCTCGCAGAAACTGACCCCGTTGTCATCAGAGAAATGCACAAAGGTCCGACCCGGTCCGCGCACCCAGGGCGACGACCGGATCAGGCGAGCCACATCCACCGCCGCAGTGTCATGCTCGGGCGAGTGGCTCCACCCGGCCAGCAGATCACGCGCATGGGTCAGGCCGGTCTGGTCAGCGCGCCGCACCGCCTGACCCTCTGTCAGCCAGCCGAATTGCCATTGGTTGAGCATCAGTCTTCCGTCGGACAGGCAGGTCAGCCCGGCACATTCCATTCCGCTCCAGTTGTAACCGGGCACCGGTTGTGGCGCAGACCAGCTTTCGCCGCCGTCGGTGGAGCGGATCACCATGTTCTGATACAGCGGATCTTCTGGTGGATGCAGAGTGACGGCGCGGCGCGGCACCTTGTTGAACACCGCCACCAGGCTGCCATCGGCGGCCAAGACCAGATGGGCATGGGCGCAATAGGCAAAAGGATCGCGGTAGACGGTGACATGGCGGGCGTTTTCAAGCATCGCACTATTCCGCCCTGATCCGGCTGCCATCCGCAGCAAACATCAGGCAGGCCGCACCCTGAAAAGCCAGCCGGTGCGGCTGCAGCGCCCGAACCTCGCCTTTCGCCGGGTCGGCCATCGCGATGACCGGGCCCGCGGCAAAGTTCGGCGCATAGGCAAAGCTGGTGCCGCCCAGTTGCTCGACAAACTCGATCCCGGCGTCAAAGGAAGCTTCGCCCGGACCACCCACGATCAGATGCTCGGGTCTGAGGCCAAGCGTCACCTTGTCGCCCAAGGTCAGCGCCCCGGGCCGGACCGGTACCCGAACCGGGTCACCCGTCAACCCATCAAACGACAGTTCGGCAATCGCACCCTCCACCCGTTCCACCCGCGCTGCCAGCAGGTTCATCCGGGGGGAGCCGATGAAACCGGCCACAAAGCTGTTGACCGGGTTGCGATAAACCTCCATCGGGGTGCCCACCTGTTCAACCTGGCCATCCCGCAGAACCACGATGCGGTCGGCCAGCGTCATCGCCTCGACCTGATCGTGGGTGACATAGACAACCGTTGCCCCGATCTCGCGGTGCAGGCGGGCCAGTTCGAACCGCATCTGCACCCTGAGTTCGGCATCAAGGTTGGACAGGGGCTCGTCAAACAGGAAGACCGCCGGTTTTCGCACGATGGCACGGCCGATGGCAACCCGCTGACGCTGGCCGCCCGAAAGGTCTTTCGGCTTGCGCTGGAGCAACGCCTCCAGTCGCAAGAGCCGTGCCGCCTCCAGCACCCTCACCGCGCGTTCGGCCTTGGGCACGCCTTCCATCCGCAGCGAAAAGCCCATGTTTTCGGCCACCGTCATATGCGGATACAGCGCATAGGACTGAAACACCATCGCCACCCCGCGCCGCGAGGGGGGCAGGTTGCGCACAGACACGCCGTCGATCCGCACGTCGCCTTCCGTCACATGTTCCAACCCGCAGATCATCCGCAGCGCGGTGGATTTGCCGCAGCCCGAGGGGCCGACGAACACCACGAACTCGCCATCGCCGATCGACAGCGACATGTCGTGGATAACCTCAAAGGTGCCGAACCGCTTGGTCACATGATCGAGTTCAAGCTGAGCCATCATCGTTCCTTTTGCGGTCGGGCTGCGGACCGGTGGCCGCAGCCCCGTTTGTCAGGCCAGTTCGAACCGCGTGGTGCGCACATATTGCAGCGGCACCGGGTCGTCGGTCCATTCGTGATAGGAAGCGGCAATCGAGCCGTCCGGGTTCTGCGCCACGCTGGGATAGCCGATATGCTGGTAGATGCCGGGATGCTCGTAGTTGATCGCCCCGGCACCGTAACCCTTTTCCCCAACCGAACCACCCAGGCTCGAGACGGGTTTGCCCGTGGCCGAACGCGCCGGAACGCCGCCTTCGCGGATGATGAATTCATTCTTCACGTCCCAGGTGATGCCATCCTCGGAAATCACCCCGCGCGTGCCATAGGGCGGCTTGCGATAGCCATAGACCATCAGATAGCGGCCATCCTGCAGCGCGATGATCTCGGGCGGGAAGCCCCAGATGTTGGTCCATTTCGGTGGGGTCCAGGAAAAGCCGTCATCTTCCGAAACGATCATCACCATGTTCTTGGCATCGCTCGACGGGTTCACGTGGGTGCGCATGAAACACACCATCCGCCCGTCTTTCAGGCGCACCAGCCCGGGTTCCTCATAGTCGATGATGTTGGCCGCATCGTAGGCGAGGGTGGAGTAATATTCCCAATTGTCTCCGCCGTCATCTGATCGCATCAGGGCCGAGCGGGTGCTTTCGCCTTCGCCCTCCTCGCCGTACCCGCGGATGCGGCCATAAAGCCCCATCAGCAGCCCGCCATCAGGCAGTTCCCAGCAGCCGACGCGGCAGCCGCCATGCTTCATCGGGCGGGTGTTGACCGGGATCGGTTCGCCCCAGGTGGCACCGCCGTCGTTCGATTTGATGATCCAGGTTCCCAGCCAGCCCTGCGTCTTGAAGGCATAGGTCCAGTCGCCCCACTTGTCGGTGACCGGACCGCTGGACCAGGAGGGTTGCTGCGATTTCTGCCCGCGCTTGAAAAAGCCGGTCAGGGTATAGTTGACGATCAGCGTACCGTCCGAAGTTTCGCAGATGCCGCAATCCCAGTTGCCCGAGGTCGCCGACCAGTCCAGCACGATCTGCGGTGTGCTCCACGTCACCCCGCCATCGTTTGAGCGCGTCATCATGGTGCGCCCGCTGTCGTGGTGAAAGGGATAACGCTCCTCGTTATAGACCGCCAGCAGATCGCCGTTGCGCAGCGACCGCGTCATCACCTGATTGACGCAATGTTCGGGGTGCTTGACCATGACGTGATGCGTTATGTTCTTGATTAGGCTCATTTTTCGTTCCTCATTGGTTTGCAGTGCGGCCCACCTAGAGCCGGATTCCGATATTCTTGGTGATCAGGTAATTTCGTATCCCCGGCAGTCCGCGCTCACGCCCGATCCCGCTCAGCTTTTCGCCGCCCGTGGGGGCCTGCAGCCCGCCGATGAACCAGCCGTTGATCCAGACCGAGCCGAAGTCGAGCTTGCGCGTGATTGTCAGAGCGCGCGAGATGTCACGGCTATACACCCCTGCCACCAGCCCGGTTTGCAGCCGGTTCGCCAACGCCAGCGCCTCTGCCTCCGTCTCGAATGGGTGGACCACCACGACGGGGCCGAATATCTCGTCGGTGGCAATCGAAAGCGTGGGGTCAACCTCGTCGAACAAGGTCGGCTCCACGAAGTATCCGGTATTCAGCCCTGCTGGTCTGCCACCGCCAAAGCGCAGCCGCGCGCCATCGGCTTTGCCCTGCGCGATGTAGCCCAACACCTTGTCATATTGCGCTTTTGAGACCAGCGGTCCCAGCGTCGGGTTGGTTTCGGGCGCGCCGATGGTCAGTTTCGCAACCTTGGCTTCCAATCGCTCCAGAAACTCTGCCTGCACCGAGCGGTGCAAAAGATAGACCGAGGCCGACGAGCAGACCTGCCCGGTATTGCCAAAGCTCGCATCCAGCGCATCGGTGCTGGCACGGTCAAGATCGGCATCCTCGAACAGGATCATCGGGTTCTTGCCGCCAAGTTCCAGCACCACCGGCTTGATGCCTTCGGCGGCGGCGAGATAAACCTTGCGCCCGGTCGCGACCGACCCGGTGAACGTCACCCCCCGCACCAAGGGATGGCGCACCAGCGGATCGCCCGCCTCGGCCCCGTAGCCGGTCACGATATTGACGACCCCCGGCGGCAGCCCCGCCTCGATGCACAATTGCCCGAAGGCAAGCGCCGTCAGCGGCGATTGCTCGGCAGGTTTCAGAACGGCGGTGCAGCCTGCTGCAAGGGCTGGGGCCAGCGACCGCGCGGCCATGCCCAGCGGGTAATTCCACGGCACGATATGCGCCGTGACGCCGACCGGTTCCATCGAGGTGTAATCGACGAAATCGCGCCCCAGCGGGATGGTGGCGCCCTCCATCTTGTCGGCGGCCCCGGCGTTGTAGCGAAAGCAGTTGGCTACGCCGCGCATGTCGCCCAGCGCCTCGCTGACCGGCTTGCCGACATCCAGCCGCTCCAGTTCCGCCAATTGCTCGCGGTTCTGGTCGATCAGGTCAGCCAACCGGAACAGCATCTGCCCCCGTTCATAGGGCGTGATCTCGGCCCACGGCCCGTGCCGCGCTGCCTCGGCGGCCTTTACTGCGAGACCGACATCCGCCGCCCGACCGCGTGCGACCGAACAGATCACCGTTTCGGTCGCCGGGTCAACGGTTTCAAATGTCTCGCCGGCAACGGCATCCAGCCATTGATTTCCGATCATCAGTTTTCGGTGACCAGTATTGATATCCCGCATTATTCCCTCCCCGTCATGATTTGATGCTGCCCTGCGAAATGCCCTGGATGAAATATCTTTGCAGCACGAAGAACAGCAGCAGACTGGGGATGGACAGGATGGTGACGGCAGCCATCGAGACCGAGAACCCTTCCAGCTGCGTATGGCTGCCCACCACCGGGGCGAATTGCGCGATGCCCACCGGCAGGGTCTTCATGCTGTCGTTGAAGGTCACCAGCAGCGGCCACAGAAAGTTGTTCCAGTTCAGCGTGAAGATGATGACCGAGGCGGCTATCGCCGGCGCTCGTGCCATCGGAAGGGCGATCAGCCAGAAGGTGCGGAAATGGCCTGCACCATCCATCCTCGCGGCTTCTTCCAACTCGGTCGGAAAGGTCAGGAAGAACTGGCGGAAGATATAGACGGAAAACACATTGGCAACCGTCGGTATGATCAGCGCCTGATAGGTGCTGGCCCAGCCAAGCTTGATCACCGCCAGCAGCAGCGGCACCACCGTCACCTCTGCCGGGATCATCAGCGAGGCGATGAAGATGGCAAAGATCAGCCCGTTGCCCGGAAACTTCATCCGCGCCAGCGCATAGCCCGCCATCGCGCCGAAAAACACGCACAGGCCGGTGGAGATCGTGGCCTGCACCAGCGAGTTGAAACCCCAGCGCAGGATCGGGAATTCGAACACCTTGATGTAATTGTTCAGAGTGAAAACCCGGGGGATCCACTCGATATTCTCGGTCATCACATGTTCGGGCAGCTTGAACGAGGTGGAGACCATCCAGAAGAACGGCATCGCCCAGAGAAAGGCCACGAAGGACCCGAGGGCCCAGACCGGCACGTCCCACAGCCTCATGTTGCGGGCTTGCAGAAAGGCAGTCAGGCCGCGCGGTTCTGCCATGGTCAGGACCTTTCGCGCACGATGAAACGCAGCGCAATGGTGACGAGGATGATGACGATGAACAGCACCATCGCTGTGGCCGATGCCATGCCGAATTCGTGGCGCACGATGGCGGCCTTGTAGATGAAATGGATGGGCGAGTCCGACGACCCGGCAGGCCCGCCGTTGGTCATCACGTAGACCTGGCTGAAGATGCGCAGGGTCGAGATCATCTGCAGCGTCACCACCATGCTGATGACCGGGCGCAGCATCGGCAATATGATGAAACGCAACCGGTTGAACCGTCCTGCGCCATCGACCAGCGCCGCCTCGGTCAGGTCTTTCGGAATGTCCTGCAACCCGGCCAGAAGCAGGATGAAGGCCAGCCCCATATCCCACCAGATCGAGGCGATCGACACACCGACCAGCGACCAGTCTGTCGAGGTCAGCCAACCGATATTCCCGATCCCGAGATAGCCGAGGTAATGGTTGATCAGCCCGAACTGCGTATCCAGCAGCCAGACCCAGATCAGCCCGATCACGGTGGCCGATACGACAAAGGGCGCAAAGAACAAGGTGCGCGCGATGGAGGAAAGCGGCCAGCGCTGGTTGACGAACAGGGCGGCGGTCAGGCCGCAGATGGTCACGCCGGGCACGATGATCAGGCCATAGGCGAGAACGTTGCGAAAGGCGTTCCAGACACCGTCATCGGCCAGCACATCCTGAAAATTCTTCAGCCCGACCCAGCGCGGCACCCCGATGATGCCCCATTCGGTAAAGGCGACATAGCCGCCGAACAGCACGGGCAGGATGTTGAACACAAAGAACGGCACCGCGAAAAAGGCAACGAAACCGTATCCGGCCCATTCGATACGTATGGGGTCGACCACGACTTTTGGCGGGGCGGTTCGCCCCTGTGGGATGGCAATGGGTTCGGGCATGGATGCGCCGCCAGTTCGGGGAGAATGTTCGGGGAGGCCGACCGGCCCGGTGCGGGCCGGCCGGCTTTGATCGCTCAGCCCTTGTCGAGGCCTTCCTGCCAACGGGTCTGCATCTCGGTCATCGCTTCTTCGGGCTTCTTCTTCCCGGCCCAGACCTGTTCCAGCGTGGTGGCGAGGAAGTTGCCGCCCGAATAGATCGTGTATTCCGGCCCGTCGAGCACCGGAATCTCGCCCTCGGTCGCAAAGCTCATCCCCTCGATGAAAGCGCCGCGCTTGTCCCACGGAATGCCTGCCGTCTTGTAGTCTGGCTGTTCCAGGATGGATTTCCGTGGCGAGGCACCCCGGCCCACCGTGGTCCACAGGAAGCTGTTGTCTGACAGCCAGCGCACGGCTTCCATTGTCGCTTCATAGCGGCCGGTATCCTGCTGGGCATACATTTCCAGCCCGCCCATTTCGAAATATGTCTTGAGCGTGCCACCGATGTTGGGCATCGGGAAGGACCGGAAGTTCAGGCCCTGGCTGGCATAACCGTTCAACGTCCACGGCCCGGTCCAGAAGATCGAGCCCTGACCCACGCCGAACGCCTTGTAACGATCCGTCACGTCGCGGGTCGAAACCTTGTGCTTGTCGAACAGGTCCAGCACCCACTGCATCGCCTTGATCCCCGCCTCGGGGTTGACGCAAGCGGTTTTCAGATCGTCGCTGGCGCGCTGGAAACCCATCTGCGCCGAGACGATGCCCCATGTCACCGTGGGCTGCACGCCGGATCCGGTCATCATGATGCCCGACCGCGTCACCGTATCGCCCGAACGCTGGGTCATCGCCGTGGCGAACTCCATCAACTCGGCCTCATTGGTCGGCAGTTTGTCCGGGTTCAGCCCGGCTTCCTTGACATGATCCATGTTGATCAGCGGCTGCAGGCTCATCAGATCCATCGGGATCATGAACATCTTGTTGTCATACTTGGGATAGCGCGACGCCTTGACCGAATATTCCGAGAAGTCGGCCAGATCGAGCCCGCTGGCAGTGACCAGATCATCCAGCGGCACGATGACGCCATCGCGCGCCATTTGCGCCGCCTTGCCCGCCGTGCCCCAGCCGAAATCGGGGGCCTGCCCGGTTGCCACCGCCGTCAGCACCTTGGTGGTGTATTGTTCTTCGGGCACCAGTTCCATCTTGATCTGGATGCCCTTGTCGGTGTGGGCATCGTTGAATGCCTGGATCATCTTGGCCCAGACCTCGCCATCGGAGGCGGCCAGCCAGCTCCAGTGGACGATCTCTATCGGCTTGTTTTGGGCAAAAACGCGCGAGCCCAGGAACGGTGTGGCCATTGCGGCCCCTGTTGCTGCGCTGGCGCTTTTCAGAAAGCCCCTGCGGTTCAACCTGGACGTCTTGGATTCCATCATGTGACTTTTCCTCCCTGTTGGTGGTCACCCTGTCCGTTGTGCGACGGGTGATCTATGGTTTTCGTCAAACTGATCTCAAGGTTCCGATGCGCGTGCCTTTGCCGCACGTTTTGCGTTGAAAAGCGGTATCAGAATGTCTTCAGTGGTTGGCCCGGCTTGCAACGATGCGCTGGCAGCAAGTTCCAAACCGCGCCAGCCGGACCTCAACTGTTTCCAGCTTGAGCAAGAACCGCCAATGGGACTATACATCTGGCGACAGATAATGAACATTTTGCGCAAAACACCGAACGAATCGCAGATGCCGCACAGAGCCAGAGCAGTACAGACCTATCAGGAAGTCGGGCTTTTTCTTGCCCCGCAGTTTGCGCTTTACGCGCTGGTGCCGCTGATCGAAGTCCTGCGTATCGCCAACCAGACCGCCAACAAGCGCCTTTTCAATTGGCATTTCATATCCGAGGAAGGCGGGCCGGTGGAATCCGGGTCGGGCATGACGATCAACACCGATGCAAGTATCTATTCCGACTTTCCCTATGATCTCGTGTTGGTCTTTTCCGGCAACGACCCGGTTTCCTACCTGTCGCGTCGGCTCAATGCCTGGTTGCAGCGCTTGAGCGCGCATGGCGCGATGCTGGGCGGGATCGACACGGGCGCCTTTGCGCTGGCCGAGGCCGGTCTGCTGAAAGGCCGGCGCGTCACATGCCACTGGGAGGCAATGCCGCTGTTTTCAGAGCGCTATCCGGGTATTGACCTGGTCGAACAACGCTTCACCATCGATCCGCGCTTTGTAACCTGTGCCGGAGGGATGGCAGTTCTGGACATGATCCTGCAGTTGGTCGAACTTGACCACGGCCCGGTGCTGGCGCGCCAGATCGCCAACGGCTTTGTCTATCCCAATCAGGAGAACGATACCGGGCCGCAGCGATTGCAACCGCGCCCGACTGACGTTGGCGGCAAGGATTTCGTCAAGCAGGTGGTTGGCCTGATGGAGGCCAATATCGATACGCCACTGTCGGTCGCCGAACTCACTGCCAAGGTCGCGATGCCGCGCCGCAATCTGGAAAGGCTGTTTCGCAAGGTGACCCAATCGTCGCTCGCCCGATACTACATGCGGGTCCGGCTGGAGCAGGCCCGAGAAATGCTGTTCTATGGGCGCAGTTCCATTGCCGAGATCTCGGTCATGAGCGGTTTTGGTTCGCCTTCGGTCTTCAATCGAACTTTTCGAGCCCATTTCGGCCAGTCGCCCACCGCTTTTCGGACCAGCCATTCGGCCGCCGAAATGGCCCGGTTCCGCCCCCATGTCACTTGGTCGCTCAGCGAAACGCGGCTTGTGCGGAAGTGATTCGCCCCTGTGTTGGCCCGGGCGTAAGCTCTTTGCGTAAAGCATCATGAAACTGTCGTAATCCGCAAAGTCCAACGCGGCCAACGCCCGCACTGTCGGTGAGTAAACCCTGACATTGGCTGTTTCAGATCGGCCCGGTCACCGGAAAGTCAGCCTAGCCAGGCGCTTTCCCGTTGCGAAAAGGATACCCAATGACGAATGTCGCCCGATTGAAAGCGTTGAAGCATAAACTGCGTGGCTGCTACATCACAGTGCCCACAATGTTTCGCGACCCCGATCTGGAGGTCGATCTTGCCGCCACCCGCGCCCATACCCGGTTCCTGATCGACCGTGGCGCGCGGGAGGGTAATGCCATCCTGCTGGCGGGCGGGGCTGCCGGCGATTTCTCGACCATGACCTTTGCCGAGCGGTTGTCGGTGGCGGGCGCAGTCAAGGAAGAAGCGGGCGGTTTGGTCCCGATTGCCATGGGGGCGCAGACCACCTCGACCCGCGAACTGGTGGCGCTGGCCAAGGCGGCAGAAAACATCGGCGTGGACTACATGCAGGTCTCCTGCCCGTTCTACTTCAACCATACCGAGCAGGATTTCTTTGAATTCGTGAAGGCCGCAGCCGAAGCCGCGCCCAACACCGGGATCATCATCTACAACACCTTCTGGACCAGCCGGAACGTCAGCTTTGCCATGGTGGAAAAGCTGGCCGAAATTCCGAATGTCGTGGGCCTGAAATGGGCCGCGCCGCGCACCGACGCGATGGAGTTCGAGCATGTCTGCACCCATTTCGCGGAACGTCTCAGCATCATCGACAACAACCTGTTCTTCACCATGAGCCACATGATGGGCGTGCGTGCCTTTGAGGTTCACCTGTGCAACTACTGGCCGGAATGGGGGCAAAAGCTGGTCGAACGGCTCGACAAAGGCGATTACCCCGAAGTGCAGCGCATGATCACCACCGAGGCGATGCCCTTTTATCACCTGTGGATGAAGATTGAGGGCGAGCATACCAGCGGCGACGGCTATCTTGACAAGCTTTGCATGGAATTGATCGGCCTGCCCAGCAGCCGCTGTCGCCCGCCGACCCGCGACGTGCGCGCCCTGTACCGCGAAGAGGCGCGCCGGATGATGCAGGGTACCGGTGTTCCCGGCGTTTTGCCGGCCTGAAAACTGGCGGCGCAAGCCTTTTAGACCAACCGGCATCAAAGGCCGGAATACAATTGGCCCCAACAAGGAGATGTTCGATGAAGATGGTAAATATGCTGATGATTGCCGCTGTGGCAACGGCAACACTCGCGGCGCCCGCCCGGGCCGAAGATGATGTC
>Ga0105047_10009411_pt1 | contig 16094 bp, 8 predicted proteins | sample MAT04_FD_78384 | JGI IMG/M metagenome (GOLD analysis project Ga0105047, IMG submission 78384) | Freshwater microbial communities from Lake Fryxell liftoff mats and glacier meltwater in Antarctica - MAT-04 (megahit assembly) | ecosystem: Environmental > Aquatic > Freshwater > Ice > Liftoff...
AGCGACCAAATTTATCAAGGGGCACAACAAATTCGCCGCTTAGGGCGGGTGTCGCTGCTTGACCATTACACCGATTTTCGCACCAAGTTAAAGGCGATCATCACAGCGTTACTCCAACCCAATAAGAATCCGCCCGCGGATGGGCTGCAACGCTTGGATGATAAGCGTCTACAAGTGTATATCGTATGTTCGATTTGCGGCGGCACAGGCAGCGGCACCTTCATCGATACCGCCTACATCATGCGCGATATCATGCGCGATTTTAAGTCCGTCGCCACCAACGTGATCGGGGTGTTTTTGCTGCCCGAAGTCTTCAACATTACCGGCATTGCGCGCACCCGCATCCGCGCCAATGCCTATGCCGCCTTGCTTGACCTTGAATACTTCAACCAACCCGTCCAAATTGGCGATCCTTTATATGTTGTTGATTTAGGCGAAGCCGGAAAATTAACGAGCCATAGCGAACCTTTTAGCCAGTGTTATTTGGTACAGGGCAACGAACGTTACAGTGAAATCAGCCAGATCGCCCAGATTATCGGCGATGCGCTCGAAACGCTCATTTGTACCGAGATCGGTGGTAAAATCGACGCGGTGCAAGATAATATTCGTCCTCAGTTCACCCGCTACCCCAATGGCTTTCGCACCTTCTACAGCGCTTTTGGGATCGAGCGCATCATCATCCCAGAATTGCGACTGCGGCGATTGCGGGCGAATCAGGACATGCGTATTTTAATTCGCAACTTTATTTTGGGCAGTCGGCGCTGGGCAAGTGCCGACAACAAAACTCATGCGCCCGACGACTACACATTCGACGGGCAGGATTATTGGGACGATCTGCGCGATATCCTCAAAAACATGCTGGTGAAGGAACGCCGCAACCAAGGCGGGATCACCGTCACCCTTGCCAGCCCAGAGGGCGTCCGCAATATGACCGAAGCCCTCGATTTGGTGCGTGCTGAGTTTGACCACTCCCCTGACCTGCGCATGACGCTCCAGCAAGCGTGTGACGAAACCGAAATGCGCCTGTTTGCGCTCAGCACCCTACGCCAAGAAGTTCAAGACAGCTTTAACGAACGCTCGAAAACATGGTTGCGGGAGACCCTGCAAGCCCTTTTAGATTACTCTTGGTGCAATGGTGGCGGTATCATGTGGTTGCGTACATGGCTAGCGGAATTAGAACAATGCGCGCTGAAAGAACGCGCAGCACTGGCACAACCACTGAGCGAGCATCGCAACCAGTTGGGTGAAATGACCCTCTTTATGCGGAATCAACTTGACCGCATTGATAGTGTCAGTCGACAACGCGGCATTCGTGGGTTGTTCGCCTCGCGCATTCCCCAAGCGCGCGAAAGCGCCAACGAAATCAAACACCGGTTTGCTGATACGTGGGAAAATGAACGCAACACCTTACTAGATGCCGTCTATGCGACTGTCCTCGCCGATATCCGCCAATGGCAACAGCGCTTGGGCGAGATTGCCGCCCAATGGCGGGGCACACTGTTGCAATTGCAAGCGGAAGAAGGTCAAACGCTGCGCTTTGATGCCGAACAAGCACAGGTCTTGATCCCCAAAGGATTAGAACAAGAAGTGTTGACGAATGATGTCTTGCCCGCTGATGTCGAGCAAAAAGTAAAACAATTTAGTCGCTATCTTAGCCAACAGCGGAATATGCGTGCCGGTTTCGCCGCTACCCTGTTTAATGAGGTGGATGGCAGCACATGGATCGAAGACCACTTGCGCACATGGGCATATCAACCGCAAGCCGTCACGGATGCCGACACCGTTCTCAATCTCATCAGGGCACAAGACACGGATACGCAACGCCGCCGTTGGTTAAGTTTGCTCAACAACGCCAAGCCCCTCCTCAATTATGCCCCTGCCAAGCTTGAAGTCCCGCCCGAACGCATCGCTTATGTGAATACCATCCGACTTGACAAGCAGAAACTGCCTGCGGGTTATGGCGATATCAATGAAGTGGAGACCAACGATCCTTTTACTCTGACCCTATTGATCACCGATCATGCGATTCCCTTCGACTCGCTCGATCATTTTGAGGATTATAAAGACGCCTACCGCAAGAGCTTGCGCGGTGCTAACCCCATCTTTCACCTCACCAATGAACTTGAAAACGAGCCGTTTGACCCCTCATCACGCTATTTCATCAACCCGCGTGAACGCGCCCGGCACTTCGCGCTGGCACTCGCATTAGGCGCAATTAACGAGCAAGCGGACCAGCTTTTTGACTTAAATCGTCTGAAGGACTCGCTAGAACGCGCCAAGCGGGCACTCCGAGAAAGCGTTCAAAAAGAGCAAATCGACAATTCTTCGGCGGATATTGACATCATGAAAATCAAACAATATCAGCACGATCTCAAACAAAGCATCGCCAGCGAAAGGGTGACATGGAACATTGCCGAGCGCCGTTTTCTCCAGTTTGAGGATCGCATCGCCACACTGGACGCACCGATTGAAACCCTCTTTATGTTCAAAGCACCCTTTGAACAACTCTATGATGAATGCACGCAGTACAGCAAAGACAGCCCAGATCGCCTCACGATTTTCCGCCGCGCCGTCGATCTGTATCGCGACAATATCATCAAAGGGGATAGCGAACAAAGCATACTCAGAACGCGCTACAACAAATTCCTCAGCCTGCGGATTCGGCAAGACCCTCAAGCCCAAGGCGTATTCACCGCCGAAGATTGGACCGAAGAACGCTTTGAACCAATCTATGACCGCACTGATCCCCGCCTGTCCGCTTTGGAGTTGCGGCTCTGTCGTCATGTGTTGGCAGAGTTACGCCAGCTGAATCGCGGCTTATGGTCGTCCGCCAAAACAAGTCAAGCAGGGTATTGGCTGGATCCCAGCTATCGCAACAATCAGGGCTAAAGGACAGGAAAACGTATGACATCTCAGTTTATGGTAGCGCGCACCCTCGTCATCGGTCTCGGCGATGTCGTGGAGGATACCCTCACTAAAATCACCCAACAGTTCGCGCAAACGCATGCGCTGGATCATTTAAGCGTGATCTGGCTACGTTCAACCGATGGTCTGCCCCTGCCGGTTGCTCGTCCTACTGCCTCTGGGAATCCCGCGTCTCCGCGTCGATGGCACTGTGTTGAAAAATCCATCAAAGACGACCTCAGCCGCCTGTATTACGATATCGATGTCACCCGCATATGGTCAGCACCGCATTGGAAACATTGGACATGGGCGGAACTGCGGTCGAACCGCGTCTATGGCAAATTATGGATTCAGCACCATCTGATGGCGGTGAAAACGGCGTTATTGGCAGATTCAGATATGCCCGAAACGGTCCAAGGGGCGATCCTCACCAAAAATGTCCTCTCGGTTTTTATCGTGGTCCCCTTGATCGATCCTTTTGCGAGTGGTGCATGGTTGGATGTCGCCTATTTATTGCTCGACCATTTCGGTGTGAACTCCGGCAGTCGTGTGCGGGTCTCTGGCATTTTGCTGTTGCCCACCGACGACCAAGACGATACCCACATCAACACCGTATCGCAGAACCGAGCATTCACCAATGCCCTCAGCTATGCGGCTTTGCGCGAATTGCGATTCGTCTTACAAAAACCATCTTTTTTTCGCAATTATCATCCCTCACTGCCCCTCGATTTTGTGGATATGCCCCCGTTTCCCAATGGCGATTGTTTCGTGCTAGGGGGCAGCCGCAACGAACATGATGATGTCAAACTGGCACCCCGACAAGACACCGTGAATGATCACTGTGCCAAAATTATTCACTATACCGCCTGTGGCACGGTGTCAAATTTAGCCCCTGGAGAGCAAATCATGGCGGCGGCGGAGCAGAGCGATTCGTTGGGTAGCTTGACGGCGCAAGCCATCGAGTCGATCTTCCCACGTATCCCTTATCACGAAATCAGCGACGTACATGGCATTGCCAGTATGGGCTTGTTTCAAAATACAGAAACATTTCACGAAAACGATACCCAACAAGCCGGCATCCTCCGTGTCTTGATCGATCAGGTGATCGGCGATGATGATGAAGGCATCGGCAGTCCTCAAGAGCAAGCCCACAGCGCGCTCCGCATGATCGAGGAATTTGAGCAAAACCTGCAAACTGCCATCACCCGCATGAGCGATCAACAGAGTGAGCAAGGGTTGATGCGCGCCATCGACAATCTTCAAACCAAAGCCACCCCCTTTCTTCAAGACCGTCATTATCAAGATGCCCTGCAAGCTTTAAACGAATACGAAATCCGCTGGGATCGCGAACTTGCCCCCTTGCTGAAAAGCAGTCAGCAGACCTTGCAAACCAGAAACCAAGCCTTGATCAAAGACAGCCCCAATCTGCGCCAACTGATCGATAATTTACGGTTGGTCGAAGTACGCATCGACCAAATCCTGAAAGCGCGTCATGACGAATATGAAAGTGTGTTGCGGTCAGCCGAACCTGCCATCGCCAATTTACAAGCGGACCGGGCGCGCCGTTATGGGTTTGGTCTGCAAGCGGCAATGCCGTCTTTATATCGTATGCTCATCAATGTGTTTATGCTCACTGCCGCTGGCTTATTTCTGCTGGCTGGTTGGTTGGACATCGAGCGGTTAGCGATTTTCATCGGTGGGGCATTAGTGATCAATATTTACGGTACGCGCGCCCGTCCAGAACACTTATTGCAGACGCAAATCAGCACCCAGCAACAAAATTTGCTGCGCCTTCAAAAGCGTATGATCGAAGTGACCCAACAACGTGCCTTTTGGCAACAAGTAGCGCGTAGTTTTCATGAGTGGCAAATTCCACTGGATGGGGATACCACCGCCCGTATTGGCGTTGCCGAGGTGCAACGCCTATCAGACACTGCCCTGCACTTACGTCGCAGTTTGGATCGTGACGGGGGTACCAGCAGCGAAGGGGAAGCGCGCAAGCAACGCATCGAAAGCGAATGGGAAAGTTATCGCCAACCAACCTGGGAAATCTTGTCTACGTGGCTGAAAACAAATCAAGAGCCGAACGCTTTGGAGCGGGCAGTGCGTTCTTTTGCCCTCAATCACCGCCTGATCGAAGTGGATCAGCGCACCTTAGACGCCGCCCTCGATCAATTAATGCGCGCCCGTACTAATGCCGCCTGTTTGCTCCATCCCCAAGACCGTCACCCCAGTTTTCCCGCTCATTTGCACAGCCTCAATGACAAAACAAGCGGCAACGGCGTTGTCTTGCGGAGTGGCTTTGTCCATGTGAAAACCGGTGCCTTCCTGCCCATTCCGCTCAGCAAGTTCAACGGGGATCGGGAACGCAGCACCCTCACCCTTACCGATTTACCGTATCCGCTCGATGAATTCCGCGCGGCGGCATTGCGAGTGCGGGGAGGCATCCCGTTGGCATCACTTGCTGATATCGAGACTTGGCATCACGATTACGCCCGTTTAGCTAGTTTTGTCTTGGATGCTGTTGAAGAACGCCGCATCCGCCAGCGGGCTTTTTTCCATCCCAACCGCGCAGCATTGGCAGTGCCCGACCTGATACGCTCCAGTGAAGGGAATAGTTCATTTCCCTATATGGCACTCGTTGCCGCCCTCTTGCGTTATAACCGCGACCCAAAAATTTGGGAGCGCTTGGTCCTCACTTACGATCTGAAGATGGGAACGGCACTGGCAACTGTCACTGAGGATGATGTGCGCATCCCACTAAATTTGGATGAACTGTGCTGCGCTTTCTATGAAAAATTGACTGATCACGATACCGTCCTCATCGACAAGCCGCACATCACCCTACTGGAGCGCCCCTCGCGCTGGACTCACGAGGCGGAGATCGTCCTCGCCAGTCACAACCAATCCGAGGATGACATGCGCGCCCTATTACAGGTGTTCCTACGCCGTATCGTCGTCAAACGTCCAACCGAGACGGCTGCCGATTGGGAAGCATGGGTGCTGAACTTGTTTGGGCACCAAATAGCCCAAAAACCAACGAAAGAAATCGCCCAACAGCGCCAGCGTTATCTCATTTTTTTCGCCTACTCGTTGTTACACCAAATCTACCCGCTTAACGCGCTCGCTTCTGAATCCTAATTTTCGACTTGGCACCATTGCCACCAAAGGAATTGCCTGATGACACAAGTAACACCTGCAGCGCCGCTCTTAAAAATCGGATTATGGGGCACACGCGGATCGGGCAAAACCACATTTATGCTCATGCTCATGCGGATGCTGAATAGTCAGTACCCAAACTGGTACGCCGAACCCGCCGACCGCGCCTCACAAGAGTGGTTGTTGGCAGCGCGCGAACAGATGGATGTGCGCCATGAGTTTGTTGAAAAGACGAAACGTTCCGGCATTTATACGTTTAATTTGTCAGAGCGCATCAATAGCAAACTTAAACTGGCGTTCCAACTCAAACTCTATGATGAACCGGGGGAAGTCTTTGAAGTTCGCCCCAAGCCCCCAACCGATGGACGCTTAAGTGAAACCACTCCCGACAGCGCATCCGCGCCTTTGGTTGCACAACGCAGCGGCGCGGATGCCGAAGCCACCAAAACCCCGCTCGAAGCGTTTCAAACCCTGATGGATTGTCATGCCATTTTGATCATGCTCGATCCCGGTTGGCAGAAAAACAACAGTCAGGGTAGCCGTCCTTATTCAAATATGATCGCTGATTTGCTCGATGATATTAATGGGCATCTACGCGAACAAGAACCCGATAAGACGCCCGATCAACGTCGCAAACCAGTCATCGCCTTGTGCCTCAGCAAGCTGGAAGGCGGCAAACTACAAAGCGCCATTGGTGGGGTCGAAAAAGAAATGTGGCTCGCCAAAGACAAGCAACCCGTTCCCGCTTTTGAAGCCTCAATTTTCAAGAATCAGCCCAACCGTTGTTTCTTAGGGCACACCCTACCTATCGCCGCCAGCACCGCCACTTCGACTTATGCCCCTTGTGAAGACGACTGCCTCGTTTTTCATCTCTTGAGCAAAAGCTTCTTTGCGGAAAGTGTACAGCGTTTTGTGGGTCTAGGCTGGGAGATAGCGTGCTTCCCGCTATCGGCAATCGGAATGCTCCCCACCAGCGATGGCACCCGTCACGGGCACATTAAGCGCATCATCCCAACTGGCGATTGGCAACGGGACCATACCCCTCATCCTCCCCATTACGAATCTCCTGAAATTGACAGGCTACACACCCCCCAGAAACCAGAAATGCTCAACATTAAGCCCAGCGCGAACACCTCGCTGGAACAAGTTTTTTACCGGCGACGGTTAATCGAAACAGATCAGCCTTTTGCCCCATATCAATTATTTGAGCCGATCTTGTGGGCGTATGAACGGGTCAAACCGCGCTGACCCCCGCAGTCCCCACCCGCCGCTTCGCTTATATCCCTCCCCCATAAGCGAAGCGACCAATGGGGAGGGGGCGCTTACAAAGGTCAGACGGAGTGGGGATTTGTACAGCCTGTGGAGTTACCGCCGCTAAAATGAAAAAGTAATCACTTCATCGGTCTGGTTGTAGCTTAGGGTGCCTGTCCTGATTTGGGGGGGCTGCCCCGTAACGTTGACGGTTATTTCATAGGGTGTCGATCCATACTCGCCACAAGTAGGGTGATAATGGACTTCCACCCGGAACTGACCACGCGGCGACCCGCCCGTCTGCCAAAAAACGTTCTCGACCGGGGTGAGGGTTTCGGCACAGGGCTGATAATTGGCATCAACATCCAACTGCCCGCCCGTCGGCGAACGCGGACTCGCGAAAGAAATTTCAAAGCCGGAAGGATCAAACACATGCAGGTCGAGATCCGTGTGCGTTGACCAACGCAATGTGATTTGCACATCCCCCGTGCCCAAGTCAACTACCGCCGTCGGCGGGAGAGCGGTTGGCAACGGTTGCGGTGTCGCCGTGGGTGGGTTCATCAGGATGGATGTCAATTCATAGCTGCCACCTCCGTAACGTTCCATGATCTCGACTTGGTAGACCCCGCCAGTCGTCGCGATGAATTCAAAGTCGCCGGTACCCAAAATGTCGGTACTGGCGGCGCTCCCGCTGACCGTCCAAAAAGGTACCCAGCCATTGGCTTGCAATTGAACCCGTACTTCGTCGTTACTATTAGTATTGATCTGCCATAGATGACGTACATAGACGGGCAAAGAGTCCGCCTGAGCACGCCCATATGTCAGTACCCCACGATCATCCATGCTCATAGTGGGGGCAAGTGCCCCTGCGATGGGGGTGCCATAGGCTTCATTGAGTGGTAGTCGCGGTTCGGATGTGCAACCAGCGACCATACATGTGAATGCAATGAGAAAGACGGTTATCCAACGAGACCAGAGTTGCCATTGTAAATGTGCTATTTTAATCATGAACTCCCCTAGTAACGAGTTGCTTGTTGTAGATGTTGAAGATCGGCGTTAGAATAAATTTTAGCGCAATTTTTCTTATCCGACGACAAAAGGTGAAATGCAATGCCGCTTTCTCCTACTGCTTCCCGCGTAATTACTATTATTTGTATTATGCTTCTCATCGGCTGCGGCTATTTGATTGCGACGATTAGCATCCCGACTATAACGACGCCCTCATTTCGGCGTATTGCTCAGCCCATCACCAGTCTCCCATTTCAAACCACGCCCACCATCTCCCTCCCTGCCACTAGCGCTCAAGACGGGCTGATCTTCCCCACCCAACCGCCGCTCAGTGGCACCTCAGTCGGTCTCAATATCCCGCCGACAAACATCCCAGCGCAAGTGACGCCCATCCCCACGATTCATACCAATGGCAGTGCTTTGAACCCCCAAGACCGACAGGTCTTTGATCAAGCCAATGGTTTCACAGTCGGAGCGGATTCGATGCGTTTCGGCTTTGCCATCAATATCAACGTACAGCAAAATGCGGAACGCGCTGACTGGCGCTACAGCGTGGCGGGCGTGGTCACAGGCATGAGCGATCTCACGAGATTTGGAATGCAGGTAGACGATAGCAGCCTGCCACTTCCGTTAAACAATCAATTTGTTGAAGCCATCGGCTATTTTGTCATCCATGAAGGCTCCGTCTATTTGTCGGCAGATATCCCTGGGTTCAATGCAAGGATTTTGCCGATTCAGTTTGATATGGAAACCATGATGTGTTCCGCAATCGCGACCATGATGGGCAGCGATACGCTCGATCCCATGCGCCAAGATGGGGTAGATTGTATCGATCAGGCGGTCGAAACAGCCTTTGAAACGATCGATTATTCCAGCGTCTACAGCGCGATGTCGCTTGGACAGTTTATTACCACGGTACGCGGTGCCGAACAAAACGGGCTGACTCCCTATATTTCGACCGTCGATATTCCGGGTCTGTTGACCTCTCCCGACTTTTCCACCTTCATTCTAGGATCAGTCGCGCCGGGATTGGGTATGGAAGCAATGGCGGATCCCGCCATGATGTCAACTTTAGGCGCTCAAATACCAACCTTGGAGGCTTTAATCCCCACGCTGCAAGCGACCGATCCGGCGATGGCGCTCGCCCTGCAAGACCAAGTCAACGCCTTTCGGCAACTTGAACAGGGCACGACTCCACAATCCGGCATCCAAACTTCTTTGGGGATCAGCGCCGCCGATTTGCCCCCGATGTCGCTCACCATTGAACACTGGGTGGAAACCGCCAATCCGCGTATTCGTCAAGTGATCATCAATTTCGATCTGCGTATCGACGATCCCCAAAATACCGCGAACACGCTCGCCATAAATATAAACGCCATTCTCAACCTCGAAGGCTATAACCTAGAGTACATCATCACACCCATGCCGGATGCGGCACGAGTCACCGATTTTCTCAACTTGCCGACTGACCGCCTCACGCTACTCAATCCGCAAGGAAGCTGATGATGCTACGTACAGGGCGTAGCGCCACCCGCGAACAAAATACAGTTGTGCTGTTGATCCATGCGGGCGAAGACCACCACGATATCCAAATCGTAGAACGGTTACGCCAAGAGTTTCTTAAAAGTTATCTAGTCGAAGTGGTTCACGCCAACCCCAAATGGCAAGACAGTACCCAGTGGGAGGCTGCGCTCGCCCCTGTGACGCGCATCCTCGTCGTTATCAGTCCGGCGCTATTCGCTGTCGAATGGCGCTCGAAACTGATCAAGATGGCGCTTGATTTACAGAGTCCGCGTCACAGCCGTCGTAATTATGCCGTCGTGACCGAGAAGAGGACTGCGATCCCCTTCTTAAACCGCACGCCTCGCCGCCGACCTGCAAAGACATTGTTCAAGTTCGTGGTCACGGAAACCCGCGCGTTTGACCCCCATACCCTGAGCACCAGCGCATTGGACTGTTATAACGATCTCATGCGCTTGCAATCGATTCGGTTTTATGATCAATCAGCCAGCCCTGCCGAAAGCTTTGACGAATTATTCGCGCGCAAACTGATCGAACTGAACAATGCCTTCAATCCCAGCAGCACCAATTTCGGCTTTATCTCGCACTCTACCGCACAGAATGACCTCGTACGCGGGCTAAAAGAACAATTTGAACACGCTCAAAAAACCGTGTGGGTGGATTTACGCAATATCCCCCCAGCGCGCGATTTCCTCGAAGAAATTTATCTGGGCATTTTGTCTGGCAATTATTTTTTCTTTCTCATGACGCCTCAGGCAATAGCCTCCCCGTGGTGCTACGACGAATTTCAGTACGCGCAAGGCTTGCACAAGCGTATTATTCCCCTTCGGCTGCCACCGCCAGATGCGGGTACGCCAGAAGAACAGTATAGGCTTGAAGCTGCCGATCTGGAACTTTTGGTGGAAGCGCGCAAGCGGAACGGTGTGAGCGAACGCAAATTAGAACTAGCGGAAGTCCGCCAATTCTTTTTAGACTTATACGCCTTCCAACCGCTCGAACTTGAACTGAATCCATCCCTTCCCCATCTCGTTACCGCCGATTGTTTACAACGCATTGTGACGCGCGCCCAACAGCAAAACCAACGCGATGACCCGGCTGCTGAAGATCACACACGCTATTTGGTGCTTGCTGATAATTGGCGACAAGAAGAGGGGGAACGCCTCTCTGGAGGCGACCTAAGGCACGCGCTGGATTGGCAACGCCAACGCGATGCGACCTTGCGTTCTCTAGCTCCCACAGAATATGTGCCGTATCGCCCCGCACCGATTCATCGTGAATTCATCGCTATCAGCCTCGGTCAGCGCACAGCCTCGCGCGTGCGCCTCATAGGACTACTGCTGCTGGCGCTGTTGGTCACCGCCATCATTTTCGTCGTGCAAGACACCAATACCCGCCTCTCGGCACAGCAAATCCTCAATGGCGAAACCAACCGACGATTGCAAACACTGGCACAGTTAAACCGCCGCATCATCGCCCCCATTGGCGGTGATCCGGTCGTCGAGCCGTTCGCGTCCACCCTTACCGCATCCGACTTATGGGTCAGCAACAGCAATGGCACCCTGATGGCAATCGCCTTGAATAGCGGCGATCAAAACGGCGCGCTCCTTTCCATCGGGGCACAACCTACCCAAACCGTGAACCACGCGCCCTATCTGTGGATGGTCAGCCGAGAAGCAAACGGTAGTCGGGTGCAGTTTGTACGTGTTGACACCCGCGATCACAGCGTCATCACACTGCCCATCCCCATCCGCGGGACGGATATCTTACTGCCCCTTCAGCCCTATCTGGCGGGTGCTTGGGTGTGGCTCTTGCCCAATCCCCAATTGCTCATCGGCGTGCCTGCGGTCGGGTCTTCGGCTGATCAGATCATCATGCTGCCGATCAGCCCGGATGCTTTTGGTCGCACCACAACCACCGTCGTTGCGGGGGAACAAGCATTGTGGATTGCCAACTCACACGGGAACAATGTGATTCCACAAGACGGTTCGCTCGTTTATATCGACACTGTATGTTTGCAGACGCAAGCCCTTGATCCCTGTGTCCAAACCATGCCCGTGCCCCAACTGCACCTTGTCGCCGGCGCTTTACATGATGGCTCGTTGTGGACGACCGAAGGGGATCAGCTCGTTCGTTGGAATGCCGAGGGCACCAAAGCCACTGTCGCCCCCTTGACGCATCCGATCACAGTCCTCCAAGCCAATGATGACGGTTTATGGGCGCTTGCACCAACTAACGACCACACCACCGTCCTCAATCTTGACGCCCTCAACGGGACAGTACGCCGCCGATGGCAAATTGCCGGCAGCGTCAATAGCCTCCATTTGGTCGATGAGCAAGCCTACCTGTATGGGAGTGATGAAACACTCACACTGCTATCGCCCATGCGTGAGGAGCCCTTGCTGTCCACACCCATTGTTGGTCTAAACCGCGCTCCGGCTCCGCTGGCTGCGGGCAATATGGTCTGGATTATTCAATCCACCACCAATAGTGTGACGGTTCTGGCACAGCAAAGCGGGCAAATTATTCACGACAGCCTGTTCGCCTGCGAAAATCCAATTCAACCCGCCTTTGACGGTGCCAATGTTTGGCTACTCTGCAATGGACTTGCCGCAAGCCAACAACAAGTTATTGCCCTCCCCAATAATCTCCTGTATGTTGGCGAAGATCGCCCCATTTTGGATTATTTCGGACATAACCCCATCGAAATAGGGGATCAATTATGGTTGCTGCAAGAAGACTCGTCTCAAATTTTGCGCGTGCAAGTCAGCCCCCAAATGCAACTCGAGTCAACCAGTGACTATGCCCTGCCGGTCTCCCTCATGGGGTCAGGCAATTGGATGCCCCTCCAGTTTGATGGCGTTTATCTTTGGACGGCAATCGATAATCCCGGCAAAGTGGTGCGCCTCACCCCCAATGCCGCACTGGATCAAGCGCCTATTTCGGATGTGCAATCGTTCGACATCGGCGGCGAAATTCAAATAATCCACTTGATCGGGGATCATGTGTTGGTGTCTTACAACACCTTAGAAGCGCTCAACCTCGATATCCCTAATCTATTGGTCGTGGATAGGGCGACCGCCCAAGCCCGCTCATTGCAAGTAGGCGGTCAAGGCGATATGATCACAGGCGTGATACCCATTGAAGATACCCTGTGGATTGGAGCTGGCAGTTTGGAACAGGGCAAGCTTTTCCAAATGGATGCCACGACATTGGAATTGCGCCAAATATCGCTTCCCCCAGAATTAGCGCGCTTTGTGCCCTTTTCCGGATTTGCTTATGCGGGTCGGTATTGGTTCACCTTTGGCACGGGTGCCTTAAACCAAACATTTGCCGATCTCCCGTTGGATGGAACCCAAACTGAAATCACTTCCAGCTACTTGGCAGCGTATGACCCTCAAAGTGGCATGTGGGCGGCACCCCACGAGGTGCCCGGATTTACCTATCGCCCCTTTATTGATCCCGTGCCAGCAGGACAGATAGAGACGGCGCGGTTATGGTATACCCTCTCACTTCAACCGTTATCGCTCATTCGCTCGATTGTCGTTAACAATTCCAACAGCCGTATTTACGCGCTAGATATTCCCAGTTTTACCCCTGTACTCACCGAAGCGCTCGACTGTACCGCGCTAAACAGCTTGAATATTTATGGGAAATATGTGTGGTATGGATGCTTGTCCGGCGACAGCGTGTATGCCTTTCCCCGTGCTGGCGGCACACCCCTAATTTTTCCCAATATCGGGCGCGACCCAACAACCCCGTTGCTGGTGGACAACATCTTGGTGATGACCTTCAACGAAACCGGCACAGCCGCGCTCTTCGACACCGACACGGGGCAGCTCTTAAGTCGCGTTCGTATCGGTCCATCGCCAAGTTCACCAGTGAGATACCAAGGTCACATTTGGGCGTATAATAGCAGTGATGGAACCCTCCAGCAAATTATGAAGTGACCGTATCTTTTCGTTTGAGGACAGAGCGCAATACCGCGCTCTGTCCTGTCCTCTGGTTCACAACACACACCACTGAAGCATTAAATCTGAGTGACTACTCAGGTATAGAAACAGAATAAAATAAATAAGGAGGCATGAAGACGTGAAGAAAAACAGGAAAATACCCCTCGAAACGTGGATGTAGGGGCGGATTAGGCGTTTGTTAATCTTTAGTTAACATGAAAGTCAACGCGTCGAATATCCGCCCATTTGCCGCCAACGGTCATTTCTCCCTTTATTACCGACCGTTTTTCAGCCTGAGCAGTTACAAATCTGACCTCAACGAGATTGGAAATTTTGCGCCCGCGCCTACGGCAGTTGGCGTCGGTGATGCTGTCGAATCGCCCCGAACCACTGTACTCCACGAGCCAATCGGCGCTGACCAGTTCATCAATGCCCTCAAGGATAGTCGTGCCTTCGGTGATAATGCCCGTGTGCCAGATACCAGGGAAGTTCATGCGTATCATCCATGCGCAGCGGGATAATCACTTTGCGAAGGTCAAACGCGAAGTCAATCTCTACTGCGACCCAGTGTGAGTGGATCGCCTCAGCGGAGGACACGAACAACAACACGTCGCAGTCGCGGATGCGTTGACCGATTTCCTTGTCAAACTTACGACCGCCGCGCATGAAATGTTTATCGCGCAGCACAGTGAACTCCTGCTTCAAAAGTTCAGCATCCAGCTTATCGACGAATTTTACGTTTTGTGAGCTGTAACTTATGAACAGTTTCATCGAGGAACCCCGGCAGATTCATGCGAAGGGCAAAAAGTGTCCTGATAATAACATATAAATGTATTTTCTGAAAGATACAGATCGCGGGAAATCAATAAAACAAACGAGTAACTAAGAAAGTTTTCTGTGTGCCAGAACGGGTGAAAAAAGTTCATGCTAAGTTTAGTATTCACCCGAGCTAGAGCAGAAAGATAAAAAATCATGACAGACTAAAATGGCAAAGACGAGGCGAACGTGGTGCATTATGAGGCGGGCGTGGTGATAAACGGTATGAACGGTTTTTCAGCGGCTTTCGTAAACAATCGCAACATTGTAACGGCGCATCATATTGATGACATCAGATGCTTTCACAGCATAGGTGATGCCATCCATCCCGCGTTTACGCCCTGCTTCATCGAGCAGGTCTAGCCGCTTGAGGATGTGCCCGATCCACTGTGTAGCCCCCATCTTCTCGACGGGTTGACCGATCAGCCACGCCACTTTCTCATGCAAGACTGCCGCGATACAGGCTTCAGATCACGCCCACAGCCGTTGCAGATGTATCAAGTCCCTCACGTCGATGTGCCGGCAGCAGCGCGGCTAAATTACCGATTCAACTCGACCGCAACGGGAATCCCTTCCGCATAAAAAAAGGTCAGGTGTTCAATCTCCGCTTTCCCGATCACACTTTTCGAGACACGCACCCCCTCATCGATATACGTGAAGCTGAGCCGTTTGACCCTGCCTTGCGGCCCGACAACTTTGACTACCTGAGTAGTACGCCAAGGTCAGATTAGAGACCCGTTCGACGATTTGCCCCGTAGGGACACCCAACGGGGTGTCTGGTTTGGGGGATAACACAGCGGACGCGCCGTTGCGCGTCCCTACAATGGGCGGGCTTTTTAGAACGTGCCTGTAATATGACATTGGCGTAGTAGCATTTTTCAGCGGCGCAAGTGCCGCCTCCGCTGAAATCGCCAAGTAAAAAGCTTGCATCTTCAACTACTGATGTCGATAAATTGTTCTTTATCCAGTTGCTGTAATTGTTCTCGTTCGTCATTCATTCTCCTTTTTTACCCCATTTTCCCCTTTAGCATTATACCCCCTCTATTGTTACTACTTCTCAACGTCATAAAAGTTTACGCCCGTTGAGGCTATCCACCGGGCATCACTTATCTACTCCCGTGACCACCACACCACGCATGAATACCTTCTGCGAGAGCAGGAACAGGATGACAGGCGGGACAGGTTGCCTGCAAGAGCGCGGGTTCACGGGTGTACAGGTCGTTGAACTGTTGAATGCCAACCGAGATTGGTTGCAGTTCGGGCGCGTTGATCAGGTACAGCAATGGCTCGAAATAATCGTTCCATGCGAACACGAAATGAAACAGCCCGACCGCGACCAGCACCGGATACGCCTGCGGGATCATCACGCGAAGCAGAATCTGAAACGGATTCGCGCCGTCGATCATCGCGGCTTCGTCCAGCTCACGCGGCAGCGTCATGAAATACTGCCGAAGCAAAAACACATTGTAGGCATTGGCGAAAAAA
>Ga0105047_10009413_pt1 | contig 16092 bp, 15 predicted proteins | sample MAT04_FD_78384 | JGI IMG/M metagenome (GOLD analysis project Ga0105047, IMG submission 78384) | Freshwater microbial communities from Lake Fryxell liftoff mats and glacier meltwater in Antarctica - MAT-04 (megahit assembly) | ecosystem: Environmental > Aquatic > Freshwater > Ice > Liftoff...
GAGCGCGCTGCGCCTGGCGCGCGGCGCCACCGGGCGCACCAAGTTCATCAAGTTCGAGGGCTGCTACCACGGCCACGCCGACCCGCTGCTGGTGAAGGCCGGCTCGGGCCTGGCCACCTTCGGTTTCCCCACCAGCGCCGGCGTGCCGGAAGACGTGGTCAAGCACACGCTGGTGCTGCCCTACAACGACGTCGTGGCGCTCGAACAGGCCTTCGACACACACGGCAAGGAACTGGCCTGCGTGATGATCGAGCCCATCGCCGGCAACATGAACTTCGTGCGCGCCAGCGTGCCGTTCATGGCGCGGCTGCGCGAACTTTGCACGGCCCACGGCGCGCTGCTGGTCTTCGACGAGGTGATGTCGGGATTCCGCGTCGCGCTGGGCGGCGCGCACAGCGTCTACCAGCAGCTCATTCCGGGCTTCAAGGCCGACGTCTTCGTGTTCGGCAAGGTCATCGGCGGCGGCATGCCGCTGGCGGCCTTCGGCGCCAGCAAGGACATCATGGGCCTGCTGGCGCCGCTGGGCCCGGTCTACCAGGCCGGCACGCTGAGCGGCAACCCGGTGGCCACGGCCTGCGGCCTGGCGACGCTGAAGGAGATCACCCAACCCGGCTTCTTCGACGCGCTGGCCGCGCGCACCACGTCGCTGGTGCGCGGGCTAGAGGGGGCGGCGGCCGAAGCCGGCGTGCCGCTCGTCGGCGACAGCCAGGGCGGCATGTTCGGCTTTTTCTTCGCCGATGAATTGCCGCAGAACTATGGCGTCGTCATGGCCACCGACAAGGAGCGCTTCAACCGCTTCTTTCACGCCATGCTGCAACGCGGCGTCTACCTCGCGCCGGCGCTGTACGAGGCCGGCTTCGTCAGCGCCGCGCACACCGCCGACGACATCGCAGCGACGGTGCAGGCGGCGCTGGAATCGTTCAAGACGCTGCGGGCCTGAGCGTCTGAGCCCCCCGGCGCGCAGGCCCATGGACGTTCGGGCTCGCGCGACCGCCCTGCCAGCGCTGGCCTGCGGCAACTGCGGTCAGCCGATGCAGACCCTGGCGCTGGCCGGCCATTACGGCCGCCGGGTCGAGATCGACCTCTGCGCGCCTTGCCACCTGGTGTGGTTCGACCTCATCGAGGCCGCCGGGCTGAGCGGCCCGGGCCTGCTGACGCTGGTGGGCGAGATGGCCGCAGCGCAGACCCTGGCCCATACACCGCTGCGCCCCGACCTGGCCTGTGCACGCTGCCGCGGCCCGCTGCGCACGGTGCACAACCCTTCGCGCTGGGGGCCGTCGCTGCAGCTGGAATGCCTGCAGCGCCACGGCGCCTGGCAGACGTTCGCGCAGTTCCTGCAGCAGAAGGGGCTGCTGCGGGCGATGAGCTCGGCCGACCGCCACCGTGCGCTGCAGCGCGACGGCAGCTTGCACTGCGTGAACTGCGGCGGTGCGCTCGGCGCACACGACACCGCCTGCCCCTGGTGCACTTCGGTGCCCAGCGTCGTCGACGTGGCGCGGCTGGCGCAGGCGCTCGACCCCGAAGGCGCGACGCTCACACACGCCGTGCACCGGCAGCGCAGTCAGGCCGGCGCGCTGCACTGCGCGGCCTGCGGCGCCGCGCAGCCGGCCGACGCCGCCTGGCTGTGCGGCAGCTGCGGCGCCACGCTCACCGCGCCCGGCCTGGCCGAGGCGCACCGGCGCGTGCGTGAACTCGGGCCCGCCCTGGCCGCGCATGCCGCACGGCCTGCGCCGCACATGGTGCAGGCCAGGCTGGCGCAGCAACAGCCCGCGCTCGACCGCCAGCGCAGCCGCACGGCGGAGTTGCAGGCCGAGGCCGACCAGCGCCTGGGCCGCAGCGCGCCGGCGCGTCGCGAGGTCGACGACGCGCTGGCCTCGTGGCTGCTCGACGCCGCCGCGGCTGCCGGCCGCCTGGCGCTCGACGCCCTGCGGCGAATCTTCGGGCGTTGAGCCGGGCGCCGGCTCAGGCCGGCTCAGGCCGGCGAGGACCGGTTCAGGCCGGTTCAGGCCGGTGACGACCGCAGGCCATAGGTCTTGCCGCCGAAAAACAGGTACTCGGCGCGCAGCACGGCATCACCCTTCTCGCCAGTGAAGGTGAAACCCAGCAGCGCCAGGCTGTCGCCGTTCCTGATCTCGGGCACGGTCCACGCGCCCATGCGCGACAGCGGCGCCAGCTCGACCTGCCAGCGGCGGTCCTTGCGCGTGGGCAGCTGCGTGGCCTTCAGCAATGCCGGGCCGTCGACACCGGCCGACTGCGCCGGCAGGGGCCGCGTGGCCAGGTCGGCGGGCAGGCGCAGCTCGGCGGGCAATTCGAGTTCCAGCTCGGCGTGCGGGTTCGCCCAGCGCACCTTGGCGGCCTTGCCTTCGAGGTAGATCGGCCGGCCCTGGTCGAAGCTGCTCCAGCCGTGGTGGGCCCACGCGGCAGGCAGTGGCAGCAGGCCGGCGCTGGCGATGAAGTGGCGTCTTTGCATGGCGTGTCTGCTCCTCACAGGTAGGCGATCCAACGGCCACAGATGATGGCGCCCAGCCACAACCCCAGCGACAGCACGGTCAGCGCTCGCGCCAGGCCATCGGCGCGCGCCAGGCTGCCGCGGGCATGGAAGCAGGCAGCGTTCAGCCCGGCCAGCGACACCAGCCCCAGCTTGAGCAGGAAGGCGCGGTTGGCCAGCATGTCGTTGGGGTTGGCAGCAAACATCAGCAGGCCGCTGACCGCCACCAGCAGAAAGCCGGCCAGCGTGACCGGCAGCGCCAGCCGCGCCAGCGCGGCCAGCGGCAGCGCCGGCGCGGCGCCCCAGACACGCCGTTCCACCACCACCAGGCTGCCCAACAGAAGCGCGATGCCCACGATGTGCAGCACTTCCAGCGCCGGGTAGGCCCAGGAACTGCGTGCCAGCCAGGTGATGCCCTCGAAACGCGGGAACACCATCGCCGGCGCCATCAACACCCGAACCTAGAATTCATCGCATGCATCTTCACATTCTCGGCATTTGCGGCACCTTCATGGGGGGCCTGGCCGCCCTGGCCCGCGAGGCCGGCCACCGCGTGACGGGATGCGACGCCAACGTCTACCCGCCGATGAGCGACCAGTTGAGCGCGCTGGGCATCGAGCTCATCGAGGGTTTCGGCGCCGAGCAGCTGGCGCTGGAACCCGATGTCTTTGTCATCGGCAACGTGGTGACGCGCGGCAACCCGCTGATGGAAGCGCTGCTCGACGCCGGCGCGGCCTACACCAGCGGGCCGCAGTGGCTGGCCGAACAGGTGCTGCACGGCCGCCACGTGCTGGCCGTGGCCGGCACCCACGGCAAGACCAGCACGACGGCGATGCTGGCCTGGATCCTCGACCAGGCCGGTCTGCAGCCGGGTTTCCTGATCGGCGGCGTGCCGATGAACTTCGGCGTCTCGGCCCGCCTGGGTTCTGTCGGGGCGGTCCCGAAGGGCCGCGTGGGCAATTGCTTCGTCATCGAGGCCGACGAGTACGACACCGCGCTCTTCGACAAGCGCAGCAAGTTTGTGCACTACCGGCCACGCACCGCGGTGCTGAACAACCTCGAACACGACCACGCCGACATCTTCCCCGACCTGGCGGCGATCGAGACGCAGTTCCACCACCTCGTGCGTACCGTGCCTTCGACCGGCCGGCTGGTGGTCAATGCGCGCGACGAGGCCCTCAAGCGTGTGTTGGCGCGCGGCTGCTGGAGCGAGGTGCTGCGCTTCGGCACCAAGCGGGAAGAGCCGGGCGGCCTGTGTGCACGGGGCGACCCGCAGAGTTTCGACGTGCTGCGCGGCAGCCTGAAGCTGGGCCGCGTCGAGTGGCAGCTGCTGGGCGAACACAACCAGATGAACGCGCTGGCGGCCATCGGCGCGGCCGAACACGTCGGCGTGTTGCCCGAAGCAGCCTGCGCGGCGCTGGCCAGCTTCCAGAACGTGCGCCGCCGGCTCGAGCTGCGCGGTGAGGCCGGCGGCGTGAAGGTCTACGACGACTTCGCGCACCACCCGACGGCGATGCGCACCACCGTCGACGGGCTGCGCCGCAAGGTCGGCCATGCCGGGCGCATCCTGGCCGTCTTCGAGCCGCGTTCGAACACCATGAAGCTGGGAGCGATGAAGGCCCAACTGCCGTGGGCGCTGGAAGAGGCCGACCTCAGCTTCTGCCTGCAGGGCAACTACGGCTGGAGCGCCGCCGAAGCGCTGGCGCCGCTGGGCGCCATAGCCATGGTGGCCGACAGCGTCGACGCGCTGGTGGCCGCCATCGTCAAGGCCGCCCGGCCTGGCGATCACCTGCTGTGCATGAGCAACGGCGGTTTTGGCGGCATCCACGACAAGCTGCTGAAGGCATTGAGCCCCCCAGCTCGCTAGCGCTCGCTACCCCCCAGGGGGGCCGTCCGCCAGCGGCCCGGCGAAGCCGGTTCCGCGGCAGGTTCATTGAGCCCCCAAGCTCGCTGGCGCTCGCTACCCCCCAGGGGGGCCGTCCGCCAGCGGCCCGGCGAAGCCGGTTCCGCGGCGGGAAGCTGGGTCGGCAAAGGCGCCGTTCAACTTCTTTGCAGTGTCGCGCGCAGTGCTTCGCTGACCAGCGTCAGTGCATCTTCCAGGTGGGCACGGTTCTCGACCACCATGCCCGCCTTCTTGGTCAGTGCGCTGCGCAATTGCCCTTGCAGTTCCACCGCGTGCAGCCGCGCCAGGCTCACCGCGTCGGCCGGCAGCGTCGGCGCCGGGCGCGTCAGCAGGCCTTGCAGGCGCTTGAGGTGTTCACGCTGCAGGCTGCGGCGCAGGCCGTCGATCTCCTTGCCGGTCTTCAGCTCGCTCCACACCGCGCCCTGCAGCGTGCCGTAGAGCTCGTTGAGCGAAATGGCGCTCTTGCGCTGCGCCTCGGGCAGGTAGTTCGGCAGTGCCAGCAGCCGGCCCGCGGTGCCGGGGCTGAGCAGGCGGTCCAGCGCCTGCGTCTGCAGCGCCAGCACGGCCTGCGGCACGTTCAGCGGGCCCGGCCGCAGGAACTCGATGTAGTCGGGCTGCAGCGTCTGCAGGAACTCGGGCTTGAAGCGGAAGCTGTCGTTGCTGAACAGTTCCTGCGTCAGGAAACGCAGCGCGGCGCGCTGCATCGCCGGCTCGACCGGGCGGAAGGCCGGCTTGCCGGTGCCGGGCAGATCGCGCTCGGTGTGCATGCCGCCGACGTACTTGGCCGCGACGGCCGGCAGCGTGCCCACCTGGCGGAAGCCGGCCAGCACACTGCGGCGTGCCCTTTCGGGGTCGTCGCCGGCCTGCGGTTGGCGCGCCTGCACACGGGTCCACAGTTCCTTGCTCAAGGCCAGCCGGCGCTGCGCGTAGGCCAGCGGGTTGTCACCGAGGTCGAAGGTGTTGACCAGCGGGTCGAGGCCGTCGCCGATGGCGTCGCCGTCGTCGGCGAAGGCCAGGCTCTTGTCGCTGCGCTGGCGCTCGACGATGGCCTTGAGCTCTTCCGGCCTGGCCGGGTCCAGCGGCTTGTAGCCATACTCGATGGCCCAGTAGTCGTAGGCGCCCAGCGTCACCATGTTGGCCTGGCGCTTGGGTTCACCTTCGAGCGGCAGGTTGAAGGCGTTGTAGTCCATCACCGAGCCGCTGATGCTCTTGCCGCTGCCCACTGCGGTGTCGCGCAGTTGTTCGCGTGTGACCGTGGTGCTGGCCTTGAAGTTGTGGCGCAGGCCCAGCGTGTGGCCGACCTCGTGGGTGATGACGTCCTTGATGTAGTTCTGGACGAATACTTCGGTCTCGGGGCTGTCGGGGTCGATCTCGCCGCGGGCTTCCAGCAAGTCGAGCGCGAAGGCCATCTCGTTGGCGCCATCCTGGGCATAGGTGCAGGCGTCGCTGCCCTGCAGCGCGTCGAGCCCGGCGCGCCAGGCCGGCCGCTGCGTGCTGCCCAGCGGCACGGCGCTGGCGCCGTGCGTGCCCAGCGGCGCACCGTCGGGCGTGTAGACGTCGTCGCGCGCCTGGCGGCGGGCACCGCGGCCGAAGACATCGGCCATGCGGATGTCGGCGTCGAGGATCTCGCCGGTGCGCGGGTCGGAATGGCTCGGGCCCTGTGCAAAGCCGACGTCGGCGCCGAGGAACCAGCGTATCGACGCATGCCCGGCGTCCATGAGGTCGAACTTGGCGTCGTCGGGCTGCTGCTGCGCCACCACGGCGTTTTTGTAGCCGATGCGTTCGAAGGCCTTGTTCCATTCCAGGATGCCGGACGACACCGCATTTCGGTACCTGGCGGGAATGTTGCGGTCCATCCAGAAGGTGATGGGCTTGACGGGCTCGCTCAGCGCGGCCTGCGGGTCCTTCTTCTCCAGGCGCCAGCGCTTGATGTTGTGCACCTTGGGGTTGACGCGCAGGTCGTTGGACAGGTCGGTGTAGCTGTCGGTGAAGTAGCCCACGCGCGGGTCGGCGGCGCGCGTGGCCATCGGCGCAGCCGGCAGTTCGCGGAAGTTGTAGACGTAGCTGACGAAGAAACTGCGTGCATCCGGCGTGGTGGCCGGCGGCGGCGGTGTGGTCGGCGGCGGCGCGCCGGGCGGCAGCAACGGCGGCGCCGGGATGCGCGCCACCGTGTAGTGGATCCTGGCCGCCAGCGTCGTCAGGCCCGCTTCGGCGCGGGTGTCGCCGAAGTAGGAATTGGCGCGGTCGGGCGCAAAGGGCAGGCGGAACGCAGCCTCGAGCAGCGTGCTGTAGCCCGCCAGGTCAGCGAGCAGGAAGCTGGCATCGACCAGCACCGACTTGCGTTCGGGGTGCGCCGCGCTGGCCACCGCGGTGGCGCCGATCAGGCTTTCGCTGAAGGCCTGGCTCACGGCGCGGCCCGAGGCGGGGTCGCCTGGTGCGCGGAAGGCCATCTGTTGCGCCACCACCTGCATCTGGTTGCCGATCTTGCGGAACTCGACCATCCAGCGCGGGCCCATCTGGCTGGCGTAGAGGCCCCGTTCACCCACCGACTGCGCAATGTTGATGCTCATCAGCATCGGCTTGCCCAGACGTTCGGGCGCGATTTCGAGCCAGACCTTCTCGTCCTTGCGCCACAGCGGCACGAAGCCGTCCTGGCGCTGTGCGTCCTTGATGACCTCGGCAAAGGGCTTGGGCGTCGCCGGGTCGGGCCGCGCGGCTGCGGCGGGGCCGCCGGCCGGGGCCGACGCCGAGGCGGCCGCACCCGGGGTGGCTGCGGGCTGGGCCGCGTTGGATGCGGCGGCTGCCGGCGCGCTGCCGGCGGGCACGGTGGCGCAAGCGCCGAGGGTCAGGGCGGCCGCGGCGGCGGCCAGAGCGGCCAGACGGCCCGGGAAGGCTTGCGGGAAGGTGGGCACGGACGTGGGCACGGGCGATTCCATGAAGTGATGAAGGTTCGGTCAAGCTGGCGAAGCGGTGGATTTTGCGCCGCCGGCGGCGACTTTGCAGGCGGGTCTGCCCCTGGTCGGCACCACGGCGCGACGAAGCACGGCATTGGCGCGATGAAACCGACTTTCGGCGCGACAGGCCGGCCGGCCTCATGACCAATGTCAGCCCGCCGCCAAACCACGGCCGCTAGACTGCCGGCCATGGTTTATTCTTCTCTGCCCGGCGCCGATGGGCCCGTGGCATCACGCCCGGTCATGGCGCCGCATCTGCCGCCCACGCATCTGCTCTACTTGCACGGCTTCCGCTCGTCGCCGAAGTCCTTCAAGGCCCAGCGCCTGGCCGCTTGGCTCGCAGCACATCGGCCCGAGGTGCACGGGTGGTGCCCGCAGTTGCCACCCTCGCCGCGCGAGGCCATGGCGCTGGTGATGGACGGCATCCGAGACTGGCCTGCAGGGCGTTCGGCGGTGCTGGGCAGTTCGCTCGGCGGTTTCTACGCCACCGCCGTCGCCCAGGCCAGGGGCTGGCCTTGCGTGGTGATGAACCCGGCCGTCGACCCGGCGCGCGACCTGACGGCCCACATCGGCGAGCAGACGGCCTTCCATGATGCGGCCGAGCACTTCTTCTTCCGCCCCGAGTTCATCGACGAACTGCGTGCGCTGCAGGTCGGCCCGCTGGCCCACCCGGAGCGCACGCTGGCCGTCATCGCCCAGGGCGACGAGCTGCTGGACTGGCGCGAGATGGCCACGCGCTACGCCGGCGCGCGCCTGCACGTGTTGCCGGGCAGCGACCACGCGCTGTCGGACTTCGACGCCCACCTGCCCCACATCCTGCGTTTCCTTCAACTCACCTGAACCCAAGAAGCATGCGACTGCACAACAAGATCTGCATCGTCACTGGCGCCGCGCAAGGCATAGGCGCCGCCACCTGCAAGCGTTTTGCCGACGAGGGCGCCATCGTCATCGGCTGCGACCGCCGCGCCGAGTTCGTCAACGACGCCTACGAGCGCCACGAGGTCGACGTCACCGACCGTGTGGCAGTGGACATGATGGTGGCCAGCGTGCTGGCCCAACACGGCCGCATCGACGTGCTGGTGAACAACGCCGGCATCACCAAGGACGCACGGCTGGTGAAGATGACGCTGGCGCAGTTCGACGCCGTCATCGACGTCAACCTGCGCGGCGTCTTCCACTGCGCGCAGGCCGTGGCGCAGACCATGATCGACCAGGGCGCGGGCGTGATCCTCAATGCCAGCAGCGTGGTCGGCATCTACGGCAACTTCGGCCAGACCAACTACGCGGCGGCCAAGTTCGGCGTCATCGGCTTCACCAAGACCTGGAGCCGCGAACTCGGCCCCAAGGGAGTGCGCGTCAACGCGGTGGCGCCGGGCTTCGTCGACACGCCCATCCTCAGCACCATCCCCGAGAAGGTGCTGCAGCACATGAAGGACCAGGTGCCGCTGGGCCGGCTGGCACGGCCGGAAGAGATCGCCAGCGTCTACGCCTTCCTGGCCAGCGACGACGCGAGCTACATCAACGGCGCCGTCATCGAGGTCTCGGGCGGGATGACGGTTTGACGCTACCCCCCAGGCTTGTCGCTGCGCGCCTTCGCCACCCCCCAGGGGGCTCTGGCAGCGGCCCGGCAGAGCCGGTTCCGCGCCAGCCCTGGGTCGACGACCGGTCCGGCCGCCACCAGCGACAATCCCGGCGATGTATGCATTGTTCGATGACGCAGGGAAGTTCCACGCCGGCCGCGTGATGTCCGAGGCCGACACCTCGCTGCAGGTCGAGCTCGACTCGGGCAAACGCGTGAAGGTCAAGACGGCCAACGTGATGCTGCGCTTCGAGAAGCCCGCGCCCGCGGCGTTGCTGGCCGGCGCGCAGGCCGTGGCGGGTGAAGTTGAACTCGACCTGGCCTGGGAATTTGCGCCCGAGGGCGACTTCCACTTTGCCGACCTGGCGCGCGAGTACTTCAGCGCCGGCGCCGGCCCCGAACAGCAGGCGGCGATGCTGCTGCGCCTGTTCGACGCGCCGCACTACTTCCGCCGCCTCGGCAAGGGCCTGTTCAAGAAGGCGCCCGAAGAGACCGTCAAGGCCGCGCTGCTGGCCATCGAGCGCAAGAAGCAGGTGGCGGCGCAGATCGACGACTGGGCGACGGAACTCGCCGCCGGCAGCTGCCCGGCACCGGTGCGCGAGCAGCTCTACCGCATCCTCTTCAAGCCCGACAAGAACGGCCCCGAGTACAAGGCCGTGGTGCAGGCCGCCAAGGCCGCACAGCGGGCACCGCTGGACCTGCTGACGGCCGCCGGCGCCATCGCCAGCCCCTACCAGTTCCACTGGCAACGTTTCCTGTTCGACCAGTTCCCGAAGGGCTACCAGTTCAGCCCGGGCATGGCCGTGCCGGCGATCAAGGACGAACTGCCGCTGGCCAGCGCGCAGGCCTTCTCGATCGACGACTCGCACACCACCGAGATCGACGACGCGCTGTCGGTGCAGGGCCTGGGCACGGGCACCGTGGTCTTCGGCGTGCACATCGCGGCGCCGGGCCTGGCCATCACGCCCGATTCACCGCTCGACAAGGTGGCGCGCGAGCGCCTGTCCACCGTCTACATGCCGGGCTGGAAGATCACCATGCTGCCCGACGCCGTGGTGCAGGCCTACACGCTGAGCGCAGGCCGCGACTGCCCGGCCATCAGCCTGTACGTGACGATGGACGAGGCGACGCTGGAAATCCAGGCCAGCGAAACGAAGCTGGAGCGGGTGCCCATCGCCGCGAACCTGCGCCACGACAAGCTCGACGCCGTGATCACCGAAGCCACGCTCACCGGCGAGGCGCCGGCCGACTACGGCTTCGCGCCCGAACTGGCCTTCGCCTTCCGCCTGGCCAAGGCGCTGAAGGCGCGGCGCGAGGTGGTGCGCGGCAAACCCGAGACCTTCAACCGGCCCGACTACAACTTCCGCCTCGTGGCCGCCGAGGGGGGCGAGCTGGCCAAGCTGGCCGACGAACCGCAGGGCGCCGAGACGGTGCACATCAGCACGCGCCAGCGCGGCGCGCCGCTGGACCTGATCGTCGCCGAGGCCATGATCCTGGCCAACAGCACCTGGGGTGGCTGGCTGGCCGAACACGGCGTACCCGGCATCTACCGCAGCCAGGCCAGCATGATGCCCGGCGTGAAGGTGCGCATGGGCACCAAGCCGGCGCCGCACGCCGGCATGGGCGTGGCGCAGTACGCCTGGAGCACGAGCCCGCTGCGGCGTTACGTCGACCTGGCCAACCAGTGGCAGATCATCGCCTGCGCCCGCCACGGCCGCACCGCGGCGCTGGTCGCGCCCTTCCGGCCCAAGGACGCGGCGCTGTTCTCGGTGATCTCGAGCTTCGACGCCGCATACACCGCTTACAACGGGTTCCAGCAAGGCATCGAGCGCTACTGGACACTGCGCTATGTGGAACAGCAGGGCCTGACCGAGATCGAAGCCGACGTCATGAAAGACGGCCTGGTGCGCGCCGAGGCGCTGCCGTTGGTCTTCCGCGTGCCCGGCACCGAAAGCCTGCCGCGCGGCAGCCGCGTGCGTGTGCGCGTGGCCGGCATCGACCTGCTGACGCTGGACCTGCACGCCACACTGAGCGCGCGCCTGGACGCGCCGCCGGTTGCTGTGGAGGAAGAGACCACCGAGGACGAAACCGAGGCCGTGGGCGGGCTGCAGATCGCGCTGACCCTGGACGACGCCAGCGAGGCCGTGGCCCCGGCGCCCGAGCGGGGCGAAGACGCCCCCGCCTGAGAGTTTGAGAGTCCTTCGCCCATGCCCACTCGTCACGCCCGAAGTCACCCGCTCGTCGTTGCAAATGCTTGCCATAGCCCGAGCTGTGGCTGTGCTTTGCGCCTAGAGCGCACGCCTTTGGACGCGCCGCTCGGGCACGTTCGAAAAACTTTCGCACTCTGACCCGTCTCGATGGCCTGGCGCGACCTCTCGACGCTGCAATGGGCGCTGCTCTTTTCTGGCGCCTTCCACGGCGCGCTGCTCACCGTGCGCTTCGTCGACCCCGAGGCGATCAACCGCGCCTTCCGCGACACGCCGCTGGAAGTGATCCTCGTCAACGCGCGCAGCAAGGAAGCGCCGACACAAGCGCAGGCCATCGCGCAGGCCAACCTGGCCGGCGGCGGCGAGGCCGACAAAGGCCGCGCGACCTCGCCGCTGCCCTCGGCGGCGACGATGGAGCTGGGCGACGCCGCCGACGACGCGCGCCGCCGCATCGACCGCCTGCAGCAGGAACAGCAGCAACTGCTGGCGCAGATCCGGCGCGAGGTGGCGGCGCTGCCGCCGCCCGACCCGCAGCGCGAGAAGGGCACACCCACCGAACGCGACCAGGAAGAGCGCCGCCGCCAGCTGCTGCGCCTGCTGGCCGAGATCGAAAAGCGCGTCAACGACGAAAACGCGCGGCCGAAAAAGCGCTACATCAGCCCGGCCACGCGCGAAGAGGTCTACGCGATCTACTACGACGGCCTGCGCCGGCGCATCGAAGAGCGCGGCACACGCGACTTCCCCGAGTTCAACGGCCGCAAGCTGTATGGCGAGCTGACGATGAACGTCACCGTCGATGCCAGCGGGCGTGTGGTCGAGGCCGAGATCGTGCGGCCGTCGAAGTCGCGCCGGCTCGACCAGCAGGCGGTGGCCATCGTGCTGGCAGCTGCGCCCTTCGGCCCCTTCACCGTGGCGATGCGCGGCCAGGCCGACCAGATCGTCGTCACCTCGCGCTTCCGCTTCACGCGCGAGGACGGCCTGGAAACTACGCTGAGTGGCCGCTGAGGCCACCGCCATCGCCATGAACGCCGCCGCCATCAGCATCGACCCCGACCGCTACGCCGTGCTCGGCAACCCCGTGTTGCACAGTCGCAGCCCGGCCATCCACGCCGCGTTTGCGCTGCTGACCGGCCAGCTGCTGGTGTACGAACGCTTGCTGGCGCCACTGGACGGATTCGAGGCGACCGTGCGCCACTTCGGCGCATCGGGCGGCCGAGGCTGCAACGTCACCGTGCCCTTCAAGTTCGAGGCCTTTGCGCTGGCGCCACGGCGCAGCGAACGTGCCGCGCTCGCCGGTGCCGCCAACACGCTGCGTTTCGACGCCGCCGGCTGGCTGGCCGACAACACCGATGGCGTGGGCCTGGTGCGCGACATCGAGGCCAATGCCGGCGTCGTGCTGGCGGGCCGGCGGCTGCTGCTGATCGGTGCCGGCGGCGCCGCCGCCGGCGTGCTGGGCCCGCTGCTGGCCGCGGGGCCGGCCCAGGTGGTGGTGGCCAACCGCACGCTGGCCAAGGCGCAGGCGCTCGTCGACAGCCACGCCACCTGGGCCACCGCCCACGGCGCGACGCTGCAGGCCAGCGGGCTGGACGCACCCGGCGCCGCCTTCGACGTCGTGCTCAACGCCAGCGCCAGCAGCCTGCAGGGCGCCGCGGCACCCGTGCCGGCCGCGGTGCTGGCCCGGGGTGCCTTGGCCATCGACCTGATGTACGGCACCGCAGCCGAGCCCTTCGCGGTCTGGGCGCGCGCCGCAGGCGCGGTGGCGCGCGACGGCCTGGGCATGCTGGTGGAGCAGGCGGCCGAAGCCTTCTTCGTCTGGCGGGGTGTGCGCCCACTCACCGCGCCGGTACTGCAGATGCTGCGCGAGCAGCTTGCAGCGGAACAGCAGACGGGCGCACGATGAAGGCCCGCCCCGGCTGGCTGAACCACACGCTGCGCGGGCTGGCCCTGCTGCTGCTGTGCACGGTGGCGCTGCAGCTCGTCTTCGTGGCCCGCATCGCGCTGATGAACGTGGTCGACCCGCAGTCCACCACCTTCCAGCGCAGCGAAGCCTGGCGGCTGCTGGTCGAGAAGCAGCAGGTCGCCTGGAGCCAGAGCTGGGTCAACGACGACCGCATCTCGCCCAACCTGAAGCGGGCGGTGATCGCCAGCGAGGACGCCACCTTTGCCGATCACAGCGGTGTCGACTGGGACGCCATCGAAAAAGCCTGGGCGCGCAACCAGCGCGCCGAAGACCGCGTCGACAAGCTCAAACAGCGCCAGCCGGCCAAGGCCTTGCAGGCCAAGCTGGTGGGCGGTTCCACCATCAGCCAGCAGCTGGCCAAGAACCTCCTGCTCAGCGGCGAACGCACGGTGCTGCGCAAGGCGCAGGAACTGGTGCTGACGCTGACGCTGGAAGCCCTGCTGCCGAAGGCGCGGCTGCTCGAGATCTACCTCAACAATGTCGAGTGGGGCGAAGGCCTGTTCGGCGCCCAGGCCGCAGCACGGCACTACTTCCGCACCGACGCGGCGCGGCTCTCGGTGGCGCAGGCGGCACGGCTGGCGGTGATGCTGCCGGCGCCCAAGCGTTTCGAGAAGAACCCCGGTTCGGCCTACGTGCTCGGCCGTTCTGCGACCATCGCGGCCCGCATGGGTGATGTCCAACTGCCCTGAAGCCCCGCCGACGATGAACAGCACCACGGACGAGATCGCCGCCGTCGCTGCCCGCCTGGTGGTCGACGAAGGCATGGAATACACCGCCGCCAAGCGCCGGGCGGCGCGCGATTTCGGCAGCCGCGTCGAGCTGCCCGGCAACGAGCAGGTGGAAGACGCGGTGCGCGAGCACATCGCGATCTTCTGCGCCGACAGCCAGCCCGCCGAACTGCAGGCGCTGCGCGAGGTGGCGGTGCTGTGGATGGAACGGCTGGCCGAATTCCGCCCCCACCTGTCGGGCGCGGTGTGGCGCGGCACCGCCACGCGGCTGTCGACGGTGCGCCTGGACCTCTACTGCGACGACACCAAGGCGGCCGAGATCACGCTCATCAATGCCGGCGTCAACTACGACAGCGGCAGCGTCGACCGGCCCGGCCAGCGCCGCACCGGCGACGGGCCGCTGCAGGTGCTGACCGTCTCATCGCCCAGCCGTGCCTTGGGCGAAGCCGTCACCGTGCACCTGCTGCTGCACGACACCGACGACCAGCGTGGTGCACTCAAGCCCGACGCACAGGGGCGCAGCTGGCGTGGCGACCTGCCCGCGCTGCGCCGCCGGCTGGCCGACGACGCCGCCGCGGCCGCGAGCCTGACCCCGGTGGCGCCATGAAGCGCCGCACGCTGCTGATGGCCAGCGCCGGCGCCGCAGCGGCCGGTGCCGGGGTCGGCTGGCAGTTGTGGCGCCCACCGGCGAGCGCTGCCGGCGCCCCACTGGCCGAGGCCGAGCTGGCCTTCTGGCAGTCCAGCTTCACCCAGCCCGACGGCCAGACCCTCGCCCTGGCCGCCCTGCGCGGCCAGCCGCTGGTGCTGAACTTCTGGGCCACCTGGTGCCCGCCCTGCATTAAGGAGATGCCCGAGCTCGACCGCTTCGCCAAGGTCTTCGCGGCGCGCGGCGGGCGTGTCATCGGCCTGGCCGTCGACAACCCGACCGCGGTGCGCCAGTTCCTCACCAAGGCGCCCGTGGGCTACAGCATCGGCCTGGCGGGCTTCGACGGCACCGAGCTCAGCCGCAGACTGGGCAACAGCACCGGCGCCCTGCCCTTCACCGCCCTCTTCGACCGCCGCGGCGCCGTGGTGCAGCGCAAACTGGGCGAAATAGGCTACGACGAGCTGAACACCTGGGCGCAGACGTTGTAGCGGCCCGTCTGCCCAGTTTCGCTTTCAATCGCCCGCCAGATGCGGGCAACGGCCCGCAAAAAGCGTAAAGTCCGGCACCCGGCGCCTGCCTGCCCCCACCGAACATGCGCATCCTCGTCCTCAACGGTCCCAACCTGAACCTGCTCGGCAACCGCGAGCCACAGGTTTATGGCGCAACGACGCTGCCGATGATCGAAGCAGAACTCTGCCGGATGGCCGCAGATGTCGGTGCGCACCTGGACTGTTTCCAGAGCAACTCCGAAGGCGCGCTGATCGACCGCATCCAGGCGGCGCGCGGCGAGGGCGTCGACTTCATCGTCATCAACCCGGGCGGCCTGACCCACACCAGCGTCGCGCTGCGTGACACGCTGGCCGGCGTGGCGCTGCCCTTCATCGAGGTGCACATCAGCAACGTGCACGCCCGCGAGACTTTTCGCCAGCACTCCTACCTGTCGGCGATTGCCGTCGGCGTGATCTGCGGGCTGGGGGTGAACGGCTACCGGCTGGCACTGCAGCACGCGCTCTCGCTGAGCCCCGCGCCGGCCAGCGCCTGACGCCGCCGCCATCCCACACCGAGCCGGCCCCAGAGCCGGCGCTTCCCACCGAGGACACCCCGCCATGGACCTGAGAAAACTCAAGACGCTGATCGACCTCGTCTCCGAATCGAACATCTCGGAACTCGAGATCACCGAAGCCGAAGGCAAGGTGCGTATCGTCAAGGCCATCGCCGCCGTGGCGCCGGCGCCCGCCTACGGCCCGGCGCAGATTCCGGCCCCGGCCGCCGGTGGCCTGCCTGCCGCCGCCGCACCCGCGGTGCCCGAGGCCGCACCGGCACCCGCCGGCAAGATCATCAAGTCGCCGATGGTCGGCACTTACTACCACGCCGCCAGCCCGGGCGCCAAGGCCTTCGCCGAACTGGGTGACACCATCAAGACCGGCCAGCCCGTGTGCATCATCGAGGCCATGAAGATCATGAACGAGATCGAGGCCGACTGCGACGGCAAGCTGTTGCAGATCCTGTGCGAGAACGGCCAGGCGGTGGAGTTCGGCCAACCCTTGTTCATCGTCGAATAGGGGCCCATCGCGTGTTCAAGAAGATCCTCATCGCCAACCGGGGCGCTCAGCGCCGCAGGCGCTGC
>Ga0105047_10009414_pt1 | contig 16086 bp, 13 predicted proteins | sample MAT04_FD_78384 | JGI IMG/M metagenome (GOLD analysis project Ga0105047, IMG submission 78384) | Freshwater microbial communities from Lake Fryxell liftoff mats and glacier meltwater in Antarctica - MAT-04 (megahit assembly) | ecosystem: Environmental > Aquatic > Freshwater > Ice > Liftoff...
ACCAACTGATCTGGCAGGGCTACACCGCATTGCAGTTCATGTCCTCCGGGTTCGCGCTGAGAGACGGGTGACTCTCCCGCGCCCATTACGGGTAAAGGGCAGGGCTAGCGGCATACGCGGTCCGAGATTGCGCTTCCCACGGGAATGTCGCATTGGCATCGAAACCCCTGACGCTCCGGTCATAGCGCTCTTCGAGCGCTCTGGAGATTGGCTCTTTGCGTTATAAAACATGAAAGTTGGAAGCGAGCGGGACGGACGTCGAAAGATTTCTCTGGACATTTTCGACGTGGTTTTGTAACGTGAGGGTGAGGGCCTGCAGCCAGCAGGCGAATCTACCTGCCAGTAACCATCGGTGGTGGCCTGACGTTTTGTGGCCGTGAGCTGAAACCCGGCGAACTCGACCTGATCCGGCAGATCACGCGCGAATTCTCCACGCTGAGTCTGACCGAACTGGCGCACACACTGTGCGAGTTACTGGAGTGGCGGCGGCCCAACGGAGGCCTCAAGAGCCGGGAGTGCTTCCTCTTTTTGCAGACTCTTCAAGCACGCGGATGGCTTCCCTGGTTACCGCCTCCACAACCGAAGAAACCGCGTCCACGCTCGACTGTGTGGGACGGGCGCAGCGATGAACAAACGCCGCTCACCGGCTTGATCGGCGAGTACCGCCCTGTCCGTTTACACTTACTCGACAGCAGCGAGGACCGCCTTCTCTTCCGGCAGTACTTACAGCGCTACCACTATCTCGGCTACAAAGTACCCGTCGGCGCGCAACTGCGCTACTTCGTTCGCTCCGCGCAACCATCCGGGGCATTGCTGGCCTGCCTGCTCTTCACCAGCGCCGCCTGGAAGATGGCGCCCCGCGATACCCACACCGGTTGGAGCGAAACCGCCCGCCAAACCAACCTGCCGCTAGTCGTCAACAACAGCCGTTTTCTGATTCTGCCCTGGGTCCGGATACCGAACCTGGCCAGCCATATCCTCTCGCTGGCGGCTCGCCAACTACCCGCCGATTGGCTGGCCGCTTATCAGGCGCGGCCGGTACTCATGGAAACGCTGGTGGATGGAACGCGCTATCACGGCGGCTGTTATCGCGCCGCCAACTGGACCGAGGCTGGGCTCACCCAAGGCCGCGGCCGCATGGACCGCACCGGCAAGGCCGAAGGGACCCGCAAACACATCTTCTTATTCCCGCTCCACGGCCATTGGCGGGAGCGTTTATGCGATCCGGTCCGATCCCCCCTCCCATCCGGGCCAAGGAGTGACGATGAACCTGCTGGAGACATTCGACAGCCTGCTTCAGGAATGGCGCAAGGTATTCGCGCAGGATCGAAGTTTTGATCGCGCCCGGCGCCTCACATTCGGTCTGCTGGCTTGTCTGCGCCAGCACCTGACCTCAATGGCCATCTGCGCCACCGGCCGCCAGTTTGTCGATTGGAGCGCCGATTACCGGCTCTGTTCGCGCAGCCCATGGAATCCGCGCCAACTCTTCGATCCCGTCTTTGACCGTTTACCCGTTCTGCTGGCGTCGCCCGCGGCGCCGGTCATTGCCGCGCTCGACGACACGCTCTGTAAGAAGACCGGCAAGCAGATTCCGGGCGTCGGCATCGCGCGCGATCCCATGTCGCCGCCCTTCCGAAAGCGTCGCGAAAATAATCGACATGGATAAGCGAGACATGGTTAAACTATCTAATCCTATTGGTGTGCAATATAGAAGTAGTCAACAGCAGGAAACCGGTAACTTAACGGTTAACAAGGGGGTATACGGCACGCTAAACTATTGACGTGCCAAGCACGAAAGTAGAAGCGTCGGATTTTCAGGAAGAACTGCAGCGGGTGCTGGCAAGCGAGAGTTTTCGCAGCGCCGAAGCCCTGCGCCGCTTGCTGGCCTACCTTGCCGAGGTACATGTTTTCGGAATTGATCGCACCTCAAGGAATATACGATCGGGCGTGATGTCATGGGGAAGCCGGAAGACTTCGATCCCCGAGTCGATGCGTCGGTTCGCGTGCAAGTGGGTAAGTTACGGCAACGCCTGGAGAGCTATTACGCTACGGAGGCACCCGGCTCATTCTATCTGATGACCTTGCCAAAGGGACATTTCGCGCTCGGGTTCGAAACAGTGCCGCCTCCGGCTACGGTGCCCCCCGCACCTCCCTTTGAAGCGCCGGTTTCCGTTCCCGCCGCCGGGTGGAAATGGACGGCTATAGGTTGGGGCGCTATCGTTCTCCTCCTTAGCGGCACCCTGATTGCCTTGTGGCGGGATGGAAGTGGTGGTGGCGCCGCTCGCGGTCGCCGCGCCTGGGGAATTTCACGAGTTCTGGCGGCCGTTTTTAGACTCCAGTAAGCCGGCTGTGGTCGTGCTCGGCATTCAACATCGACCGAGGGCACGCGGGCTGCCGCTGAATATTTAACAAATCCCGCTTCGCTTGAAGGAATGATGAAACGTCTCAAGGCGTCCCCTGGCGGAGTGCCCGCTAATTATCAAGTTGTAATAAAAAGCCGGTTCAAATCGCAAGTGCCCATCCATACTGAGTACGTGACTCACCATGAAGTTCGGGTTCGTGGAGGCCGCTAGCTGAATTGACAGGGACATTCGAGTTGTGATGGGATTGCATCCGTCGCCCGTAACGCGATGACAATCGAGGGGGAATCTGGAATGTTCATAAAAACTTTCGGCCGAGTTGCCATATGGCCAGGCGCGCTACTACTTGCGGCCACATTGCTAGCGCAGACGACAGGTACGGGAACGCTTGTTGGAACCATCACCGATTCCACGGCCGCCGTGGTGGCTGGCGCGAAGGTGACAGTGGTAAATGCGGCGACCGCGTTCACGTCGGAGACTCCGACAAGCCAGGAAGGCGCCTACTACATCCCCTACCTGTCACCGGGCACGTACCGGATCACAGTGGAATCGCCTGGTTTCAAGAAGTATGTCCGCGATGCGGTCGTGATTCGCACGGGTGAAATTCCCCGTATCGACATTCAAATGGAAGTGGGTGGCGTGACGGAAACGGTGCAGGTGACTGGCGGTGTTCCTTTGCTGGATACCGAAACGTCGGCCTCGGGGATGGTGATCTCCGGCGACACGCTGGTGGCGATTCCGGTCAGCCAAAAAAGACCGGTGCGGATGATGTACTACTATCCCGGCACAAACTCGATCAACGGGTATCACGTGCTTGGCCAGCGGTCGCGCGCTATCGGTTACCAGGTTGACGGCGTCAACGGGAAGGAGCCGGGTATCGGCAACATCGGTGGTCCGAATGAGCAGGTTTCACCCACTCAGGACGCTTTCGAGGAAGTGAAGATCCACACGACCGGTATGCCTGCCGAATACGGGCACTCCGCCGGCGGCTTGATGTCGATGGTGATGAAGTCGGGCACGAACGACTACCACCTGATCGCGGAGAATCGGCACATCAACAAAAGCATGATTCACCGGAACTATCTGGAACAACTGCCGCGCACGAATCCGTTTCAATACAACGAATCGACTGGGTTGTTTAGCGGTGTGGTGAAGATCCCGAAGCTGTACAGCGGAAAGGACAAGACGTTTTTCCTTCTTGGCATTGCCAGGCACGCCGAAGTGGCGGGAACCTCGTCGCGCCGGGCGACGGTACCCACCGCGGCCATGTTGGGGGGCGATTTTTCGTTCGGCGGGCAAACGTCGCCGCGACCGCTGCCAATCTACAACCCCTTTACTACGCGCCAGAATGCAGCCGGCGCCTGGGAGCGCGATCCGTTCCCGAACAACATACTTCCGAGGTCGCTCATTGACCCGGCCGTGACAAATTTCCTGGGCCGGAATCCGTTCACGCCCTCCAACCAGCCCGGTATTTCCACGGCGACCGGCCCAACCGAAAATCTTGTCGTCAACCAGCCCAAAGAGATCTATCGGACACGCTTCGACATTAAGCTCGATCACCAGTTCACTTCGAATCACAAGGCCTACGGACGCTATTCGCAATCTGTGCATCGGGCATGGAAAGGCGATCATTTGGCGGAATTCGCCTGGCGCGACATTGATCCGAACGCGCAGCCGCAGCCCGTGGACCACATCAACATTGTGTTCTCCGACATGCTGATTCTGAGCCCCACTGTCAGCAACGAATTTCGCGTGGGATTCAATCGGCGAGTGCTCAAAGAAACCGCGATTACCAAGGACGGCGACTGGGCAAAGCAGCTTGGCATTCCAAATGTTTCCGGAGCCACGTTTCCATTCTTCAATATCGGATTCGGATTCGCCTCGCTGCCGAGTTTTCAAAACATCGGCGAAGACATCACCGTCCAAAATAACATGACGAAGGTCACCGGCAAGCACACCTTCAAAGCCGGTTACGAACTGATGCGGACTCGCTATAACTCGACCGTCCCCGCACTTCCCGGCGGTACCTACAATTTTGGCGGAACCAACAACCCGTTCACGCCCAACACGGGCAACACGGTGGCGTCTTTCCTCCTCGGCACGGTAACCAGCGCCACGTATACGTCGGCTTTTGCAAGCTGGCTGCCGCGCTGGTGGTCGCACCAGGCTTACTTTCAGGATGACTGGAAGCCCATGCGCGGCTTGACGTTTAACCTCGGGCTCCGCTACTCCTACGAAAGCCCCTTCCAGACCAAGTACGGGCAACAGTCGCAATTTGATCCGACGGCGCGCGATCCGATCTCCGGCCGCACCGGCGCCATCCTGCATCAAAAGGGTCCGCTGGCGAAGAAGGATCTCAACAACTTCGCTCCTCGCGTCGGTTTGGCTTGGAATTTCCGCCCGAAGTTTGTCTTCCGCGCCTCCTTCGGCATGGTGCATCAGGACATTTTCGCCACCGACCGCAACAGCCTGTTCCAGGAGTACCTGGCCACCGCTAATATTGCCGCGCCCGTGGGCGATCCGCAACATGTTTTCCGCCTCTCGCAGGGGCCGCCGGCGTTTAGGTACGATGTGCAGCCGGACGGCTCGGTCCCATTCGTTGGAGTGAACTTTGGCGGCCGCGCGGCTCAAAGGTGGGATCCCAACATGCGCATGCCCTATGTCATGAGCTGGTCCGGCGGCATCCAATATGCCTTCCGCCAGAACTGGATGATGGAAGTGCAGTACCAGGGCCAGTCCGGCGTGGGACTGCTCAACAACTGGAATATGAACGTTCTCCCTTTGAATATCTCAAGCGATCCAACCGTTCTAAACCAGATATTCACGGCGCAGCAGAACTTCCTGCCGTTCACTAATTTCGGCGGTATCAATCTGTTCTCGAACTTTGGACACAACTCCTACCACGGCGGTACCGTTCGTTTAGAAAAACGCATGTCCGGCGGCCTTACTTTCAACAGCTTCTACACGATGAGCAAGACTCTAACGGAAGCGGAAGGGGAGGGCGGCGACAATGGCATCACTTACTACAATCGCCGGTTGGAAAAAGCGCGCGCCAGTTACGATGTGCGCCACCGGTTTGTGACCGTCATGTCCTATGAACTGCCGTTCGGCAGGGGCCGCCGATTCATGAACGGCGGCGGCGCCAGCAACGCGGCCTTTGGAGGCTGGCAGTTGACATGGACGCAGACAATGCAGTCCGGCCCGCCATTCAACGTTTCCTTCGCGGGCAGCCCGAATCGCTACTTGCCGGGGGAATCGCGGCCGAACATCGTAAATACGCACCAGGGTGCGGAAGTGGAAAACTGGCAGCTAGGCGCCAACCGCTTCCCGACGCCAGCGCAGAATCCGTACTTGAACTCAAGTTCTTTCGCTTATCCTGCGGCATTCACAAGCGGGAGTCTGGGCCGCAATACCTTCGAATCACCAGGCCTGCTGTGGACGCAGGTCTCCATCGCTAAATGGTGGCGGGTGGCCGAAAAGTACCGCTTCCAGGTTCGCCTGGATGGGAACAACTTCCCTCTGAAACAGCCTCAATTCGCCGATCCGAACGGCAGCTACAATCAAAACAACCTTGGCGCTTTCGCCCGCATCGGCAGCGGCACCCGCGGTGCGTTCTCCGATATCGGCACGGGGAACTCCAACCTGCTGCTCATCGGCCGTTTCGAGTTTTAACCCGAATCGATAGCGCGCCCATTGCCTCCAAGCGAGGGAATGGGCGCGATTACTATTTAAGGGGGCGTGCGTCGAGTAGCCGCCGCGGATCGAATAGATGCAACGGCTTAAAGGCACGGGAACTCCACTTCACTCCCGGTTCAAATTGTATTCCCAGGAAGTACCCATACTCGCGAAACACGCAGTAGCGGACCTCACCAACGTACTCGACCTTTAAGACAGTCATCCGAATTGTCGTGCGGAGGGGAATCTCGCACTCCACCTGGATACACGCTCCAAGCGCCGATATATCCTCCAAATTCGCCACAATGTGCTGCGACCGGCCATTGCAGTCACGCCATTCGACGTCTACGAGGTCGGCGCACATTAGTCTTGGCTCGATGCGTTTGTCTGCCATATGACTATTTATCGGACGTCCCGGCAAATTCGAGTATAGGGAGTGCCTGTGGAAAATCACCCTACTACTTCTAGGGTCATTGCCCCCGCAATTCAAATGCGGTTGAAGACTTCAACAGCCTTCGTCAATGCCTTGAACTTCAAAATGTAAGGCACCATCTTGGTCTCGCGATCGTCAATCTCCTGAGCCCGCTGAAGAACTTCCTTTTCCTTTTCCCGCGGCACCCGCACTACGCCGTCTTCATCCCCGATAATCCAGTCTCCCGGCTTTATAGTGACGCCGGCGCACTGAACTGGCACGTCCTTCGCCACTCCGGCAAACCGGCTTACCGTACTCGACGGCACTATGCTTCTTGCATATATAGCCAATCCCAACGCCCGCACTTCCTTGACGTCGCGTACGCCTCCGTCGACAATTACTCCCGCCATCCCTCGCGCCTTTGCCGCCGTACCCATTAAGCCCCCGATTCCGGCCACGTCGAGTCCATCCTCAATCACAATGACGCCCACATCGCCGGGCTTCGAGTTGTCAATCATCGCCGTCGACATTGCGGTCGATAGCGACGGCGTGGCCTTGTCCGCCGTAGCCGGCTTCAGCAGGACGGTTGTCGCGCGCCCTACGATACGAATGTTACCCGTTCGCGGACGCATGTCGTGCGACAGGAATCCTCGCTGCCCCGTAATCTGGTCCACGGCGTCGGCCAGTGCAGCCACGGTCGCCTTTTCGAATCCGGACCTGAGGGGGTCCTTTACCGCGACGGATTTTGTCGCTGCCTGAAATCCGAGTCCCAAAATGGCGCAGCCGATGGCGGCGAGAGGAAGAATTAAACGTTTCCGTGTCATGTCATGCATTATGCTATCCCAGGTGGTTCCCCGCACTCTATTCAACAACGTACTCGTCGCCGTTTTGTTCGGCGTCGTTGTCCCCTACGTCAAGGGAATCGAATATCTCGACCTCTTCCTGTTGCTGCCATACTCCTTCCTCTCCCTGTTCTTTGTCGTGCCCATGGCCGTCGATTCCGTATTCGCCTCCCCCCAACGAGGCGTACCACTCGCCGCGCTCTTTCGCTCCGCCGTCATTGGCTGGTTTACCGGCGTCGCTGTCCTATGGCTGGGAATTGCCACGGTCAGCTGGCGGAGCGGCCGCCTGGTAGCACCTCCTATGGCGGTATGCTTGTCGCTGGCCGTCATGAGTCTCTCGGCATGCCTGTTCGTAGCCGCGCTTTCGGCCTGGACCGCGAACCGCGTCGCGGACGCCTCCACCGCGAAAGGACGACTGCGGATTGGCTTTCTTCTCATCCTGCTTGCCTTCTTCGCGCTTCCACGGGTCATGCATGAGGATACGGCAGCCAACCTCCTGCAATACCTGACGCCGGATGGCATCGTCCGCGCAACCCTTGTCCTGGCGCCGCTCGAGGCCCTCGCCGCCGTCGCTTTGCTTACCCGCGCGCCCCGGCGTTGAGACGCGAGATACACTATAGGATTCATGCGTATCACGTCGCAATCCCCCTGCCGCGTCGACTTGGCCGGCGGCACTCTCGATATCTGGCCTCTCTACCTTCACCACGTTAACGCCGTCACCGTGAATTTTGCGATTGATCGCTATACCTCCTGCTCCGTCGTTCCCCGCAATGACGGCCAGATCGTCTTGCGCTCCCGCGATTTGGCAACCGAGGAAACCTTTGCTTCCCTCGACGAAATGAAGGCGGCGAAGAAATACAAGTTGCCGCTGTTGGCATACGCCGTCAGCTTTTTTGCGCCGGAAACCGGCCTCGAATTGGACTCGCATTCGGAAGCTCCGGCGGGTGCTGGTATCTCCGGATCCTCCTCGCTGCTCATCACAATCTGCGCCGCCTTCAACAAATGGCTGAACGCCGGTTACTCAATCGAAAAACTGCGCGAACTTGCTCAGAACATCGAGGCCCAAATCATCCGTGTGCCTACCGGCTGCCAGGACTATTATCCGGCGATGTACGGTGGCATCAGTGCTATTGAACTCCGCGCGGACGGTATTCGCCGTGTCGCGATCCCGCTCGACCCAGCCGATCTCGAGCAGCGGACTGTTCTCGCCTACACGGGCGAGCCACGCAACTCCGGCATCAACAACTGGGAAGTGACCAAACTTCACATCGACGGCGACCGGAAAGTCCACAAGAATTTTGACCAGATCGCCGCGATTGCCCACGATATGCGGCTGGCCCTTGAGAAGGCGGACTGGCTGGAAACGGCTCGACTGCTGCGCGAAGAGTGGAGCTTCCGCAAGAAGAATGCCCCAGGCATTACGACCGATTTGATCGAAAATCTGGTAGCGACGACAAAGCGCGCCGGGGCCGTTGGCGCGAAAGTGTGCGGAGCGGGCGGCGGTGGCTGCGTGTTTTTCCTGGTTGAGCCCGGAACCAAGGAGAAAGTCGCGGCGGTGATAGAACGCGAGGGCGGGCAAGTGCTGCCGGTAAAGGTTGCTCCCGGCGGCGTCAAGGTCAAGATGGTCAAGTAGTCTTATGACCAGTTCCGCTCCAGCGCCGTCTCATCTGATCGCCGGCGTTCGGGTGGCCGTTTTCCTGTTTTTGGCCTACACGATTCAGTTCGTCGCCTTTGTCATTCTCCAACCCTTTGGAATTTTCATTGGCGCGACGCTCGGCGCGTTCGCGGGCGGAGCCTTGGCCACCGTGCTTGCGTTGCGTATTTATCAATTCGGCGCCCTGCCCGATATTGGGTTGGCGTGGCACAGCGCCGCCCGCCGCCACTTCCTGATTGGCATGCTACTCGGCGCGGGCGCGGCGATCTTCGTTGTGGGCTTTCCCTGGCTAATCGACAAGGCCTACTTCGTGCCGTCTCCGGAATACCCTTTTTCGCTCCCAGGTATGATGCTAGTGGGCATTGTGCTCCTTTTCGGTGCACTGGGCGAGGAACTCATTTTTCGCGGTTATCCCTTCCAGATGCTTGCCGGCAAGTATGGGACATTTCAGATCCTCCTGCCCGCCGCGGTCCTCTTTGCGGCCGCCCATGCCGGGAACCTCAACAGCTCTCCGCTCGCGCTGTTTAATACCTTCCTATGGGGCGCTTTGCTCGGCTACTCTCTGCTCCGATCCGGCGATTTGTGGCTCCCTTCCGCCATCCACTTCGGATGGAATTTTACGTTGCCCCTATTTGGCGTGAACCTCAGTGGCTTTAGAATGGGGCTGACGGGTCACACGCTCGAATGGCGAGCCAGTGAACTGTGGAGTGGCGGAAGTTACGGTCCCGAAGCCAGTGTATTGACTCTTCTGGCCGTGATAGCGCTCTTCTTCGCGCTGCACCGTGTGCCGTTGTCGCGGCAACGATTGCCGCTCATGCCGCATCTAATGGAAGTAGACGAGGAGGAAACCGCGGAATGAAACGACGCCTGGCACTCGTGCTCCTCCCCGCCGCAATTCTTTCGGCCAGGGAGAAGAAACTCACCGTCGATGAACGCATGGCGCTCTTACGCGGGTTAACCGCCGAGTATGCCAAAGCCAAAGTGTTAATCCCTCGCTCAAAGAAGGGTCTCGCCGTAGAGCCGACAGGCAAATGGGACAAAGACGCCTGGGAAAAGGCGAATGTTGAATTTGGCCCCGCCGCCCGCGTCGGTGAAATGGTTCAGATCACTAAGGTCAAGATCGAGGATGACCGTGTTGAGTTGGAACTTAATCACGGCTTGAAGACTGGCCCGAAGTGGTATGAACGTGTCGAAGTCGGCATGGGCAACAGCACAACGCCGATTTCCGGACGCGATACGGTAGCTAAAGCCGGTACGAACATGACGATCGTATTCGGCAAAAACATCGAAACCTTGGAAGTCGCTGAAGTCAAGAAGATGCTCAGCCAGATCCTCGATTTCGAGATGCGCTCCGTTACCGAATCCTACATGGAAAAGCTGCCGGAACCGGTGCGGAAAGCCATTGAACAGAAGCGCGTAATTGAGGGTATGGATCGGGAACAGGTGCGTCTCGCCGTTGGACAACCCGTGCGCAAAGAGCGGCGCATTGTCGATGGCGATGAGCTCGAAGACTGGATGTATGGTCGCGCGCCCGGCAAGCTCACTTTCGTCACTTTTACCGGCAGCAAAGTGACGAAAGTGAAAGACATGTATGCCGGCCTGGGCGGCAGCACCGCCGCCGAACTGCCGGTTCAGTAGTTACTTTTCCAGATAAGCACTGCCGGCGAAGCACAGCAGTCCCGCCGCCAGGAACAATGTCGGCAGGATGAACCAGTACGTCAGGGACAACCCCAGCATGACGGCGAGCGATACGGAGATAACGATCGCGGACTTCTTCTGCACGGGAACGGTGAAGCCCAGTGCCGCCAGTGTCAGCATGAACACCGAAAACGATAGGCTGAGGCCGTCGAATATGCTTCCCCGGGTTAGCATCGTTCCCATGACGCTGAACTTGTACCCATACATCATTTCTTCAAGCTGGAACTCCATGCCGTTCACCGGCTTTACGCCCTTGCTGCCAAGAAAGCCGAACAGGTGCAACATGCCATTCAACGCCACTACCAGCGCGCCAATCCGAAAAAGCTTGTAGCTCCACATTGTTTCGTTACCTTTTCGCCGGGCGTCCGCCCAGCTTCGTCTGCCCCTTTACCGGCGCCGCGAAAGGGTAGGTGTCGGGATTCACCACCACGCCCGTCGTGAACTTGTACGGGAACTTCCCTCCGCTCGGGAACGTCATCTCCACGAAATACGCGGTATACCCCTTCGCCGGTTTTTCCACTTTGGCGATGTATTTTCCCGGCCTTGCCGGTTTTAACTCCGTACTCGTATACATGGGGCCGATCTGTTCCAATCTGAAATCACGAGCTTCCGGATTCGTGGCCTGCCATAGTTTCACGGACGTCGCCGAGTCTTTCGTCTCCACTTCGATCGTTCCATCTTTCTTCACTTTCCACGAATACTTCGGACGCGCCTTGTTCTGCAGCATCGAATCGTAGAAGGCGGTCAACGATTCGTAGGCGTCCGTCCCGCGCAGGGAATGATCGGAATTGGGAACATAGCGCAAATGATTCTCGCCCTTTAGATCCTTGAAATAGAACTTCCACGAATCGGGAAGGAAGAACTGATCCCCGGCCGAATTCATAATGAATTTGGGCATTGTCAGCCGCTCCCGGTATTCGTAGGGCTCCTCGATCTTCATCAGTTCCTTGTATCGAGGGTTGTCCAACTCATCCATGACGCCCTCGGCGTAATAATCGCCAACCGACGGCGCCCAGAACCCATACGCCCGGTAATGATGGATAAAGCTCGGAACCACGTTCAGCATGTCGATCACAATCGGCGACATGCCCACCACGCGCTTATCCACCGCCCCCGTCGCCCATGCCGTCCAGCCGCGCTTGGAGCCGCCCGACACGAAGAACTGATCCACCTGCTTGCCGCCGCCCTCTTGGGATTTCGTGAAGGCCGTAACCGTGTCCATGGCCCGCACCGCGGCCTTCGTCATAGGCAGCCGCAGCGGCCAGGATGTATCGCCTGTTTCCATGAACTTCCGCCACGTGTAAGCGATAATTTCATCCTCCACTCGCTTTCGTCCGGGCTTCGGGTCATCCCCAAAAACCAGCGGCTGATTCGGGACCATTCGCAACTCCGTCACCACCGAACCCGTATACTCCGCAATTCCCGCCATCGTTGCGTCAGCCGTAGTCCGCGGCCGTCCGTCGTTGGCGCCGCCCGTGATAAACAGCAATCCCACAGTGGACTTCAGTTCCTTCGGCCGCACAATGGAAACCCAGTGAACCCACTTGGTCCGATCCACCTTCTTGTCCTCGCCCCAGCTCTGGGACGTCATTTCCAGAATGTAAGCGGTGCTATTCTTGCCCTCCACCTTATGGGCCAGCTTCCATGAATACGCCGGATCGGGCTTCGCTACATAATCGTCAAGAGCTGTCTTTTTGGGCGCGCTCAGCAGCGCGGCGGCAGCCAATACAAGCAGAATTGTTCTACGGATCACCCACTCAGGATAGCCGACCGCTGGCATATCCTGTAATTCATGCACTCCCTTTCGCTGTGCATCTGCACAGCCGCCGCTCTGTTCGGCCAGCCCGCGTTTGAATTCTGGCCCGGAGCCGCTTACGACCCGGCGATTCCAACTTTCCAAAAAGTGCTGGGTTTTGAACCTGGCAGCCGCTTCGCCACGCACATCGACCTCATCCGCTACCTGGAAGCGCTGGCCGCTGCCGCGCCGCACCGGCTGAAGGTCGTTGAGTATGGCAAGAGTTGGGAAGGCCGTAAGCTCGTCTATGCTGTCATCGGAAGCGAGGCCAACATGCGCCGTCTTCCCGAAATCCAGGCGTCAATGAAGAAACTCCTGGATCCCCGGAAAACCGCGGAAGCCGATGCCCAGCGCCTCATCGCCAACACGCCCGCCATCGTCTGGCTCGGCCATGCTGTTCACGGGAATGAAGTCAGCGGCCCCGATGCGGGCTTACTTGCGGCCTACCATCTTCTCGCCGCTCGTAATCAACCCGCCGTCACCGCTGCGCTCGCCAACACTCTCGTTATTCTGGATCCCCTCCAAAATCCGGACGGTCGCATGCGCTTCATCCATGCCTTTGAACAGGCCGTCGGCCTGGAACCGGACTCCGTCCCGGTGGCCGCCGAACGCAATGAGCCCTGGCCCGGCGGACGTCTGAATCACTACCTCTTCGATATGAATCGCGACTGGTTCGCCGTCACCCAGCCCGAAACCAAGGCCCGCATCAAAATGTTCCAGGAATGGTATCCGGTTGTCGTCGCCGACCTCCACGAAATGGGCTCCGAAACCAGTTACTACTTCGCTCCCGAAGCCATTCCCTTCAATCCGCACCTCACCAAGGAGCAAAAGGCCAGCCTCGACTGGTTCGGCAAGAATAACGCTAAATACTTCGACCAGCTGGGCTACTCCTACTTTACTCGCGAACTCTATGACGCCTTTTTCCCCGGCTACGGCGCCAGTTGGCCCGCTTACTACGGCTCCATCGCCATGACGTATGAAAACTCCAGCGTCCGCGGGCTCATCTATCGCCGCCTCGATGGTACGCTCTATACCTTCCAGGATTCCATCCGCAAACATTTCACCACCCAGATCGCTACCGCTGAAGCTGCCGCCAACAATCATGCTCAGCTACTCAAGAACTTCTGGGAATACAACAAAACGGCCATCGCCGAAGGCAAGAGCGAATCCACCAAGGCCTATATTCTTCCCCGCCGCGGAGACACCGCCGCCGTCGACAAACTCGCCGCGCTGCTCGTTGAACAAGGTGTCGAGGTCCAACGCGCGCCGGCCTCTGTCAACGGCTATCCCGACGGAAGCTACGTCGTCTCACTAGCTCAACCCGCCAAGCGCCTCATTCGTGTTCTCCTTGACCAGCAAGTAAACATGGAGCCCGATTTCCTGAAAGAACAGGAGCGCCGCCGCGCCAAAAAACTCGGTGACGAAATCTACGACGTCACTGCATGGAGCCTGCCCCTTCTCTACAACGTCGAATGCATCGCCGCGACCAGTCCAGTCACCGCTCCGCTTCAGCCCTATGTGCCGCCCTCGGCTGCGAAATCCCAATCGTTCGCCAAGGCTACGGTCGCCTACGTGATTCCGTGGAAGGGCCGCGCCTCCATGCAATTCCTGGCATCCGCTCTCCGCGCGGATCTTAAAGTCCGCAGCACGGACAAAGAGTTTGTCCAATCGGGACGAACATTCCCCCGCGGAACGCTCGTTGTTCAGTCCAAAGAGAACACCGCCAACCTCCACGACACTGTCAGCCATATTGCCCGCGACGCCGAAGTCGTCCCGGTGGATACCGGTTGGGTCGATAGCGGTATCAACTTCGGCAGCCGCAACGTATCGCTTTTCAAGAAAGCTCGAATCGCTTTGGCTTGGGATCGCCCTGTCGCCGCCCAAAGCGCCGGTGCCGCCCGCTTCGTCATCGAACGCCAATTCGGCTATCCCGTATCTGCAATTCGCACCGCGGCTTTGGCGACCGCGGATCTTGATCAGTTCGACGTCATCATTCTCCCCGGCGCGCAGGGCGTATACGGCGAGACGTTCAACACTGCGGCCATTGCGCGTCTTAAGGCTTGGGTCAACAAAGGCGGCACCCTCATAGCGATTGAGGATGCGGTCAATTTCCTGGCTGGCGCCGGTGTGGGACTTCTTTCCACGGCCGCTGAATCCCTCGCCACAGAGAAGAAAACCGACCCGCCGAAGCCCGAGAATGGGCGCGTTCCCGGCAAACTCATTGCCAGCGAAGCCACCTATCTCGAAGCTATCAGGCCGGATCGCGAAACTGCCGACGCTGTCCAGGGCATTCTCGCTGTCGCCAGGACCGACGCGGAACATTGGATCACCGCCGGGGTCCCCGCCAACGTGAATGCCCTCGTTCAGGGCCGGACCGTCTACACGCCGCTGAAGCTTGACCGCGGCGTGAATGCCGCCTATTTCCTTGGCGCGGATAAACTTCTGGCCAGCGGTTACATGTGGGAAGAAAGTAAAAAGCAACTAGCCTACAAACCGCTAGTCATGGTGGAACGTCAGGGCCAGGGGAACGTCATTGGGTTTACATTCGATCCGAACTTCCGGGCCTATCTGGATGGTATGAATGTACTCTTCCTGAATGCCGTTTTCCGCGGTCCAGCACACTCCCGATGACCGATGCACACCTCACTGCGCTTCTGCGAAAAGCAATCGCCGGCGACAAAGCCGCGGAACAGGAGGCGATCCGCCAAGTCTATCCGGAACGTAAGAAAATCGCCGCCCGCATGGCGTCACACGAACATTCCGACACTGGACTCTCCCCCACCGTTCTCGTCCACGACTTTTACGTTCAGAAACTCCGCTCGCCCGCCTGCATCTCCGTCGAGTGAACTCCCCCCTGATACGCTATTCGCCGTCGATACTGCTTTGACCCGCCTCGAAAAACTCGATCCATGGGCGGCCCGCGTAGTCGAACTCAGGTTTTACCGCGGCGGCGAGGCGCGAACCACTGGAGGAGGCGAAACTTCCGATAGCAAGAATGGGCCAATAAGGCGGCGCGCAACAATAACATAGTCATTTTGATCGCGCGAGGATACGGTAGTTCCATTCGCCGTGGAATTCTGACTTCTCCAGATTCAGTTCCCTCATATCCTGTTCCGAGACTTCAATGCCCGTTGGGTAAGTTCTCCGATCAAGGTCGGCTTGAATGCTCAGCCCGGTTTTGGTAGTGGTGTTGCCAATCAGGTTTACGATTACCTCGTGACTCACCGGCGGTTTGCCCCGCCAGTTTTCCGTGATATGACAAAACATCCGATGTTCAATTTTGTTCCACTTGCTGGTTCCGGGCGGGTAGTGGCATACCGAAATCGCCATGCCGGTCTCGTCAGCCAGCCGTTGCAGAGACACTTTCCAAAGTTTCGTTCGACTGCCATTACTGCCGCCGCCGTCGGCCAGGATCAATAACTCGCGCGCGCCCGGATAGGCTTTCGATCCCATCTGTCGCCACCACCGGCGGATCGTTTCCGTAGCAAATTCGGCGGTATCGTGATCCATGCCCACGCTCACCCAGCCTTGATTGGCGGTCACATCGTAGACTCCGTACGGTATGGCCTTACCCAATTCTTTATCCGGAAAATCATGCACCCGTACTTTCTCCGGAGTGCCTTTGGGCTGCCATTCACGGCCCCCGTTTC
>Ga0105047_10009416_pt1 | contig 16084 bp, 9 predicted proteins | sample MAT04_FD_78384 | JGI IMG/M metagenome (GOLD analysis project Ga0105047, IMG submission 78384) | Freshwater microbial communities from Lake Fryxell liftoff mats and glacier meltwater in Antarctica - MAT-04 (megahit assembly) | ecosystem: Environmental > Aquatic > Freshwater > Ice > Liftoff...
ACCTGGAATTCGATCAAGAGCCTGGTCCGCCATGCCGCGGGAAAAATCGGCGACGAGGAAGCAACGTTCATTCCTGAAATGGAACGGGGCAAGGTCTATCTCGTGGCCCGCATCTGGCTCTTGTTCCACGCCGCTGTCATCGCCGCTGCCTATTATTCGGGATCCATTCTGCCAATGCTGTTCGTGGGGCCGCTGCCCACCATGTATGGGGCGTGGGTGCATGTCCTCACGGGCCTCACCCAGCATGGCGGGCTGGCGGAGAACGTGCTGGACCACCGACTCAACAGCCGCACGGTTTACATGAACCCGGTGTTGCGGTTCATTTACTGGAACATGAACTACCACATCGAGCATCACATGTTCCCCATGGTGCCCTATCACGCACTTCCGGAACTCCATGAGGAATTGCGGCCCTACATGCCGCGGCCAAGTTCCGGCATCGTCGACGCCTACCGCGAGATCATTCCGGCCCTGTGGCGGCAGCGCAAGGAACCGGGATGGAGCATCACGCCCAAATTGCCAGACGGCGTTTCGCCTGTTACTGCTGCGACGGAATGAAGGGGCGCCAATGAGCCAGTGGATCGAAGTCTGTGCCGTGGATGACATAGACGCGGAGGACGTCATGCGTTTTGACCACGCAGGTCAAACCTTCGCCATCTACCGCTCGCCCGACGACAGGTTCTATGCCACCGATGGCCTTTGCACCCATGAAAAAGTGCATCTCGCCGATGGGCTGGTGATGGACAACATCATTGAATGCCCCAAGCACAATGGCCGGTTCGACTATCGCACTGGCGCCGCAAAGGGAGCGCCGGCCTGCATCAATCTCAAAACCTATCCGGTTAAAGTCGAAGCCGGAAAAGTCCTGATCAGCATGGCCGCATAGATGAGCGATGCGGGCATGGTAATTGTGGGCGGCGGCAAGGCGGGGGCGCGCGCTGCCGTCGCGTTCCGGGAGAATGCCTGGAAGGGCCCGGTTACGCTCATCAGCGATGAGTCACTTGCTCCCTATGACCGGCCGCCGCTTTCCAAGGCCGCCATCATGGACGAGGCCGAGCCGCAACCCGTCTATTTGCTTGATGAAGGCATGATGGCTTCGCTTGAGGTCAATTTTCTGCGGGGCAGTGCGGCGACAGCGATAGACCGGATTGCAAAAACCGTGTCGCTGGCCAACGGCAAAAAGATTCCTTACGACCGCTTGCTCATTGCAACGGGGGCAGAGCCGCGGCGGCTTTCGCAAGCGGGCGCAGAGCGCACTCTGCTGCTGCGCGACCTCGCCGATTCCGCCAAAATACGATCTGAATTCATCAGCGGAAAAAGCGTTGCCATCATCGGCGGCGGATTTATCGGATTGGAACTTGCCGCAAGTGCCGCCAAGCGCGGCTGCCGCGTCACGGTCATTGAAGCCCAGCCGCGCATTCTCATGCGCGGCGTCCCGCCCGAAATTGCAACGCGGATTGCGGCCCGCCATGCGGACGCTGGTGTTGCAATCTTGACAAATGCCGGGATTGCACAGATTGGCCCCGACAAGATTCTTCTTTCAGACGGGCGCGAAGTTCCCGCCGCTGTCCTTATCGCCGGCATCGGGGCGGCACCGCGCATCAAGCTGGCTGAACAGGCTGGCCTTGCCCTGGACAATGGCATTGCCTGCAACACTTATTTGCAGACTTCGGATCCTTATGTTTTCGCAGTTGGCGATTGCTGCTCCTTTCCCCATCCCCTGTTCGGCAATGAACGTTTGCGCCTTGAGGCTTGGCGGAATGCCAGCGACCAGGCGATTGTCGCCGTTGAAAACATGCTTGGCGGGCAAAAGCCCTATGAGGCCGTGCCGTGGTTCTGGACTGACCAATATGAACTCAACCTGCAAATCGCCGGGCTGCCGCACCGGGGCGTTTCAATCATCCAGCGCGTGCCGAAGGAAGGGGCCTTGATCCTTTGCCACTTGGATGCCGATGGCCGCCTGGTGGGGGCCAGCGGCATTGGCCAGGGCAATTCCATTGCCCGCGACATTCGCCTGCTCGAGATGCTGATTGGAAAGAAGGCCGCGCCCGATCCGGCCTGGCTTGCCGATCCGGCGTTTCCGTTGAAATCCCTGCTCAAACCCTGAGGAAACAGTGATGACCCGCAAGAGACCAACAGTAGCCGATGTCCGCGCGATGAAGGGTAAATATCAATATACGATGCTGCGGGTTGAAAGCATGGAGGAGGTGGAGGCCGCCGAGCAAGCTGGCATCGACATGGTTTCGGTTTCTCCGGAATTGATTTGCAATCCGCAATTTCGCGATGCGGCGCCCGGCCTTTTTGCGGTTCCGGGCCTCGATTACTTCGATGTGGGAACCGCCGATGATTTCGTCCGCTGGGCCTTTCGCATGGTCAAGGCCAGCGCCGATGCAATTTACTGCAGCGCCAGCCTGCAAACTGTGCAGCGGCTCAGCGAGGAAGCCATTCCGGTGATTGGCCATGTGGGACTGATTCCTTCAAAGCGCACGTGGACCGGCGGGTTCAAGGCAGTCGGCAAAACCGCTGACAGCGCCATGCAAGTTTTCAACGCCGTCAAGGCGTATGAACGTGCCGGGGCCTTTGGCGCTGAGATTGAAGTTGTGCCGAGCGAAGTTGCAACCGAAATTTCAAAACGCACAACGCTTTTCATGGTCTCCATGGGAGCGGGAACAGGCTGCGATGCGCAATATCTTTTTGCCGAGGATGTGCTGGGCAGCAACACCGGCCAGTATCCCCGGCATGCGAAGCGCTACCGCGATTTCGTGGCGGAGAATGCCCGCCTGCAAAAGGAACGCGTCGCGGCATTTGCGGAATTTTCCCGGGATGTGAAGACCGGCGCCTATCCGGAGCCGCGCCACGAAGTGACCATTGCGCAGGGCGAAATGCAAAGCTTCAGGAAAATGCTTTCATCGGCGCAGCCGTAAAATCTAAAATTTTAACTAATGTTTTCACGCTGCATTTACCCTCTCCGCGCGGCGTAATTATTTCGAAAGACTGCACTGTCATGTTCGGGCAATACACCAGGACATCATGACAGGCAGTGCATATGAGTAACCGCGACAGCGATATGATAGATCAGCGCGCCAAGGGCGTGCTTGAAGAAATCAGCCGCCTGGCACGGCCATCAATGCCCCACATGGTGCAGAACGTTCTGTGGGCCGCGGGCCTTGCCGGGCTTTTCCTGTCAGTTTCCATTCTTGTCCGCGAGCAGGACCTCAGGCTCAGGGAATTGCTGGGCTATCTTGCCGTTACCGCACTTGCGCTCACCCTCGGCGCCCTGTTCGTCACGGCGGCAAGGCGGCGCGCGACGGACCGCAGGATCATGGCGCTCACGACGACAATCGCGGCACTGCAGCAGGCCCGGGCCCAGGCGGAGACGTCAAACCGCGCCAAATCAAGATTCCTCGCAACGATGAGCCATGAAATACGCACCCCGATGAACGGCATTCTCGGCATGATCGGACTCCTGCGTGAAACCGAACTGACGTCTGAACAGGCAAGCTATGCACAGGCTGCTGATGCCTCAGGCCGGACGCTCATGTCGATCATCGATGAAATTCTTGATACTTCGAAAATTGAATCAGGCCGGCTTGATCTCGAACGCAACCCCTTTGACCTTCCCACGCTCGCCGAAAGCGTGATCGAGCTGCTGGCACCGCGGGCCCACGCAAAGGGAATTGAAATCTCGTGCCGGGTCACCAGCAATGTTCCCGCCACCATCATTGGCGACGAAAACCGGACCCGGCAAATCCTGTTCAACATCTGCGGCAACGCAATCAAGTTTACGGAGCAGGGCGGAGTGGCGCTGTTCATTGACTATGACAGCAAGGCCAAAGCGCTGACGCTCGACATTTCCGACACCGGCATTGGTTTGTCGCCGGGCGAGATCAGCCATATCTTTGACGAATATGCCCAGGCCAACAGCAACACGACGCGCCGTTTTGGCGGAACGGGACTTGGACTTTCAATCAGCAAAAAGCTCGTCGAGGGAATGGGAGGCAAGATTGCCGTGGCGAGCAAGGCGGGGCGCGGTTCGAAATTCTCAATCACCCTTCCCTATGCCAAGGACGATGACGGGGAACTTCAGGCAAAACCGCTTCTCGCAAGAACCTATGAACTTGCGGCGCCTCCAGGCCCCATCCGGCAGCATCTTGAGGCCCTCCTCGTGGAACTCGGGGCATCGGTGCGCATCATTTCGAGCCCCCAGGAAGTCCGGGAAGCGCTTTCGCCCAAGGGCGGCGACCGGTCAGCAATTCTAATATGCGACTCGTCCTTTGCGGCCGAGCTGCGCAAATGGGCGCTGCAGAACAGGAAGCCCGGCGATTCCAAGCAGGTCTGGGTGCTGATGCAGGCCGAGCAGCGCCGCGCCCTGCGCGAGTTTCTGGTGCAGCCATTCGCGGGTTACCTCCTGAAGCCGTTCCGGAAAGTCACCGTTGCGCGGCAACTGATCTCGCGTGACGCCCAGATGATAAGCGGCGCCGTCAAGGAACTCCGCCAGCTCGTCAAGAGGTCCAGGCCGGAAAGGCCGCTCAATGTCATTCTGGCGGAAGATAATCCGGTAAACGCCCTGCTGGCCAAGACCATGCTGGAAAAGGCAGGGCACGCGGTTCATCATGTCACCTCCGGATTGCAGCTGCTTTCGCTGCTGGGCAGCAAGAAAAAATTTGATCTGGCGGTTATGGATGTTGAAATGCCGGAGCTTGACGGGCTGGAAACAACCCGGCGGGTGCGCGCCATGGAACGGAAATCAGGCTCTGCCTCGCATCTGCCAATTCTGGCCCTCACGGCCAATGCGCGGCCGGAAAACTACCTGGAATGCATGGCGGCAGGCATGGATGGGCATCTATCCAAGCCCTTTGACCGGCAGGACATGGAAGAGGCGATAACCAAGATATTGAACCTGAAATCCGCCGCCTGACCCTGTCACCAAACTTTCATATTACTCCTGATTATGGCAGTTTGCAGCAATGACACCGGAGCCGCCATTGGACCGCCTTTCGCCTGCGCATGAATCCCTCGGAACACGCAATGACCTGTGCGTTCGCCTGGCGCGAAGCGCGCAGGAAGTTGCGACAGCGCAGGAATTGCGGTTCAACATTTTTTATGAAGAACTGAAGGCAAATCCGGACGCTGCCTCGCTGCAATCGCGCCGGGACGCGGACCGTTTCGATGCGTTCTGTGACCATCTGATTGTGGTTCGCAGGATGGCAAGGAGTGAGGTGCGGCAGTTCGGGGTTGATGACGGCGAGATGGTTGGCACCTACCGCCTGCTGCGGCAATCGGTGGCCGAGCAGAATGGCGGATTCTACACACAAAGCGAATTCGACATCGCGCCACTGCTTGCGGCAAAACCCGCATTGAAGTTTCTGGAGCTTGGAAGATCCTGTGTCCTGAAACAATACCGGACAAAGCCGGTGGTTGAGCTTCTTTGGCAGGGCATCTGGAACTATGTGAGGCATCATGGGCTGGATGTCATGCTTGGCTGTGCCAGTCTTGAAGGAACAGATCACACGGTTCACGCGCCGACCTTGAACTTCCTTGCCCGGAACAGTGCCGCTCCTCCGGAATGGCGGGTGCGTGCCGTAGCGCACCGATATGTTGAAATGAAATCAGACGCCGAGAATTCCATTGATGCCAAGGCGGCGCTGAAGGCTTTGCCACCCCTGATCAAGGGCTACCTGCGCCTGGGCTGCTACATCGGGGACGGGGCGGTGATCGACCGGCAGTTCAACACCACGGACGTGCTCATTATCCTGCCGGTTTCAAATATCAATCCGCGCTACTTCGCGCATTTCGGCCAGCCCGACGAAGCCATCACCTATTGATATCGAAAGCGGCAATGGCCGCGAGGTTGACGATATCGGTTGTGGTTGCCGACATGGAGGCAATTTGCACCGGCTTTGCCAGCCCGGTGAGCAAAGGCCCCACAACCGTGATGCCGCCAAGCTGCTGAAGCATCTTGGTTGAAATCGACGCCGAATGGGCCGCCGGCATCACCAGCACGTTTGCAGGTGCCGTCAGGCGGCAAAACGGGTAGAGCGCCATGGCATCGCGAGAGAGCGCAACGTCGGCAGCCATCTCGCCATCATACTCAAAATCGACATTGCGCTTGTCAAGGACGGTCACGGCGTTTCTCACATATTCGGCCCGTTCGCCGCGGGGATAGCCGAAGGTGGAATAGGAGAGGAAGGCCACACGCGGCTCATAGCCGAAGCGCCGGGCTACGCCTGCGGCCTCCTGCGCGATATCGGCAAGTTCCTCGGCGGTTGGCAATTCATGGATTGAAGTATCGGCGATGAAGACCGTCCGTCCACGCACGAGCGCCATCGACACGCCAATGGGGCGGTGTCCCGGGCGGTTATCGATTGCCCGGCGCACGTTATCGAGGGCCACGGAAAAGTTCCGGGTGAGGCCGGTAACGAGCCCATCGGCATCGCCGAGGGCCACCATGCAGGAGGCAAAAACGTTGCGGTCCTGATTTACAAAGCGCTGGCAATCGCGAAACAGAAAGCCGTTCCGCTGCAGGCGTTCGTAGAGGTAATTGGCATAATCGACGTTCCTGTCGGTCAGCCGCGCATTGAGAATTTTAACATCCTCGTGCAGCTCCAGACCGCTTGCAACGAGGGTTTTCTCGATTTCCGCTTCGCGGCCAATGAGAATGGCGGTTCCCAATCCCGCCGTTGCATAGCTGTTGGCGGCGCGGATCATCCGGTCCTCCTCGCCTTCGGCAAACACAACACGCTTGGGCTTGGACCTTACCTGGTCGTACACGGTCTGAAGGGTGCCGGCGATGGGATCAAGCCTGGCGGAGAGTTGTGCCGTGTACTCATCAATATCGGCGAGGTGCTTGCGGGCCACGCCCGAATCCATGGCAGCCTTGGCCACGGCGACCGGAATTCTTGAAATCAGCCGGGGATCAAAGGGAACCGGAATCAAATATTGCGGGCCAAAGGCAAGACGCGAACCATGATAGGCGGCTGCCACCTCATCGGGAACATCCTCGCGCGCCAGGCTTGCAAGGGCCTGGGCGGCGGCGATCTTCATTTCCTCGTTGATGGTGCGGGCCCGCACATCAAGGGCGCCCCGGAATATGTAGGGGAAACCCAAAACATTGTTCACCTGGTTGGGATAGTCGGACCGGCCGGTCGCCATGATGGCGTCGGACCTGACCTTGGCCACCTCTTCAGGCAAGATTTCCGGATCGGGATTTGCCATGGCAAAGATGATCGGATTCCTGGCCATGCTCTTGACCATCGCCGGGGTGAGGGCACCGGCGACCGAAAGACCGAAGAAGACATCGGCGCCTTCCATGGCATCGGCGAGGCTCCGGGCCTTGGTGACTGTTGCGTGGGCGGATTTCCACTGATTCATGCCTTCAGTGCGGCCCTGGTAAACCACGCCTTTCGAATCCGCCAGGATCACGTTGCCAGCCGGAACGCCCATGGATTTTATCAGTTCGATGCAGGCAATGGCCGCAGCGCCTGCGCCATTGCAGACGAGCTTGAAATTCTTGATGTCGCGCTTGGTGATATGGAGCGCATTGATCAGCGCCGCCGTGGCAATGATCGCCGTTCCGTGCTGGTCATCATGGAATACAGGAATATCCATGATCTCGCGCAGGCGCTGCTCGATCATGAAGCATTCAGGGGCTTTTATGTCTTCGAGATTTATGCCGCCAAAAGAGGGGCCGAGATAGCGCACCGCGCCGATGAATTCATCGACATCCTTGGTGTCAATCTCGAGATCAATGGAATCGACATCAGCAAAGCGCTTGAAGAGAACGGCCTTGCCTTCCATGACCGGTTTCGAGGCGAGTGCGCCCAGGTCGCCAAGGCCCAGAATGGCGGTGCCATTGGTGATAACGGCAACGAGATTGCCCTTGGCCGTATAGTCATAGGCGGCGTCGGGGTTTTCAGCGATGGCGCGGACCGGCACGGCGACACCCGGACTATAGGCCAGCGACAAATCACGCTGGGTGGCCATGGGCTTTGTCGGATTGATCTCAATCTTGCCGGGCTTTCCCATGCTGTGAAATTCAAGGGCTTCTTCATCGGTAATGGACGGCTTCCGGCTGACTTTTTTATCGCTGCTCATTGAAACTCATTTCGTGCATACCCTGCTGCGGGGCGCAGACTAGAGGGAGCGCAGGCAATCCTCAAGCCTCTAAATTCAGCAAATATAGGGGGTGACAGTCTTGCCCCGGTATCTGTTATAAAACCGCCATGAACGAGATGGCGACGATGACGGGAACAACCGGTTTGGCGGAGCGCCCCACGCCGATGATGGCCCAGTTCCTTGAAATCAAGGCAGCCCATCCCGGCTTCCTGCTGTTTTACCGCATGGGCGATTTTTATGAAATGTTCTTCGATGACGCGGAGACGGCATCGCGGGCCCTGGGGATTGCACTCACCAAGCGCGGCAAGCATCTGGGTGCGGACATTCCCATGTGCGGCGTGCCGGTCCATGCGGCGGAACAATATTTGCAAAAGCTGATAAGGCTTGAACACCGGGTGGCGGTTTGCGAGCAGATGGAAGACCCGCAGGAGGCAAAACGGCGCGGCGGCAAATCCGTTGTCCGCAGAAGCGTCATAAGGCTTGTCACGCCCGGCACCCTTACCGAAGATACGCTGCTTGAATCCCGAACCAGCAACTACGTCGCAGCTCTTGCCGTCACCCGTGGCACACAGGAGATGGCGCTTGCCTGGGCCGAGATTTCTTCCGGTGAATTTTCCGTCTTGCTCACGGACCACAAGCGGCTGGCGGCGGAACTGGCGCGGCTGGAACCGCGGGAGATTGTTTTCAGCGACAGCCTGCGGAGCGATAAAGCCATTGAGGGGATTTTGGAGGCAAGCGGCATTACCTTGAGCCCGCAGCCCGCTTCGCGCTTTGACAGCACGGCGGCGGATAAGCGCCTCAGGGAGCATTTCGGCGTGCTGGCTTTTGACGGCTTCGGGGCCTTCTCGCGGGCGGAGATCGCAAGCCTGGGCGGGCTGCTCGATTACATCCTGCTGACACAAGTCGGGAAAATTCCCCATCTGCGCATTCCCCGCAAGGAAGAGGGACAAGCAGGCCTGCAAATCGATGCGGCAACGCGGGCGAACCTGGAACTCACCCGCAGGCTTTCGGGCGAAAAAGAAGGAAGCCTTCTTTCCGTCATCGACTTCACGGTCACGGCGGCGGGCGCACGATTGCTCGCAAACCGGCTTGGACAACCCCTCAGTCACGTCGCTGCGATTGAGGCGCGCCTTGATGAGGTCAGTCACTTTGAAGCCATGCCTGAGCTCAAGGATAATTTGCGGCGCCGGCTCGAATCGATGCCGGACCTTGAGCGTGCCCTGGGTCGCCTGACGCTTGGCCGCGGCGGACCGCGCGACCTCGCGGCGATCCGCGATGGCTTGAAATGTGCTGAAGCCATTGGCGATCTGCTGGATATCAACAATCCGCTCAACCAGCTTCCGGCCAATCTTGCGGCGGTGAGGCGTGTGATCAAGAATCTGCCGCGTCATTTGGTGCAGCGCCTTGATGAAGGACTTTCCGACACCCTGCCCATGCTGGCGCGCGATGGCGATTTCGTCAGAAGGGGCTACAGCCCGGACCTCGACAGTGCCCGCACCTTGCGGGATGACACGCGCCAGGTCATTGCCAACCTGCAGGCCCGTTACGCCGAGACCGCCGGCATCAAGAACCTGAAAATCCGCCACAACAACATGATCGGCTATTTCATCGAAGTGGCCACGCCGAATGCGGCAACACTGGGCGATGAAAAATTCGGGGGCCAGTTCATCCACCGCCAAACCATTGCGAATACCACCCGGTTTACCACCCTTGAACTTTCGCAGCTCGAACAGCGCATTGCCTCGGCGGCCGAACGGGCGCTTGCCATTGAACTTGAAGCGTTCAGCGGCTTTGTTGAAGACGCCGGGGCCGAGAGAGAAAATATTTCAAATATTGCCGCGGCCCTTGCAGCGCTTGATGTCGCCTCATCGCTCTGTGAGCTGGCCCAGAGCAGCCGCTATGTGCGCCCCATTGTCGATCACTCACGCAGCTTCAAAATTGACGGCGGCCGGCACCCGGTGGTGGAGCGGGTTCTGCAAAAGCGCGGCGAAAGCGCTTTCATTGCCAATGACTGCGACCTCTCGGCGCAGAAGCACCGGCTGTGGCTGCTGACCGGCCCCAATATGGCCGGCAAATCCACGTTTCTGCGGCAAAATGCGCTCATTGCGATTCTGGCGCAGATGGGCTCCTATGTGCCTGCCAGAAGTGCCCATATTGGCGTTGTTGACCGCCTTTTCAGCCGTGTAGGGGCTGCCGATGACTTGGCGCGGGGGCGCTCGACATTCATGGTTGAAATGGTGGAAACGGCGGCAATCCTCAATCAGGCAACGGAGCACTCTCTGGTGATCCTGGACGAAATCGGCCGCGGAACCTCAACCTTTGACGGGTTGTCGATTGCCTGGGCCACGGTTGAGCATCTGCATGAAACCAACCGCTGCCGGGCCCTGTTTGCCACGCATTACCATGAACTGACGACCCTTGCGGCACGGCTTGATGGCCTTCATAACGCGACCGTCAAGGTGCGTGAATGGAATGGCGACGTGATATTTCTTCATGAGGTCACAAGCGGGGTGGCGGACCGGTCCTATGGCATTCAGGTTGCAAAGCTGGCGGGACTGCCGCAGGCGGTTACGGAGCGCGCCGCAACCATCCTGTCGCAACTGGAAAAAAGTGAACAGGCCTTCAAGCGCAAAACGCTTGTTGATGACTTGCCGCTGTTTTCCGCCCTGCAACCTTCACCCAACGGGTCTCCTAAACCCAAGACAGACGAAATCCGCGAGATGCTGGCGTCCGCCAGGCCGGACGAGTTGAGCCCGCGCGATGCCTTGGCATTCCTTTATGCCCTGAAGGCGAAAGCAACCGAAGCGCAATGAAATCCAAAGCCATTCAACATCCGGAGCGGCTGATTGACGCCGCGGCGCTGCGCGACACACTGAATGGGTTCGTTGCCGCGCCGCCCTTCGACATCGTAAAAATCCGCCCGGCGATTGTTGAGGTTCTCAAGACAGTCATGAAATCGGCACGGACGGAAGCGGAAAACCGGCTGTGCAAAGACGGCAAAGGCACGCAGTGTGCAAAGAACCTCGCCTATGTCCAGGATGAAATCATCCGCACGCTCTATGAATTTTCCAGGGAGAGTATTTATCCCCGGGCAAACGCCAGCGAGCTGCAGGAAGTGGCCATCATCGCCACGGGCGGTTATGGGCGCGGCACCCTGGCACCCGGCTCCGATATTGATCTCCTGTTCCTGCTGCCCGGAAAACAGGATGAAACCAGTGGGCGGCTGATTGAGTTCATTCTCTATACGCTGTGGGACATGCGCCTGAAGGTTGGCCACGCGACACGCAGCACGGAAGAATGCATCCGGCTGGCCAAGACCGACAATACAATCCTCACCTCCATTCTCGAGGCGCGGTTCATCTGCGGGAATGAGCGTCTCAGCAAGAGCATGCAGTTTCATTTCCGCCGCGACATTGTGCAGGCAGGCGCCCGGAAATTCGTGGCCGACAAGCTTGCCGAACGCGATGGGCGCCTGGCCAAGAGCGGCGAAAGCCGTTACCTGGTTGAACCTGATTTGAAGGACGGCAAGGGGGGCCTCCGCGATCTCCATACGCTGTTCTGGATCGCTAAATTCCTCTACGACACAAATTCTCCCGAAGAGCTTGCCGACAAGGGGGCGTTTACCCATGAGGAGCTGGCGCGGTTCCAGAAATGCGAGGATTTTCTCTGGGCGGTCCGCTGCCATTTGCACTTCATTGCGGGCCGCGGCGAGGACCGCCTGAGTTTTGACCGCCAGTCAGAGCTTGCAAGCCGTCTTGGCTATCAGTCCCATGCGGGCCTGAAAAATGTCGAACGCTTCATGAAGCATTATTTCCTGATCGCCAAGGAAGTGGGAGACCTCACGCGCATTTTCTGCGCCAGCCTGGAAGCAAAACAGGTGAAGGACATTCCGGTCTTGAGCCGCGTCATGGGGCGGTTCAGGCCGAAACCGGTGGTCAAGATTCCGCAAAACAAGAATTTCCAGATTGAAAGCGGGCGTCTCACTCTCGTGAAACCAACGGTGTTCCGCGACGATCCGGTGAACCTCCTGCGCCTGTTTTCAGTGGCTAGCACCTATAGCGCGGAAATTCACCCCGATGCCCTCAAGACAGTGCGGAAATCGCTTTCCCTGATCGACAGGGAGCTTTGCAACAACCCGGAAGCCAATGCCCTGTTTCTCGACATGCTGATCAACAGCGATTCTTCGGAAACGCTGCTGCGCATGATGAACGAGGCGGGAGTCCTCGGCCGCTTCATTCCGGAATTCGGCAAGGTCGTGGCGATGACGCAATTCAACATGTATCATCATTTTACGGTGGATGAGCATCTCATCCGCGCGGTCGGCATTCTGGCGGCGCTTGAGAAGGGGCGCTTGTCGGAGGACCATCCGCTTTCGGCGGTCCTGTTTCCAACGCTGAAGAGCCGCCGCTCCCTCTATGTGGCAACCCTTCTGCACGATATTGCCAAGGGCCGCACGGAAGACCACTCCATCGCCGGTGAGCGCATTGCGCGCGCCCTTGGCCCGCGCCTTGGCCTCACGCCGGAGGAGACCGAAACCACGGCCTGGCTTGTCCGCCATCATCTCCTGATGAGCGAGACGGCCCAAATGCGCGATCTCAATGACTTCAAGACAATTCTGGATTTCACCGCGGTTGTGCAAAGCCCGGAAAGGCTGAAGCTCCTGCTGATCCTGACGGTCGTTGACATCCGCGCCGTCGGGCCCGGCGTCTGGAACGGCTGGAAAGGCCAGCTGCTGCGCACGCTTTATGCGGAGGCCGAGCCGGTGCTTACCGGAGGCCATACGGGAAGTTCGCGCCAGGAAAGGATCAAGGAAGCGCAGGCAGCTTTTCTGGCGCATTTTCCGCAGTGGCCGGAAAGCCAGATCAAGGCTGCCACGTCGCGCCACTATGATGCCTATTGGCTGAATGTCGGGCTTGAGAAGCAGATTACCCACCAGGCACTTATCGACCGATCATCGCCCCGGGACATCGTGACAGAGGTTCACACGGATGCCTTCACGGCCATAACCGAGCTCACAATCTACGCGCCTGACCATCCGCGCCTGCTGGCGCTCATTACGGGCGCCTGTGCGGCGGCGAATGCCAACATCATGGGGGCACAGATTTTCACGACCACGGACGGAATGGCGCTTGATACCATTCTCATCCAGCGGGAATTTTCCACGGAAGATGATGAACGGCGCAGGGCCGAACGCGTTACCGAAATCATCCGCATGGCCTTGCAGGGAAAGCTGCGGCTGAGGGATGCGGTTGCCGGCGCCACGCAGCAGCGGTCGCGGCTCAAGGCCTTCTCGGTGGCGCCCCGCGTCATTATCGACAACCAGTCGTCAAACCGTTTCACGGTGATCGAGATCAACGGGCTTGACCGGATCGGGCTGCTTTACAACCTTACCGAGGCGCTATTTCACCTCAGTTTGAACATCGCCTCGGCCCATATCACTACCTTTGGCGAAAAGGCCATCGACGTTTTTTATGTCACGGACCTCACCGGTGACAAGATTCTTAATCCGGCGCGGCATGCGCAAATCGAAAGGGAACTGATGAAGGTTCTGGCTCCCGTGCCGGAAAGACTTGCAAACTCCGCATGAATCAGTGGAAGGAGATGCCTGAACTTGGGTCCTGAAACATGTCGCTTCTGAAATCGGCAGCAACCGTAGGCGGGCTTACCCTGGTAAGCCGGGTGCTCGGGTTTCTGCGCGACCAGCTTATCGCCTTCACCCTGGGAACGGGGCCGGTGGCCGAGGCTTTTTTTGTGGCCCAGAGATTTCCCAACCTGTTTCGCGCCCTGTTTGCCGAGGGAGCTTTCAATTCCGCCTTCGTGCCACAATTTGCCAGGCGCATCGAAGGCGAGGGGCAAAGCGCCGCCCACAAGTTTGCGACGGAAATATTTTCTGCCTTGCTGGCTTGGCTTCTGGTGTTCACCGCTCTTTCGATGATTGCCATGCCGTGGCTGATCTACGTGATCGCACCGGGGTTTTCGGAAGAAGCGCAGAAGCTTCAACTGACCATTGACCTCACGCGGATATGTTTTCCCTATCTGCTCTTCATGTCGCTTACGGCCCTGCAATCAGGCGTCCTCAACAGCCTCAACCGGTTTACGGCCGCGGCTGCGGCACCCATTCTCCTCAACATTGTGATGATCGGCTCGAACATTCTTGCCTGGGCCCTGGGCACCGGCAACAGCGCGGCGACGGGCTATATCTTTGCATGGGGTGTTTCGCTGGCGGGCATTGCGCAATTCCTGCTTCTGGCAATTGCCTGCAAGCGCGCCGGGATGCCTCTTCTTCCCAAGTGGCCGACATTTTCACCGGATGTCAAAAAGGTGCTTGCCCTTTCCGTTCCCGGGATCATCTCCGGCGGAATCATGCAGATCAATCTGCTCATTGCCACCGTCATTGCCACGAGCCTCGACCGGGCGGTGGCCTACCTCTACTACGCGGACCGTCTCTATCAGCTCCCGCTTGGTGTCATTGGTGTTGCCATTGGCGTTGTGCTGTTGCCCGATCTCTCAAGGAAACTTCGCGCTGGCGACAACCAGGCAGCCATGAACAGCCAGAACCGGGCCCTTGAGCTTTCGCTGTTTCTCACCATTCCAGCGACGATCGCCCTGATGGCGATTCCGGTTCCCATCCTGCATACGGTGTTTGAACATGGGGCCTTCAGCGCGGCGGACACGCTTGCCGTGGCGCCTGCGGTGCTGGCCTTTGCCTCGGGGCTTCCCGCCTTTGCCATGACCAAGGTTTTCCAGCCCGGCTTCTATGCCCGGGAAGACACCAAAACGCCCATGCGTTTTGCCATCATTTCGGTGGCGATCAACATTGCGGCCAGCCTTTTGCTGTCGCGCTGGTATGGCCATGTGGGCATCGCCATGGCAACCTCCCTTGCGGCCTGGGCCAATGCCATATTGCTCGCCCTCTCCTTGACGCGGCGCGGGCACTACCAGATGGATGGCCGGCTGAAGGCGAGGCTGCCCCGAATCCTTGTTTCCGGCCTGGTGATGGGGCTGCTGCTGCTTCTCGGCCTCTGGCTTTTGGCGGAAAATTTCACGGCAACAGCAAGCTTCATCAGCTCCCTCTGGGGACTGGTTGCTCTCGTCGTTGGCGGCATCGCCAGCTACTTTGCCCTGGCGCATTTTTCGGGGGCGATGACCTTGGCCGAGATGCGCTCCGCCTTAAAACGCTAACTCTTTTCAAGCGCGGGAATTGCGGGCATAAGGCGGCCTGACCAGTCCACAGGATTTCCTTGATGACCACTTTCACCCCACGGGTTTTCTCCGGCATGCAGCCTACGGGCAATTTGCACCTCGGCAATTATCTGGGCGCCATGCTGAACTGGATCAAATTGCAGGAAACCCAGGAATGCATTTATTGCGTGGTGGACATGCATGCCATCACCCTGTGGCAGGAGCCGAAAGAGCTGCACAAGGCCATTCTTGAGGTGACGGCGGCCTATCTGGCCTGCGGGCTTGATCCCAAGCGCTCAATCATTTTCAACCAGAGCCAGGTGCAGGAGCATGCGGAACTGGCCTGGATTTTCAATTGCGTGGCGCGCATGGGCTGGCTCAACCGGATGACCCAGTTCAAGGAAAAGGCCGGCAAGGACAAGGAGCAGGCCTCGGTGGGGCTCTATGTTTATCCCAACCTGATGGCGGCGGACATCCTGGCCTACAAGGCAACCCATGTGCCGGTGGGCGAAGACCAGAAGCAGCATCTGGAGCTGGCGCGTGACATCGCGGGCAAATTCAATCTGGATTTTGGCGATGCCATCAGTGCCGCCGGCTACAATGGCGATTTCTTTCCGCAACCAGAACCCTTCATCATTGGCCCTGCTACCCGGGTCATGTCGCTGCGCGACGGGGCAAAGAAGATGTCGAAGTCGGATCCTTCGGACCTGTCGCGCATCAATCTGTCCGATGATGCCGAAACGATTGCCCGCAAAATCCGCAAGGCAAAGACCGATACGGATGGCCT
>Ga0105047_10009417_pt1 | contig 16082 bp, 13 predicted proteins | sample MAT04_FD_78384 | JGI IMG/M metagenome (GOLD analysis project Ga0105047, IMG submission 78384) | Freshwater microbial communities from Lake Fryxell liftoff mats and glacier meltwater in Antarctica - MAT-04 (megahit assembly) | ecosystem: Environmental > Aquatic > Freshwater > Ice > Liftoff...
ACACGGGCTTTCTCTGATAGTCAGCACATGCTGGTAGAAGCTGGTACTGGCACAGGAAAATCCTTTGCCTACCTTGTTCCTGCCGCCATGTGGGCATTGCAAAATAATACCCGGGTTGTCATCTCAACCAACACCATCAACCTGCAGGATCAATTAATTAACAAAGATATTCCAGATCTTCGGGCTGCATTGGATGTTGATCTACGGGCTGTTGTATTGAAAGGTAGGTCAAACTACCTTTGTCCCCGCCGGCTAGAAATGCTACGCCAGCGTGGGCCAGATACCGTGGAGGAGATGCGGGTACTTGGGAAAGTACTCATCTGGCTGCACGAAGGTGGAACTGGTGATCGCAACGAAATCAATCTGAACCAATCTCCAGAATGGGAAGTTTGGATGCGTATCTCCGCCGAAGATGAAGGCTGCAAAACAGAAACCTGTCTGGGCAGAATGGGTGGTGAATGTCCTTTTTACCGCTCCAGGCAGGCTGCTGTTACCTCCCATCTTATTGTGGTCAACCATGCACTGCTATTATCGGATGTGGCGGCTGGAAGCCGCATTCTACCGGAATACAACTATCTCATCATTGACGAAGGTCATCACATGGAAGAAGCCACCACTGGCTCGCTGGCCTTTAAAACGACGCAATATGATTTTGACCGCTTGATACATGAATTAGGTGGACTCAACGCAGGATTGCTGGGACGCTTCCTGACCCAGGTACAAAGTCTCCTGCAGCCTTCTGATCTGGCCGCGGTTCAAATGACTGTTCGGCAAATCTCAGACCTGGCCTTCAAAATCACCAGCCTGAATAACCAGGTCTTTACCGCTATTGATGATTTTCTGACTGAAAAAAGGGATGGCCGCCCTATGGGAACCTACCCACAACAGGAGCGCATTCAAAATGCCACTCGCACAATGAACGAGTGGAACTTGGTGGAAGAGGTCTGGTTCGATGAGAGTGAACTTCTGACGGAAATGCTCGGACTGGTGGCCGGCATTATAAAAAGTGGTGGTGGTGATAGCGAAGACATAATCGAAGACCTGGAAGATGTCATCGGAAACCTGACAACACTGGCCAGCCGTTTTTCGGAAATTAGCGAGAAAGTCACGAGCTTGATATCCAAACCGGACAATCTCCAGATTTACTGGGTTGAGAAACACCCAAATAATAATCGTATCACTCTCCAAATTGCTCCCTTGCATATAGGTTCGTTGATGGAAACTCACCTCTGGCATCAAAAGACCAGCGTAGTTCTTACCTCCGCAACTTTGACAACCCATGGGGAATTTGATTACCTTCGCAATCGATTAAGCGCTGATGAAGCCAATGAACTGGCTTTGGGTTCCCCGTTTGATTTTGAAAATTCTGCCCTTTTGTATCTTATCAACGATATTCCTGAAATTTCGGATGCACATGGATATCAAAAATCTATGGAATCCGGTCTCATTCGCCTGGCCAAGGCTACGAACGGACGTATGCTTGTTCTATTTACTTCTTACGCTCAATTAAAAAAAACCTCCCAGGCAATTGCCTCAGGAATGGCGGATGCCGGTATTCAGGTTTATGAACAGGGTGTTGGTGCTTCTGCCAATACCTTGCTAGAGAATTTTCGAGGTGCAGAAAAAGCCGTTTTATTGGGAACCCGCTCGTTCTGGGAAGGTGTCGATATCCCTGGGGAAGCCCTTTCCGTGTTGGCAATCACCAAATTACCTTTTGATGTTCCCTCTGACCCAATTGTCGCTGCCCGATCAGAGACTTTTGATGATCCATTCAATGAATATTCGCTCCCAGAAGCTATTTTGCGTTTCCGCCAGGGGTTTGGCCGGCTGATTCGCACACAATCAGACCGCGGAGTTGTGGCAGTTTTCGATAAACGATTATTAACAAAAAAATATGGAAAACTGTTCCTTGAATCGATACCGCATTGTCACGTTGTGAATGGAACATTGGCAGACTTGCCGAAAGAAGCAGCCAGGTGGCTAAATTTATGAAGAAATATCATTAAACAAGAAATTTAAAAAATTTTCTGTGTATGTAGATGGTTCTTGCCAATAATCAAATAATTCGAAATTTATTTAGTAGTGTCGGTCGATTATTTAACAATAATTTCTATAATAAATATAAATGGCAACTTAGATTATAGATGACTATAAACACTCAGGTCTATACATCGATTTAGAGATTATCGCAAACCGGCAATATTATTATTTTTATTATTAACTAACCTACTTAATTGTGGTTTGCATAACCTTATTCCGATGGTTACTGCTTTCAGATTACCAGGCTGGCAGGCTTTTCTAGATACACAGCCAATTTCTGCATAAACTGGGCAGCCTCAGCTCCGTCCGTCACGCGATGGTCGGCTGACAAAGTGGCTTTCATGCGGGTGCCAACTTCCAGATTTCCGTCCACTACTACCGGGACCTGGCGCACCGAAGAGACCGCCAAAATAGCTGCCTCTGGCATATTGATAATGGCCGCGAAATTCTCCACATCAAACATTCCAAGGTTGCTGATAGAGAAAGTTGAGCCTTCAATGTCTTCCGTTTTTACTTTGCCTGTGCGGGCACGTGCGGCCATCATTTTAATTTCGGACGAAATATTGCGCAACGGTTTCAAATCGGCATCTTTGCAAACTACCGTCATCAAGCCGCTGTCCAACGCAACGGCAACCCCTACATTTACTGCCCCATACTGTACAATTTCAGTTTCTTTAAAGGCAGCATTGACATTTGGGAACTGCCGTAATGTGAGTGCCACAGCTTTGATGATGAAATCATTAACTGAAAAACGTTCGGCTTCGGGCAGAAACTCATTAATTTCCTTGCGAAGTTTCATCAGTGCAGCCATGTCGTATTCATGCGTCAAATAAAAATGTGGAGCATGCTTGGATTCAACCATCCTGCGGGCAATTGCCCCGCGTAATTTGGATAATGAAATATGCTTTGACACGCGTTCTGCTATATAACCGGTCCAGGCTTCAGGTAGCAGTACAGGGGTTATTACTCCCTTTACCTCAGCGGCTACAGCGGTAATCGCTTCGCGTGCAGTGTTGATCTCGATCGCGGCCAGTTCAATATCCTTACGGACAATCCGACCACCTGGTCCGCTCCCGCTAATTCCAGCTAGAGTTATGCCAAATTCTCGTGCTATCCGCTTGGCCAATGGCGATGCTTTGACCATTTCAGCAGCTGCTCCAGGGATATTGATTGTGACGGATGCAGCTTTGCTTTCACTTTCCCCATCGACCACAGGCGAAGGTTTATGCTTTTCCGATTTTTCTTTTCCTACTGGGGCAGTTTGTTCCGCAACCCGCTCACCTGGAGCTGCAATGATGGCAATCGGCGTACCGACCGGAACCATGCTGCTTTGTTCCACCATGTGGCGGTACATAACCCCGCTGAAAGATGATTCTACTTCCACAGTGGCTTTGTCGGTTTCAATCTCAGCTAAGACATCACCCTTATTGACTGTCTCTCCTTCGGCTTTCACCCAGCGGACTAGCAAGCCTTCTGCCATATCAAAGCCCAGTTTGGGCATGGTAACAGTTTGAGCCATTACAGCACCTCCTTGACAGCTTTAATCACCCATTCTGGCTTTGGAAGTGCGAGCTGCTCAAGGTTGCGGTTATACGGTAGTGGAACTTCCAATTGTGCCACACGCTGTACTGGAGCATCCAGGTAATCAAAAGCTTGTTCATAAATTCGGGAAGCAACTTCTGCGCCAACACCGAAGGATTTCCAACCTTCCTCAACAACCACCACCCTGTTGGTTTTCTTGACCGATTCGATTATTGGTTCCATATCCAACGGACGTAAGGTGCGCAAATCTACAATTTCAGCCTCAATTCCCTCAGCAGCCAATTGGTCGGCAGCTTTCATGCTGATTTCCAACATTTTACTGTAAGTAACAATGGTCACATCTTTTCCGGGCCTTTGCACGGTTGATTTACCGATTGGAACAGTAAAATCGCCTTCCGGAACTTCGCCGCGTGTCTGGTAAAGAGTGGCATGTTCAATGAACATCACCGGGTCATTGCAGCGGATAGCTGCTTTTAACAATCCTTTGGCATCTGCTGGAGTACCCGGAGCCACAACTTTGAGCCCCGGAAAATGCGCGAAGATGGCATCTGGTGTTTGTGAATGGGTGGCGCCCAGTTGACGCCCTCCACCGCCCACCGCGCGGATGACCATCGGTAGCACAAACTGACCGCCGAACATGTAGTGCAGTTTTGCCGCCTCGTTCACAATATGATCCATCGCTGCAAAAGCGAAGTTGATTGTCATTAATTCCGCCACTGGCCGTAAACCGGTCAATGCCGCACCGATTGCTCCACCAATAATGGCTGCCTCGGCAATTGGAGTGTCCTTCACCCTTTTGGGGCCGAAGTGATCGTAAAATCCTTTAGTAACAGCATAGGTGCCGCCCCACACTCCAACTTCTTCACCCATAATGAAAACTTTGGGGTCGGCTTCCATTTCCTCCCATAACGCCTGGGAGATGGCTTCGCGCATTGTAATTTTTGCCATTTTGTACTCCTGCTCAGCTTATTCCACGTAGATGTCTTTGAATAATTCTTCCGGCGCAGGTTCCGGACTGGTTTCGGCAAATTCTACCGCTTCCATAACCTCAGTCTCTGCTAGTTGTTCCTGGTGATCCAGTTCGGCTTCGGTGGCAAATTTATTGGAGGTAAGATATAACCCGTAAATGCCGATAGGATCGTTTTCCAGCCATTTATGTACTTCATCTTGTTTGCGGTAGCGTTCTGGATCGCCCATCGAGTGACCCCTGAAACGGTAGGTAATAAGTTCCAAAAAGTACGGTCCTTTCCCCGAGCGGGCAGCTGCTATCGCATCCAACGCTGCACCACGCACTTTCATTAAGTCCATTCCGTCTGCCTTGCTATGAGGCATACCATAGCCTTCGGCTTTTTGCTGCATCGAAGTGACGGCGGAAGCACGGTCAACCGATGTACCCATTCCATAGAGGTTATTTTCGCAGACCCAGACAATTGGTAGATCCCACACTTTGGAGAGATTCAATGCTTCATGAAAAAATCCAATATTACTTGCGCCGTCGCCAAACATACAGATTGTCACCACACCTGTTTCCTGGTATTGATCACCAATTGCCAAACCGGCAGCCAGGGGAAGATGTGCACCGACAATGGCGTGCCCACCCCAGAAATTCTTACTCACATCGGCCATATGCATTGAGCCGCCTCTGCCTTTCGAGCATCCAGTGATCTTGCCAAGCAGTTCAGCCATTACTTCTTTTGCCGGAATGCCACAATTAATCGCTACTCCGTGATCTCTATATGCAGTTATCACGCGGTCTTCGGGTTTACGGGCTGAAATCAAACCGGTGCTTACGGCTTCCTGTCCGATATACAAGTGTAAAAAACCACCTATCTTTCCCTGTTGGTAAAGTTCGGCGGCTTTTTCTTCCACCCGGCGGATCACAACCATCTGCCGGTAAAGATCCAGATACTCCATTTTTTCCATGCTGCTCAACCTCCATCAATAAAGAAGGATAAATTCAAGAATTTGTATAAAAATTATATCAGAATGAGGTTGCAATAGTTCAGCGATAAGACGTGGTTTGTAGCATGTTTGCATCTATTTCTGAGGTTTTGGTATTTTGAGAAAGCAGATTTATCTTCACCTGGAAATCCTACGTTGTAATATTGGTCTCTTACAACCTTAATTGAACAGGTGGTTGATCGAAATCCAAAATCAACATCGCTTAAGCAAAGGAACTGATTTATTGGAGCTTTTGTTTTAAAAGGTAAAATATTGTCCAAAAATTGGTTAAAAACAAATAAAAACAGCAATAATTCGAATATTAAGTATTCTTTTCGGAAAAATTTGCTTTTCAAAAAACTCATTGTATTCAATTTGACCAACAGGTTGTTGCGTGCTATTATTTAACAAGCGGATTTATTTTATTATTCATTTTTCCGTTCTTTAACAACGTCAGGAGAACTCGATGTCCTCAGATTTTTTGGTTCGACTCATTGGAATGATTGCATTTTCTATTTTAGGTGTTTATTGGGGTTCATCCTTAGGACAAATTGCCGTTTTCAACAGTCCGACGAGATACACAGTTGAACAATATTCCTTCACTTTTGGACTGGTTGGTGCGCTAGTCGGGCTTATTCTCTCACCCTATTTATCCACCCGCCCTATTCGTGCTGTGAAGAACAACCTTGGACGAATATCCCCACAAAAACTGTTTGCATCCCTAGTAGGGTTGGTGGCGGGATTGGTGATCGCTGCTTTGTTAGCATTTCCATTATCCCTTTTACCCAAACCGCTAAGTGAAGTACTTCCCTTCCTGGGGGTGTTGGTTTTCAGTTATCTGGGTGTGTCTGTTTTTGCTATGCGGCAAAATGATCTGTACGCAATGTTGAAAGGCGTTTCCTCGCGTGGCGGTACTGATTCGACCAACGATTCCAGCGGGGCTGGTTGGGCTGAAAGCCGTACTATATTGCTGGATACCAGTGTGATCATTGATGGCCGTATCGCCGATATTGCCCGAACCGGATTTCTCCCCGGGTCACTTTTGATTCCCCGATTCGTTTTGAATGAACTTCAGTACATCGCAGATTCAGCTGATAGTATGCGCCGCCAGCGCGGCCGTCGCGGTATGGAAGTTTTAGCCCAATTACAGAAAGAACCCACAATCCCCGTACGGATGAGTGATATTGATGTGGAAGGCATCCGCGAAGTGGATGATAAACTTGTCACTCTTGCCCGCCAATTGCGCTGTCCAATATTAACAAACGATTACAACCTGAACCGCGTGGCGGAACTGCAGGGAGTAACCATCTTGAATATTAATGAACTGGCTAATGCAGTAAAATCAGTTCTTTTGCCGGGAGAAATTCTGAATATACGAGTAATACAGGAAGGGAAAGAGTCCGGTCAGGGGGTTGGATATATGGATGACGGCACTATGGTCGTAATCGAAAATGGCCAGCGTAATCTAAACCAACAATTAAATGTTATCGTAACCAAAGTTTTACAGACCGCAGCAGGTCGCATGATTTTTGCCCGTACGGAAGAACGTATGAAAGCAAACCAGGAGTAGGAAGATATGGGCATTAAAATTTACAATACATTATCCCGTAAGAAAGAAAACTTTGAAACCATTACGCCGAATAAAGTGCGCATGTATGTTTGCGGGCCTACCGTGTATAGCAACGCCCACGTCGGCCATGCCATGTCTTCTCTGGTCTTTGATATCATTCGCCGTTACCTGGAATATCGTGGATACAACGTTACCCATGTGATGAACTTTACCGATGTGGATGACAAAATCATCTTGCGTGCCAACCAGGAGGGGGTTGATCCCTTTGATTTGGCCGAAGGGTATATCAAGGAATTCCGCCGGCATCTGGCAGATTTGAATATTTTGCCGGCAAGTATCAATCCGCGGGCAACTCAGGAAATGCCGCAAATTCTTGAAATGATTCAAGGGCTGATAGATAAAGGGAATGCATATCCCGTGGATGGGGATGTTTACTTCCGGGTTACCCGTGATAAAGAGTATGGCAAACTATCCGGCCGTAAACTGGACGATATGCAAGCCGGCTCACGTATCGAAGTGGATGAACGCAAAGAGCATCCCATGGATTTTGCACTTTGGAAATCTGCCAAACCTGAGGAACCTGCCTGGGATACTCCCTGGGGACGCGGCAGGCCAGGCTGGCATATCGAATGCTCTGCCATGAACCTTTCCCACCTGGGCGAACAAATTGATATTCACGGCGGCGGCAATGACCTGGTCTTTCCGCATCATGAAAACGAGATAGCCCAGAGCGAATCATTCACTGGCAAACAGTTTGCTCGTTATTGGGTACATAACGGAATGCTTACTCTCTCTGGCGAAAAGATGTCAAAATCGCGAGGCAACCTGGTTTCCATTGACGAATTCCTTTCCGAACATTCCGCCAGCACCTTGCGGTTTATGGTCTTGAACTCTGGTTACCGCAGTCCTTTGACTTTCAATGACGAAGTTATTGGCCAGGCGGATAAAGGGTTGGAAAGGTTGCGCTCCGCCCTCAAACCTGCCCAGGCAGGGGTTGCTAGTGTTTCGGCTGAATTGAAGAAAATCCTGAAAGATCAAATACAAAAGACCCGCGAAGCTTTTATTGAATCAATGGATGATGACTTTAACAGTGCAGGCGCTTTGGGCAATCTCTTCGACCTGGTGCGTGTTATCAACCAGGCACGCGCCGACGGTGCTACAAATGAAGTTCTCGTACCTGCCCAGGCAACCATAAATGAATTGTGCGGTGTATTCGGACTGATCCTGGAAAAAGAAATTAGTGACGATCAATCAGCCGCTCCATTTATAGATTATCTGATCGAACTGCGCGCAGAAATGCGCAAACAAAAATTATTCGCTTTCAGCGACCAAATTCGTGACAGGTTGGCATCTCTCGGCATTGTACTGGAAGATAATAAAGATAGCACCTCATGGCATAAGGACTAACCCGATGAGAGAATGGATCACAGGTCGCAATCCGGTTTTTGAAACATTGTCCGCTCACAGGCGGCAGGCCTTTCGCTTACTTTTGGCAGAAGGAGTGGATGAAAAAGGTATTATTACAGAAATTCTTACCTTCGCCCGCGGATTGAATATTCCTGTAGAACGTGCCAAACGGCAGCAACTGGACAGCCTGGGTGGCAATCCGCAAGGGGTGGCGCTAGAGACTGCCCCATATCCTTATGTGGATTTGCACACCACTTTGAAAGCTGTTCAGAACCGTGAAGAGCCACCCTTCCTGCTTATTTTGGATACATTACAGGATCCACAGAACCTGGGGACTCTGCTACGGTCGGCTGAAGCATTCGGAGTAAATGGTGTGATCATCCCGCCTCACAGCGCCGCCGGAGTAACTCCTGCTGTGGTGCATGCCTCTTCGGGCGCCTGCGAGCATTTGTTAATTGTTGCCACTAATCTGGCGCAGGCCATTTCGGAACTTAAACAGGCCAATGTATGGGTTATAGGCTTGGATGCAGGTGAAGAAGCCCAGGATATATCAACGATTAAGCTGGATGGTGCACTGGCTTTGGTAGTTGGCAGCGAAGCCGATGGAATGCGACCATTGGTGCGGCGCTCTTGCGATCAAATTGCCCGCCTGCCAATGACTGGTCGCATTGAATCATTGAACGCTGCTGTTTCCGGTTCAATCGCGCTTTATCTGGCTTCCCGAAAACGTTAATAAACTTAATATATACAAACTTATTTATCCTTCATACAAAATGGCTATAATAATTTCATATCACAAAAAGGAGATTGAATATATTAATCAGCAAAGAATTAGCCACCGCCATTAATGAACAGGTCGGGCATGAATTACAGGCCTCCCACCAATATGTCAACATTGCCGCCTATTTTGACGGACTGGCATTGAAAAAATTAGCTAAAATGTTTTTTAAACAGTCTGAAGAAGAGCGTGAATATGTTATGAAGTTTGTTCATTATGTTTCCGAAACCGGTGGGGTGTTGCAATTCCGGCCATTGCCGCTCCCAAAGCCACGTTTAAGTCTGTTGAAGAAGCCATCAAGTTATCCCTGGATTGGAAAATGGAAGTCACCCGCCGAATCAATGACCTTATGACACTTGCCATCTCACAAAAAGACTACCTCGGGCAGGATTTTCTCCGGTGGTTCGTTACCGAACAGTTGGAAGAAGTCACTACCATGGAGAATATGTTAAAGATCGTTCAGCAGGCTGGCGAACGGAATTTGATTATGCTTGAAGCCTATCTGATCCACGATTAATCAAATCCAACTCTGAATAAAGCCCCCAGTTTTCACTGGGGGCTTTTTCTTATCCAATCACCACCCAGATAAGCCAGAAGAGGATCATCAAAACACCAATACCAAAACGCGCCAGCACTGAAAATCCACAGCCGACCATCATACTTTTGGTGGATTTTACTGCTGCACGCCAATTTCGCAATCGAATGAGTTCCACGACAAAGAGGACAACCAGTGCGCAGATTAATCCGCCAATGGGAAATAAAAATGGGATGAAACTGCCTGCGATACCTGCTACCATAGAGAGTCCAATGGCCAGCCAGGATGCTCCCGCCTGTTTGGCTGTTGCCCCCATCAAAATGTTGTCTACCACACTGCCAAAAGCCATCAGACCAGTGATTAATACAAAGAGGATGATCCCGCCAGATGTATAGGTTTTTGAAATAACTTCATATATCCCATAAACCAACGCTGCCACCCACATGATTACCAATCCCGGGACGAGATTGGTTAGCAGGCTGAGCAGCCCAAGCACCATTACAGTGAAAATAATCGATTGAAAGAGTGCGAGTGCGACAGATTCCATACCTTAATACTTCCTACCGGATGACTTCAATACTGCCCATCCAGGGGCGTAAGACTTCGGGGATTACAATACTGCCATCGGACTGCTGATATTGCTCCATAACAGCTATCATAGTGCGAGGCAGCCCGAGACCTGATCCATTAAGAGTATGTACTAATTGGGCTTTTCCGCCATCAGCCGGCCGGTATTTGATGTTTGCCCGACGAGCCTGAAAATCTTCCACATTGGATATGGAGGACACCTCCAACCACTCTGCGCAGCCCACAGCCCAAACTTCAACATCATAGGTGATACGGGCATTGAAACCTAGATCGCCGGAGCACAGTCGTTTTATGCGGTAAGTCAATCCCAGATTATTGCAGGTTTCTTCGGCATCTGCCACCATTTTTTCCAACTCTCGGGCACTTTCTTCCGGCCGGCAATAGATGTACATCTCAACTTTGTCAAATTGGTGACCGCGTTTGATGCCGCGTACATCCCGCCCAGCGCTCATTTTCTCCCGCCGGAAGCAGGGTGTATAAGCTGTGTAGCGCAGCGGCAGGCTGGCATCATCCAAAATATCGCTCATATGAATACCAGTCAAAGGAACCTCAGCTGTTGGTACCATCCAGAAATCTTCTTCATGGTCACGGTACAAGTTATCGGCGAACTTCGGTAATTGGCCGGATCCGAACAACACATCCCCTTTGACCATAAACGGTAAGTATTGTTCGCGATATCCCTGACGTATGTGCAGATCCAACATATAGGCAATCAGAGCCCGCTGAAGGCGTGCCCCGGCACCAGAGAGAACATAGAAACGCGAACCGGTAATCTTCACACCCTGATCAAAATTTATTATCCCCAGTTTCGGTCCTAAATCCCAATGAGGGATAGGAGTGAAGTCATAAGAAGGAAGCTCACCAACCGTTCTGACTACAATATTTTCGCTGTCATCTTTGCCATAAGGTGTGTCTTCAGCCGGTAGGTTGGGTAATCCTGAAATGATTTCAAGTTGGTTGAATTCTACTTTGCGGATTTGGTCATCCAGAACAGCAATTTGATCTCCAACCACCCGCATGGCTTCAATTTTAGATTTGCGTTCAACCGGGTCTTTCACCTGAGAGATTTCTTTGGATACTGTGTTCCGTTCGCTTTTAAGGGTTTCAGCCTGGATCAACAAACTGCGTCGTTGCTGATCGATTTCTAAAACTCGTGAAATGACAGTTGCATCCATGTTGCGTTGCTGCAAAGCAGCCCTCACCAGGTCAGGATTTTCACGGATGAGATTAATATCTAGCATTTTCACGCTCCAGAGAATCGATTATTACTGAATGATACGGTATTATAAAACGAAATCATTCACGACCGGTTGAACTGGAAAATTTCAGGAGTGTCGGAATGCACGTCCAAAGCGAACAACAAATTTTGATTAACCTTCTTCATAAATCTTTTGCACTGCCTGCCGGGAAAAAAGGTTCATATAGGGTTGCCCAGTGGGATGACTACACCCATCTCCACCGCAATCAATTCCTAAATCGACCGCCACTGACATTGACCCTTCAAGCCAGAGTAAATGCGAAATCCCTACCAGGAACCTGGGGGTTTGGATTCTGGAATGATCCATTTTCATTAGATATTGGTGTGAAAGGCTCCCGTTTACGGTTGCCTGCCTTACCGGAAACAATCTGGTTTTTCTACGGCTCACCAAAAAATGATTTGAGTTTCCGGTCAGTAGAATCGAAAAACGGATTATTAGCCTCAGTCTTTACATCCACATCTATTCCTTCGATATTACTGCCGCTTGGGCTGCCAGCCCTGCCGCTGCTTGCATGCAAACCCACCGCCCGGTGTCTGCGCCGGTTGGTATCCCGATTCATCCGTGAGGATTCCATTCCGCTGAATGTAGATGTGACCAGGTGGCATACCTATAAATTGGAATGGCTGTCAGAATCTGTTCGCTTCACCCTGGATGATGATTTTGCCTTTACTTCAACATTATCCCCGAAGCCGCCCCTTGGATTGGTCATCTGGATAGATAATCAGTATGCGTCCTTTTCTGCAGATGGAACTGTGCGATTTGGAACTCAGGAAAACACTGGAGATTCTTGTATGGAAATAAAAGACTTACTCCTTAATAGAATGTGACCTCACCTAAGGAGTAAGGATACTTATTCTCTAATTACACTAAAATTATGGCTTGGATAATTTCTTCAATAAATATTCGTAATAAAACTTTGATCGACTATATACCGAAATTATTAAAGGTTCTAAAAAAACTTTCATTTCCTTAGAAACAACCATTTAATATAAAGATGAATAATCACTATTGACATTTGTTATAAAAGCATTTTTGAAAGACTGCATATATGTCCAATCATCTTGAAAATTCAATCTCGCCTTACCTACTGCAACATGCCCAAAATCCTGTAGATTGGTATCCCTGGAAAACAGAGGCTCTCGAAATAGCTCGTTTTAAAGACAAACCAATTTTCCTCAGTATCGGTTACTCAGCCTGCCATTGGTGTCATGTAATGGCACATGAAACTTTTGAAGATCCTGAGATTGCAGAAATAATGAATAATTATTTTGTCAATATCAAAGTTGACCGGGAAGAACGACCTGACTTGGATAGCATATTTATGGCATATGTAGTTGCTCTTAATGGACAGGGTGGATGGCCAATGTCTGTTTTTCTTACACCCGATTTAACCCCTTTTTATGGCGGAACATATTTTCCCCCAATATCCAGATATGGATTACCTGCCTTTAAAGATGTTTTACTTTCTTTATCAAATATTTGGCACAATAGACGTGAAGAAGTAATTTCAACAAGCTGGAAGATCGCTTTGCATCAGCAAGTGAAATCAGTTAATGATACAGGCAGCATTCCATTAGAATCGCAAATATTATTTATAGCAACCCAAAATTTGATCAAATCATATGATCAGAAATTCGGGGGTTGGGGTACGGCTCCAAAATTTCCTCAACCGATGGCACTGGAGTTCCTTATTCGCCGCCACCTTTCTGGCGATGGTGATGCCTTAAAACCTGTTGTTCATACCCTTAAATCTATGGCTCGCGGTGGAATGTTTGATGTTGTTGGTGGAGGTTTTGCAAGGTATTCGACAGATAATGATTGGCATATCCCACATTTTGAAAAAATGCTATATGACAATGCCCAGCTAATCCAAGTCTATTTGCATGCCTGGCTGGTCACCAATGACGCATCTTTTCGTCAAGTTATGGATGATTCTCTACACTTTGTAACCAGGGAAATGTCTTCAGAATTGGGTGGATTTTATTCAAGCTTGGATGCCGATTCCGAAGGGGAAGAAGGTAAATTCTATTTGTGGACTCTGAAGGAGATTCAAAACGCCCTAGGAGCTAAGGATGATTTATATTGGGCAGCTTTTGGTTTAAATGAACAAAATGATAAAGACAACGCGATTATTCTACAACGAAAAATGGATGATTCTGAAATAGCCAATCTCTTTGGGTTTTCTATAGATGAAGTAAAAAGCCGGATGAAGCAAAGTCGTGATACCCTCCTTGCTATTCGAAATAGGCGAATTCACCCAGCTTTGGATGATAAAGTTTTGACTTCCTGGAATGGGTTAATGCTCTCTGCTTTTGCAGAGGCTGCCCGCGTTTTTGGAAATCATCAGTATCTTCAAATCGCAATTAAGAATGCGAATTTTCTTTTAAAGTCACTCCGGCGGGATGGAATTCTTCACCGGGCCTGGCGTAATGGAAGGGTTAGTCCAGAAGTCTTTCTGGAAGATTATGCCGCTCTAATTCTGGGTTTGCTTGACCTTTATCAGACAGATTTTGATAATCGATGGTACATAGAGGCATACGACCTTACCGAGGAAATGATACGGAGATTCAATGATCCGAAAGGTGGCTTTTTTGACATTCCGAATACTGCACAGGTCGTGCTCTTAAAACCCAAAGAGCTGCAAGATAATGCAATCCCTTCTGGAAATGCACTTGCCGCAGAAGTGCTTCTCAAAATGGCGGCTTATGCTGAAAATGAAGAATGGCGAATCCTTGCCGAGAATATGCTTGGTTTAGTGGCTAACATTTTTTCTGACTATCCAACCGCTTTCAGTCGTTGGCTTACCGCGGCAGATTTTTCGTTTAATGAAGTAAGGCAAGTTGCTATCATTGGAGATTTGACTGATAAGTGTACCCGGTCATTTCTCAAAGAGATTCGAAAGTCTTATTATCCCAATATGATTGTTGCAGCATCAAATTTCCCGGTACTGAAAGGTTCTCCAAAATTGCTATCAAATCGGTCAATGGTAAATGGGGAGCCAACCGTCTATATATGTGTAGGGTTTATTTGCAAGGAGCCTGTCACAAAAATTGATGACTTAAAAGCGCAGCTTGATAAATTAAAGTTTTGATACCAAGCATGATAAACCTTATTAAGTAATGAGGAACCTTTATTCATGGTCTGAATTTAGCTTGAACACACAATGTCACGTATCTTTACTTCATAAAATTATTGATTAAACGGCCGGACACGCTCCTTAAATACTGGTAGGGATAAACAGCCGCAAGTCCTTTTAGATAATCATAGTGTTCATTTTTTCGACTGCATCTAACCTACAAATCAATTTCTCTTATTATTTTTGGTCTTACAAAATTAATCTTTTCAAAACCACATCCGCCACCAGGCCAAGCAGGAAAAACATTCCATACTGCCGGTTCTGATAAAAAGCCGATGCCACAAAATACAACGGCCAGACATCCTTTCCATAATCCGGCGGACAAGTTTCCGGTCTCGGTTTGGTATACATCGGCAAAACCCGCCGTAGGCTATACAAAGCGAACAACACCACCAGCATCACTGGTGAAAAGAATCCGATGATAACCAGATACAGCACCGAAAGGTATTGCATAGCAATCATACCCAGAACCGCATAGCGCCCAGCTTTTTCGCCAATGATCACCGGCAGGGTGTGAATGCCTTTGGCTTTGTCTTCCCTATATTTGTCAATGTGTTTGCCAAAAATGACCGTTGTCACCCCAAAGGCATAGGGCAGTCCGGCGATCACTACATTCCAATCCCACTGTCCGGTAATGACAAAATACCCGCCGCCAATCATCAACGGTCCCCAGACAATTAGCACAGCTATCTCGCCCAGGCCGATGTATTTCAACGGCCAGGTATAGAATAAAACAAAAAATGCTCCAGACGCCAACAAAAACCAACCTGGCATACCGTTTTGCAATACCAACGGCAGCCCGGCTGCCAGTGCAATTATCCCGGTTACAGCTGCATAAGTAAGTACTTCGTTTTTTGTCATCAATCCTTGTTCAAGCGGTTGCGGACCGTACTGGGTGCGGAAGTAATTATCCTTATCCACACCGCGATTGAAGTCTGTCATATCATTGAGCAGGTTATTGGTAGCATGCGCAAACACCAGACCTATCGCCAGTAAAAGCCAGCGTCCCAGGTCAAACTTACTAGCCCCGGCGGCCAATAAACCAGCAATCGCGGCGGAGATAAAGGTCATAATCAAAACGGCCGCCCGCGTGGAAATCAGCCATTTGGAGATCACATCCAAACGCATCCATTCTTCTTTATCAATGCGCGGAATTACTCGCAGCGCTTTTGCCCACATTGCAAAATTCATAATAGTTACCTCTAATTTAGGATTATATAATATAACTTCAGTAAAAAAATTAAAGGAAATGTAGATTCTTATTACGAAAGCTGGATTATTTCCGA
>Ga0105047_10009418_pt1 | contig 16079 bp, 9 predicted proteins | sample MAT04_FD_78384 | JGI IMG/M metagenome (GOLD analysis project Ga0105047, IMG submission 78384) | Freshwater microbial communities from Lake Fryxell liftoff mats and glacier meltwater in Antarctica - MAT-04 (megahit assembly) | ecosystem: Environmental > Aquatic > Freshwater > Ice > Liftoff...
GACCGCACTCTGCTTGGATGGAGACTTTGATGATGGCCAGCGCCGCCTCCTTCGCTGCCGGGCTGCTCAATACCAGGCGCATTCCCAAACTTTACGCGTCAGGTATCTTTACGACCAGTTGGAAGCGGAAGAAAAGTCGGTCCGATTTGTCGATAACTACGACGCTCACGTTTATTTCCCGAACGAGCTCCGGCTTCTTTTCACCTTGACCGGATTTCGAGTGGAAGAAGAGTGGGGCGATTTCGAAAGGTCCCCTCTTTCACACCGGTCGCGGTCGCTGATCATTTGCGGTCACCGCCCGGAAGGTTCCTTGACCCAAGTCAAATCGGATCGGACGGGTGACGAATGCCGTTCATCTAGGGAGTTTTAACGAGAAAGGCGTCCCCATCCGAAATATTCCTGTTACTAACTCGCTGCGGATAGTTTGAGAATTATCACATGGGAGACACTGGCGACTGAACGACCAGAGCCAACTATCAGGCCTTCAAACCGCTCACCTGAGCTGAGGGATTGATCGACAATAAATCGGCCTCGATACTGCCACCGATTTAATGCGCTCTTTATAAACACAGGGACGGCTGTCTTCTGACGCGCGAAAAGTGCGCTGACCGGGGTCGTCCGCACTCCGCGCCCACAAAGAACAACTTCAGGCGCACCAGGACTGAACTTTTTGCTGAGACAAGCGGCAACGATGGCACCATTAAAGGTGGGTAAGCATGATACGACACTACCTCCGAGATGTGCGTGAATTTCACTTCTTGTATATTCGTTGCCGGGTATAAACACTACTTTGTAATTCTTTGGGACTTAGCGGTCTTAACGGTGTAGTCAGGCCAAGCACTTTAAAATAAATTCAAAAACCGCCATGGAGCAACTGCAAAAACCGCATTCAGCCAGCCAACTTTAAGTTCGGTTCGGCATTTACTCAAATACAGTCCACTTGTTTCATGACAGCCACATCGAAACGCGCACGCACCGGATCCATACCAAGCGCAAAATCCAAAGCCCCGGCTGAACCGCACCATCGCAGGTCGATTACATCCCTCTCAACTTTGGCTTGTGCACCCGCAATGCCCGTCGGACTGCGCCACAGTAGTGACGATACTCCGGGAATTCGCCGCCGCAGGCAGGGGAAAGGATTTTCTTATTTTAACGACAGCGGCCAAAATGTTTTCAGTCTGGCCGACCGAGAACGCCTGGCTCATTTGGCCATTCCCCCGGCCTATCGCGACGTCTGGATTTGCCCTTCGCCCAACGGGCATCTGCAAGCCACCGGACGCGATGCGCGGGGCCGCAAACAATACTTATATCACCCCGACTGGCGCGCTGCGCGCGAGGAAACCAAATTCCACCGTCTGGTCGCATTTGGCTCGGCGCTGCCGCGCATTCGCGCCGCAGTTACGCGCGACCTGGCGCAGTCACCAGGCGCCAGTGTTAGCCAGGCTTCAGTCATCGCGACGCTAGTAAGGTTATTGGACACCACCATGGCACGCGTAGGCAACGACGAATACGCGCGCGTCAATAAGTCTTACGGCCTGACCACGCTCCTCAAACGGCATGTGGCACTTAATGGCATCAAGCTGCTTTTGAAATTCCGTGGTAAAAGCGGGATCGAACAGGAGGTCGCTCTTGAAGATAAGCGGGTCGCGCGAATCGTCCGACGTTGCCAGGCGCTGCCGGGGCAAGAGCTATTCAAATACCTCGACCACAACGGGCAGGTGCACAGTGTCGGGTCTTCTGCGGTCAACGATTACCTGGGCGCGGCCAGCGGCGGCGACTTCACAGCAAAGGATTTTCGCACCTGGCACGGAAGCGCCACGGCACTCGCGCTGTTCATGCAACTGGACGAAGCAGAGCGTAAAGCGATCACTGCCACCGCCGCTAACCAGCTCATTGCAGAAGTGGCGCGGCTGCTTGGCAACACCGTGGCGGTATGCCGTAAGTCTTACATCCACCCGGAAGTACTGGCTCTATTGTTTAAAACCAACCCCACGTCCGCGGCATCCAAGGCAGCTCAACCAAAGCGAAAAGCCGGTCTGAGCATGACCGACCTTTCTTTCCTAACTTTTGTTAACTCGCTTGATTAGCTTCGTGCGAACAAATTCGGTGCTCCTCGATTCGCCCTTTGTTCTATTATCGTCCGGGAGGGTTACACCCCATAGCTATTCCTCGACGAAGGGCTGAATGTCACATCTCAACTCTTAACAACCCAATACTCATAATGAACACTACCGGGACTCTCAATCATCTCATCGAAATTTGCAAAGACGGCGAGGATGGCTTTCGCGAATCAGGCGCAAATGCCAAGCACTCTGAACTGAAAACCTTGTTCGGCAACTATTCGCAGCAACGTACAACGTTCGCAGCCGAACTTCACGAGCTTGTAAACGAGCTGGGCGAAGAGCCTGAGACAACTGGCAGCACCGCAGCCGCTGCCCACCGCGGCTGGATCGGCCTGAAATCTGCTGTTACTAATGGTAGCGACCACGCCATTTTGGTCGAATGTGAGCGCGGAGAGGATCATGCCGTCGCTGCATACCGTACCGCTTTGGAGGAAGAACTGCCGCCGTACATTCAGTCTGTAGTAGCCGCACAAAGTGCCGGTGTGCAGTTAGCGCATGATGACGTCCGCAACCGCCGCGATGCTGCTGCCGCGTAATCCAAAAGAGGTCGAGCGCCCCGCAGCAAATCGAGGTCGCGGTCTGAAGGGACCTAAGACTGCAAGCGACCGAAAGGACCTAAATCGCTTGTCGCGCGGTCAGGAGACTTAGGTCCCTTAGGTCATTTTGGTCCCTTGCAGTCCCTTAGGTCCTTTTAAAACGGTAGTGCGCCGCGCTTTCGGCATTGAACTTACGCTGAACTCCTCGCGCCGGCTAATCTTCAAAAGCCCTGCTTGCGAAGCCGTGGGGTGACACGTAATGGTTTAGCGTGCCTTTTCGTGTGAGACAGCTCCTGATTTTCGCGCTCCTGGTGTTCCCCCACCTCTTGTGTGCGGAAGAGACGCGCCCATTTAACGAGCGCGCGTATGAGCGTTATCGGACCATCCTTTTTTCCAATCCGACAGACGGAGCGGCGATGGATCGTTTTTGGGAGGAGGCCGTGGCTGGCGGGCGCACAAAAACGCTGATTGCAGAAGCCGTCGAAGCAAGCGGGCGCGGCGAATACAGCGGGGCCATGATATTGGGGCATTTGCGCAAACGCCTGGGTGATCTGGAAGGCGCTACGGAGGCTTATCGCAGCGCGGCGAAGTTGAAGGAAGGAGCCTTGGAAGCTTGGCGACTTTTGGCGGCGGTGGAAGAATCGCGGGGGCGCGCAGAGGAAGCTGCCAAAGTGCTGGAGATAGCGGCGGACGGAACTGGAGTGCCACCGGCAGATCGCTCCGTGCTAAGAAAAGAAGCTGCCCGTTTGTATGCAGCAGCAGATAATACTGAAGCGGCGCTGGTGCTTTGGGAAAAAATCGCGGCCGACGATCCCAGGCAAGCGGGCCTGCGTCGGGAATTGGCACGGCAATATGAAGCAGCAGGACGGGAGAGTGAAGCGCTCGCTCAACTGCGGTTGGAGGTGGAAAATTCAGCGCCGCGCGAGCGGGTGGAAGCCCTGCGCGAATTGGCGCGCATTCATCAATTCAGCCAGGATAACGCCGCCGCATCCGCTGCTTTGGAAGAAGCACTTTCGCTGCTTGGGCCCGGGCATTGGATGTTTGAAGAAACGCTGGGGCAACTGATTCGCATGCATCAATTGGAGCAAACGGAGGATACGCTGGCAGCCACTTGGGAACAGGCACTGGAACGCAATCCGCGCGATACGGACACGCTTTTCAAATTAGTTTTGCTGCGGCGAATGACGCTTGATTTGGAGGGAGAGCTGGCCTTGTTGGAAAAGCTGCCGCCGCCTGCGGCTTTGCGGGATGATGTGCGTGGAAGGCGTGCGAATTTGCTGGTGGAACTCGGACGTCCCGGGCAGGCGCGCCCCTTGCGCGAAGCCCTCGTGGCAGATCGTCCGGGCAACGTGGATTTGGTTTTTGCCCTGGCCGAACTCGATTTACAGATGCAACAGGAGCAGGAGGCCGTGGCGCGGTTGGAAGCCTTACGCGCGGGTCTGCCGTCCGATGCGGTGGCGCTTTCACGGATATTGGAATTTTATCAGCAAAACCGGCTGCATGAAGCTGCAAAGCGAGTGTTGAAAGAACGGATGGAAGCGGGTGGCCGTAAGGAGGCTGATGTGCTGGCGTTTGCGGCGTTTGAATTTGAAAATGGAACGGCAGCGGCTGCGCAAGAGTTGCTGCTGGAATGGGCAAAAACGGGTGATCCTGCGGAACGCGCCGGTCGCCTGGAAGGAGTGGCTGCTGTGCTTCGAGAAAACAATGAGGTGACAAAAGCCGAGTCGCTTTTGAAAGAGGCAAGCGGCTTGGATGCGACGAATTTTGAAATCTGGATGGCGCTCACTGATGTCCAAAGTCAACTGGCTTTACCCGAAGCGGCTCGTGAGTCGGCGGCTCGCGCCTATGCCGTGGCGGTTTCGGATGCTGATCAACTCGCTGCGGATGAAAAATTGATGCAGACATTTCAAGTCCCACCCCCGGCGCCGGGAGTCGCACCGACCGCGCCACCCGGCTTGGCGGCATTTGTGGAAACGTTGCGTCTGCGTGCCGAGCAATCGAACGGGGCAGGGGATTGGTTGCGTTTATCGCGTTGGCAGAACGGCGGGAGGACGCGGCAGGAGGCCTTGCGTTCCTTGCGAAAAGCGACGCTTGCCGAACCCGGGCATGTGCCATCTTTGACGCGTTATGCCGCGCTGTTGGAGGAGGAGGGGCAATATCGCGCGGCGATTGATACCTATGTAACGCTGGCCGGAATTGTGCCGGAGGAAGCAGAGAAACGCCGCTGGCAACGGGAGCAGGCGCGCATTGAAGGCGTCCTCGGCAACTGGGCGGATGCGGTGAAAATTTACCAGACATTAAGCGACGAGCAGCCGGGGTCCGCCCGGTCGCTGGGGGATCTGGCTACGGCACTGCGTGCGCAGGGTGGGCTCCCCGAAGCGCTGGAGATTTATCGAAAGGCACTCGCGCTGCCGCCAGGGCCTGAGGTGCGCGATCTGGTGCAACCTTACATCGCCTTGCTGGAGGAAAACGGGGAACACGATGAGGCGCTCGCGTTTCTTTTGCGCGAATCCAAACGCGCCGGAGATTCCGCCCGGCAATGGTCCTTGTTCCAAGCTGCGCTGCTCTACTCGCAGCGGGTGGGGCGTTTGGAGGAATTGCATGAGTCCCTCAAAAAACAACTGCGCAGCGATCCCGCAAATCCGATGCTGCTCGCGGCGATGGCGGCGATTTTACAATCCAAAGGCGACGAAGAGCTCGCGGTCGCCCTGTTGGAAACTTCCAGCATCGCCTCGTCCGATCCCACCCGCGCGCTCGAAGCCCTTGTGCAATCCGCCGAGCAAGCGGGCAATCTGGAGGAGGCGGTCCGGCATCAGCGCCGCTTGGTCATGCTTTCACCGCAGGATGCGGCGTCGCGGCTGCGCAAGCTGGCGGCGTTGCAGGAGGCGAACTTTGATTTTCGAGATGCAGCCAATACGTGGGATCGATTAAGCGCACGCTATCCGCGCGATCCCGGTGTCCTGCGTGAGGCGGCGGATTTTTATCTGCGCATTGAGGATGATACGGCGGCGGGTCCACTGCTCGAGGAATTGCTTCGGCTGGAGCGGAGCTCGGCTGAGGCGGCTTTTGCCCTCGCGCAAATCCGTCTGCGTGCCGGGGATTCCGATGCCGCGCTGGTGGCGGCGCGTGAAGCTGTGGAACGCGGGCCTATTCGTGCCGCGGCGGCACCATTTATTACACCTGGATTTGAACCCGATGATGCCCGGCGTGCGCACGAAGCGGCCTCGCTTCTAACAGTGCGGCGTTCCTTGGGGTGGGGGAGTTACGGAGAGGCGATGCGTCACAGTCGCTGGCCGCAGCGAGGCGATCTGGGAGGGCGCGGCGCGAACAGCGAAGAGGAAGCGCGGCTCGCGGCGATCCGGTTGACCGGACTTTTGCTGGCTGCGGAAACGCGTGCGTCCGAGCGTGCGCAATGGGTGGCGGTTTGGAAAAGCCGCGAGGCAGAGCAAGCGATGGAGGCCATCTGGGCTTATTATTATGCAGGGGCGACGGATGCGGCGATCGCTTTGTTGGAGAAACTGACAGGCGCGGACAACTCAGGAGAATTTCTTTTCCATTATGTGACCGTGGCGGCGCGCCTCGGTGCGGCGGAGACTCTTCCCGAATGGATCTGGGCGCGCGAACGGCCCAATACACAACTCGCCGACCTGGCGCAGGTGGCCTTGTTGCAACGCTTGTTGACTGATCCGCACGGCGTGAATTCGGAATGGTTGGCACGCCTTTTTCCCGAGGCCCGCACACAATCAGGTCTCCGTTTGCAGGCCGCATCGGTGCTGGCCGCCAATCAACGCGTGGATCTTGCCGTGGAACAAGCCCGCTTGGTGTGGACACAACAACAGGGCGCCGCGCTGGCTTCGCTGGGTGAAATCGCGGACTGGTTCCTGCGCGTCGGGGATATTGAGGGAGTCGCCAAATTAGTCGATCAAGCAGCGATGCAACCGGAGACCGGCTTGCGCGACGGACGCACCTTTGCTCTGCGCACCGCATTTTATTTGCAAGCGCCTGCGCTGCGGGAAGCCTGGAGTGCACGGGTGCGTGGCGTGGCAAAAGAGACGGGGCTTGTGGCTGGCACCTTGACGGAACTCGTGCTGGCCGGGCTCTCCAATCATGCAGCGGCCATTCAGCAGGCCTCCGCCCGGATCGTGCGAAACCAACTCACCTTTCCCCGCGGCCCCGAAGGTAATTATGAATCCACCCCGGAAGCCGCGCCCTGGATCCTGATCGGCGAGACCCTCGAGAGTTTGCAGCAATTCGGTCTGAGCGATGCGGTACGGCAACTGAGTAGCGAAGCGCTTTCAGACGCCGGTTTAATTGCGTTGTTGGAACCGGATGCCGCCGTGCACGTCGAGATGCTGATGATGCAGCAATTGGTGCGCGAACTCAGCGGAGCCAGTATGGAAAGAATTCGCGCGGCTGCCGCGGGCCGGCAAGTGCGTCGCATTAATCCCTCGCTGCGCATCGGCGCGCCCGGTGAATGGGTGCAGCGTAACGAAGCGCTCACCGCCGCCCGCTGGCATCGCGCTCTCGCGGCGCAAAGCGATGAAACCGTCTCTGAAAATGTCCGGCAAATGATGGCGATTTATCGCAGCATCGGGGAATGGGTGGAACTACGTGAAGCGTTGCTGGAATTAAATCCAGAGAGCATGCGCAAATCCGATTCCAATAGTTTACAATTTGAAATACTGGCGGGTCTGGTCGAGGCGGAGTCTTCGCTCGGCCTGCACACCCTCGCGGCGGGGCGTCGTGGAGCCCCACCCTTGCGCGCGGTGAGCGGGCGCATCAATTTGGCGCGTAACTTACGCGGAGTGGGGCGTCAAAAGGAGTCAATCGCGCTTTTGGAAGAAGTAATCAATACCAACACGCGCAACCCCTTGTTGATGGAAGAATACGCCCGCTCACTGCAAGCCGATGGACGTGATCGCGAGGCACTCGAGGTTTTTCTCGCTCTCGAACCGGTTGATCGTGCCATCACGGGCTCGGCTGCACGGCTCTCGGCGGATTTGGTGGCAGCCCAGGGCACCCCGGCGGAAATCCGACGGATGGCCCGGCGTTTTGCCAAGACCGAAGAGGTGCAGGCACTCGCGACGCTTGCAGCCAATGCCCCGATCGCCGAACGGCCCTGGCTTTTTCAAGTGCTCTTTGCGGCTGGCAAATGGAGTCCGATGGCAACAGGCGGGCCGGGTGAAAATTTGGCGACGATGAGTGGAATCATCACCGCCGCTCCCGACGCTCCCGCATTCTGGCGGGCGGCGCGTCGCTTCGAAACGGCAGTGCGCGACGAACATTCGGATGTGTTTTTCCATGATATCATGTCCCGCGAAGCTCTGCGGCAGGGATTGGACCTTGAATGGGAACAGGAACTCGCGGCAAGTGCACGTGCACCCGGTGCGGAGAGTTCTACCTGGGCGGAATACCTGCTTTTTGCGGCGAAACGTCATTCGCTTGAAAATGTGCGTGAAGCGGGTGCGGCACTCATTGAACTTCCCATCCCGCCTGCCGCCCGCCTGGCAGCCGTGGTGGAAGCCCTCGAAAATGCGGGTGAACGCGCCACCGCCGCCCGCCTGCTGGATCGTGCCTTGGAACGCGGTGCCACGGGGCCATCAATCCCGGCGCTGCGGCTTCGAATTGCGCTTTTGGGAAATGAAGACGCGCTGGCGGCCAAGCTGCATGAGTGCTTGCGGGTATGGGGTTTGGTGCGCGAACAGGCCTGGCTCGAATTGGTGGAAGCCTACGCGCAAAGTGGACGGCGCGAGAAAGCGTTGGAAGTCGCCGGCACGCTCCTGCCGATGGCGCAAAGTGTGCGCGGGGGTTTGCTCGCGCGCATGGTGCGGCTGCACACGGAAGCTAGACAATTTCCCGCTGCTGCCGCCGCTTTGCGCGGGGTGGATCCAGCGGTTGCAGGGGAACTCGTTACGGCGCTCGTCATGAAATCGTTGCGCTTCGATCTGGTGAGTGATTATGCCGCGATGGCTGAACTCACTCCACAGGCAAACGCCACCATGGAACTCGCCGTCTTCGATGCGGCGATGACCGGGGATCGTTTTGATGCGGCCGCGGCGCTCTGCCAACAATCTCCGCTCCTGCTGGCACGGGTCACGGCCATACGCCGGGAGGCATGGGAAAAATTGCGCGCGAACCCGCAGCTCGCAGAAAGACTGGACACCGCAGTCGCGAAACTACCCGATGATTTGAAGAGTCCTTCGAAGAAATAAAGGCAGTTCAGAGCATTGCTTACTTTGCAGTTGGTGCGGCAAACGGGAAGGCGTAAGCTTTGCCCTTACCGAATGCCGAAACCCTTTTCAGCTTTGCTTCAGCGGCTCGATGCCGTTTATCGGCATGAGCCCTATTTGGCACGAATGAAAGCGCGCATGCTCGGGGCTTTTGCCGCGCTCATCGTTTGTTTCGTTCCGATCAATTTATTGAAACTGCTGCTCGTGCAACCGCCGGGAATGTCCTTTCGACTGGCCTTTACCTCGATTTTTCTCACGGCTGGTTTGTCCACGCTTTATTGGCTCTACAAAGGCCGTGCGCAACTCGCGGGAAACGGGATCGCATTAATCTGCGTGGTGCCTGTGCATGTGCTGCTTATGTGGGTGCCGGAATTTCAAGAACCGCTGGCAGCAGCCGTCACGCTGTTTGTCTATGACATTGTCTGCCTGCTAATGGCCCTGGTTTTTGCCTCACGGCTCGTGGCGTTTATCATACTTCCTATCATCGTTGTCAGCCAGGTGGTATTTCATTTTTTCCTCCTTCAATCCGAACCTATTCCCGGTTCGATGACGTTTGTGGCAGACACCTTGTTGCGTGACGGATTGGTAGCCATTGTATTCGCCGCTTTTCTTGGAACCACGCTGGCGATCCTGATTGAAACGGCCCAACGTAAAAATGAGGAAGCCTTATTGGAAACCCGGATGCTGAATGAAAATCTCGAGCGTCTGGTCACCGAGCGCACCAAAGACCTCGAAGCAGCAACGGCCCGTGCAAGTGATGCCTCAATCGCCAAGAGCGACTTCCTGGCCAATATGAGTCACGAAATCCGAACGCCTTTACATGCCATCATTGCTTCTTCGGAACTTCTCCTTGATCGAAACGATCTTCCGCAGGATGTTGCAGAGAAATCCCGGATCATTGCTGAATCGGGAGATCTGCTGCTTCGGCAGATCGGGGGTATTTTGGATATATCGAAAATTGAATCGGGCCAGATCGAGTTGGAAAATCGGCCTTTTGCCTTGGACGCCTTGATCAGGGATTGCATCGCGCTCATGTCTGCAAACGCCGAAAAGTGTATGGTGCGAGTGGAATTAAAGTTGGCTAATGCACTACCGGAATTGGTGTCCGGTGATAGTTTTCGTTTGCGCCAAATCCTGCTTAACCTGATTGCCAACGCCATCAAGTTTACGCCTGAGCATGGCCTGGTGGAAGTGATCGTGGAAAGCGTCTCCGAAGACCATACGGTCCGCGTGCGTTTCGAAGTGAAGGATTCGGGTATAGGGATGGACGCCGCTTCGCTGCAAAATATTTTCCAACGGTTCACGCAGGCGCAGAGTTCTACTTCCAGAAAGTATGGTGGCAGCGGACTTGGTCTCGCGATTTGCATGCACCTGACAAATTTGCTGGGAGGCAAAATGGAGGTCGAAAGCGAACCGGGGAAAGGCTCACGATTTTATTTCACGCTCCCGTTTGGCGAAGTACAGGGAGGAGGAGAAACATCCGTCGCTCCACGAGTTCCACACGCACAATTCGATTTGAATGTGTTGATCGCAGACGACAGCGCAACCAACCGCAAAATTTGCGCGCTTCAGTTTCAGCGTCTTGGATGTCGCTGCTCGCTGGCGAGTGATGGCGTGGAGGTGATGGAGAAGCTGGAGCGCGAGCCTTTGCCGGATCTTATCCTGATGGATTGTGAGATGCCCGGGATGGATGGAATGGCCGCGACACGGATGTTACGATCTTGGGCCACGGATGACTCGGCTGCGGAATGGCAAAAGGCGGCTTCCAGAATCCCCGTCTTTGCTCTCACTGCGGCGACGATGGTTGATGAAAGCACCAAATGTTTCGCTGCCGGGATGAACGAATTTTTGGCCAAACCCATCAAGCTCGCAAATTTGGAAAATGCCATTCAGCAATATTTCAAACCACGCTAATTGCGCCTCTAAATCCCTGGCAAACACCTGAAAAATAGAAATGAACACGTTTTATTACACGAGAATTGAGAGTCCCGTCGGAACGATCAGCCTTGCGGTAAACGAAGATGGAGCCTTGGCGGTCGTTTGTTTTTCTGAATTGGCGGAAGTGAAATCGCATCTCACGCTGGATGCGGTGTTGAAGCCGGATGCCGCTCGCGCTGCTTCAGCGGCAGCCGAATTACAGGCTTACTTTGCAGGGGAATTGCAGGCGTTTTTGACACCCGTGAAACCGGTGATTGGCACCCCGTTTCAAAGACGTGTTTGGATGGCATTGGCCCGCATTCCCTTCGGCGAGACGTGGAGCTACGCCCGGCTTGCCGCCGAAACCGGCAGCGTCGCTCGTGCCGTGGGGGCCGCAAACGGGGCAAATCCGATTTCCATTGTGGTGCCGTGCCATCGGGTCATCGGCGCAAACGGCTCGCTTACAGGCTATGCAGGTGGTCTGGATAGAAAGCGCGCCCTGCTTTTGCATGAAGACGCGATTTTAGTTTGAAAATGCGGGGGCCGTATTGTTCAGGCGGAGGAGGTGTTTTGGGATTTCTAAGGAGGATGCCTGCAAGGGACCAAAGATTAAGCTGCGCGCCATGTTGGCAGCCTTTTCAGCTCAATTTTTCAAGCAGACGATCCACTTCCACCCACTCTTCGACGAGCGACTGAATTTTTTCAATTTTCTCGGTGTCACCCGGCAAGGTTTTGATCGTCATCGAATGAATGCCGCTCGCCACGGTATAGCTATCTTTCGCCGACAGGATGAACGGAATCGAGCTGCGGCGCACGAGTTGCATGACGCTGGGGTGGGGGAGGATGTCGCCGGAAAGCACGATACCGGCGAGTTGCGGGCCTTCTTCTTCATGCAAACTCTCCGTCGATAGCGCCGCGAGAATGACGTCCTCGCGATCGCCGGGTGTGATGACCAGCGTTCCGGTGGAGAAATGTTCCATGACCCGGCTGGAGCTCATTGCGCCGATGATCACGCGGGCCACACGCCGGAGTGCGTGATCTTCGCCATTGATAAATTCGCCATCTATTTCATCGCAGACCTGCAGCAGCGTGGGATGTGCGAGGATGGGTTCCGATGGAATGACTCCCAGCAAATCAATGCCGAGCCGGGCCAGACCGCGGCGGGCGAATTCACTGATATAATCGATTTTTTCGGGGAGCACTTTGTTAATGATCACCCCGACCATTTCCACGCCTTCCTTGTCGAAAAGCGCCTTGTTCAGCGCGACCTCATCGATGGGACGTCCGATGCCGCCTTTCGTGATGAGAATGACTTTGCTGTCGAGCAATTTCGCAACGCGCGCGTTGGAGAGATCAAATACCGAACCCACGCCGGCGTGACCGGTCCCTTCGATGATGGTGAATTGTTTTTCCCATGCGGCGCGATCGAATGAATTTTGGATGCGTTTGACGAGAAAATCGATGTTTCCTGCTTCGATGTAGCGCCGGGTGAAATCGGGCTCCACCGCAATGGGGCTCATCGCTTCGAGCGGCGTTTCCACGCTGAACGTGCGATCAATGAGCACGCTGTCTTCATCGATGTTTTTGCCATCCACATCAATGAAACGCTGTCCGATGGGCTTAATAAAACCGATTTTGCCAAGGCGTTTTTGCAACGCGGCGAACAGGCCCAGCGAGGTGGTGGTTTTGCCTTCGTTCTGTCTGGTGGCGGCCACGAACAAGCGCGGCGTGACTGCGTTCATTTAAGCGACGCCCTCAGGATAAAGTCTGCGATATTCGATGGCTTGAAGTCCGACGATTGCGGCAACCCCGAGGATTTCCTCTTCGACGGCACCACGGGAGACTTCGCCGGCTGGTTTTGCGAGCCCGATCAAGATCTGGCCGTAGCTTTCTGCGCGAGCAAGATAATGGATGAGTTTGCTGGCGATGTTGCCGCTGTTCAGTTCCGGGAAAACGAGGACGTTGGCTTTGCCTGCCACTGTGCTCCCGGCGACTTTACGTTGGGCGATGATGGGGTCTAACGCGGCATCGACCTGCAACTCGCCGTCGATTTCAAATTCCAAAGATTCCTGCATGATGCGTTGCCGGGCGAGGGCGGTGGCGGCGATCACTTTTTCTGTGGAAGGCGATTTGGCGCTGCCGCGTGTGGAGAAACTGAGCATCGCGATTTTGGGGCGAACGCCCATGAGTTGACGGCACATTTTGCCGGTTTCGACCGCGATGATGGCAAGTTGATCGACCGTCGGATCCGGCACAACCCCGCAATCCGCCATGAAAAACACGCCTTCTTCGCCGAATTCCTTGTTGGGAATTTCGAGCACCGTCGCGCTGGAGATCGTTTTCACGTTGGGCAGCGGTTTAATGAGCTGGATCAGCGGACGCAGGAGCGTGCTGGAATACATACTCGCACCACCGACCAGACCATCGGCCTGGCCGCATTGCAGCATCATGGCACCGAAATAGTTCGGGTTCAGTATGATTGTTTTCGAGTCGGTGATCGCCATGCGTTTGTAACGATCAAGCTGTTCGAGGCGTTCGCAAAAAATCGGGAGATCCGAGGAGGTCTCGGGATCAACAATGCCGACGTGATCAAGAAGAATGCCTTCACGATTGGCGAGAGCTTCAATTTCGGCGCGTTTTCCAAGCAGGATGGGTGTGCCGAGCTGCAGGGAGGCGAATTGAGAAGCGGCGCGCAAAATCCGGGGCTCGTTGCCCTCGGGAAAAACGATACGTTTCGGGTGACGCCGCAGTTTTTGGAAGATGGATTCGATGAATTTCATAGCGTGGGTGTAAAAGACCCATTTACCAGTGCTCCAAAGCCGCTGTAACCACAAGCTTGATTAGTGATTGCCGCTGTCGCCCCTGCGGTGGCTGGAAAAATGCTTGGACTGGGACGTCGCGGGCATCACGATGTCAGGGTGCGTGACGCCGACAGAGGTGCTCGATGTTCCTATATCGCCTCACGCATTCTTCATACAAGACGAGCGATAACTCAAATCGCCTGATTGCAATGCTGCGTAAACTCGCGCGCCTGGGACACCGGCAAAATCCGCCCCCAATTTATGAAGAAATCCGGGCAAACGTTCCCGCACCAATGCCTCACTGCGTTTCGCATTACGATCCATGCCACGCAAAACTTCCCGGCTGATGTCACGCGTTGCAAGCAGCTCCATCGTGCAATCTACAAAGGCTTTTTCCCACGCTTCTATCGTGTCGCAATAACGGAAATCCGCATAAAGCAAATGCCCGCCAGGGCGCAGCACGCGTGACACCTCAGAAAGAAACAAGGGGAAATCGGGATAGCAATGGGATGCTTCCACATTAATCACCGCATCAAATTCCGCATCTGCGAACGGCAGCGCCTGCGCATTTCCTTCGATGAATTTCAGGCCAGCCACCTGGTGACGCTCGCGACAAAACCGGATACCAACTGGATTTAAATCCAGCGCGGTGTAGTGGTCGGGCTGCATGTGTCGCGTGATCCATGCTGCGCCACCTCCATGCCCGCAACTTACTTCGAGCACCTTCAACCCACGTAGTTTTATCTGTGAAGCCACATGATGATAGAGCTGAATACTAAATCGGTTTGGCTCCTCTCCTGTCTCCAACGCCAATGCCAGCGGAGGATCAGTCTCAAACGCATAATTCAAAAACACCACCTCCTCACTGCGCAATCGGCGGGTGAGGTAAGGATACCACAAGCGCCAGATGGCAGTGCGCACCGGGCCGAAGGCGAATAGACTGTCGAAAAGTGCCATCAGCGGGAAAAGCTCAGGCCACCAACACCCGCAAGGATGAAGCAGTCAGCGCACTTTGAATTTCTATCATTTCATCCAATGTGAGTCCGCTGGATTTGGACGGTGCCTTTTTGCTGCCAATCATTAAATGACGGAGCGCGGAAATCAACATGTCAGGTTGTGCGTCGGGAGCTACGTCCAACGATTCCGGAAATGACGCGTCGAGGATCGTGATTCCGGTATCGCCCCACTCCATTAATTCTGACATCCACTGCAAAACGGTCTCAATCGGTTTTTTTTCAGGAAAACGTTTTTTGACGAGTTGTAACAAATCCGAGCGCGAATCGACATTCATCAAAAGCGCCAGAAAAAAGCGACGCCCGGAATCATGAATCATTCCGCGCATCCCTTTGATCATTTCCCGCCGTGCTTCTTCCTCCAACGTGGCCGCAACTCCATTCGCCAGCCTTTTATGTGTTTTCTCAAATTCCCTCAGCATCGAAGGCCAGAGTCCAAGCATCCGCAAATCTTCGCGATTGCTTTGTAAAATGTAGAAACCGCGCTCGAAATCCAGTTCTCGAATCATCGCTCGCACCAGGTCCGGATATTCAGGGCTTTCCACTCTCGCCAGAAGATCCAGCAATTGACGGCGCCGCATCAACAACGCATCGCTGAACACGGGGTCGACGGCCATGTGCGGTGGTAGATAATTAAATTGCGGTCCGGTCCCGGGATCATTCTGCGTGCGGACCACCACCGTAACCGATGGGGTGTCTAAATGAAAAAGCGAATGAACGCACGCACTACCGGAGACGATAGGAACCGTGCGCCCGGTCTCCAGCAATTCTATCTTCCGCATACGCACATCTCCCATTTGCAAATAGGGGGTGATGGCTCTGACATTCTCGAAATTGAAGTGCGCGTGGATACTGGATCCTGTCATTACATGAAAGGCCCCCGAGAATTCGTGTTGATGAATATCCGTCGTGCCATCCATCCAAAACAAAAGCTGAATATAGAAACGTGGATGATCGAATGCGACAATCTCGGGTTGGCCAAATCCGGATTGTGTTTGAAAAGGTTGTTCATCGTTGAGCAGAAACTCTTTCAGAAAAACAGTCAGATCGACGTGGTCCGATGGGGGCCGCGCATTGATGGCTTCTTCGGCGATGCCAGGAAATTCGGTGAGCGAAAAGTTGGTCTTCTTCCATCGGGCCAGCACCGTTTGGCCGAGTTTTTTAAAATAGGTATCCATGGCAAGGACTCTTCTATTTATTTTCTCTTGTCCGATAGCGAGCGTAAAAGAGTTTCGCAAAGCGCAGTCGATGTGTTAAAACTGCGTATCAACATGACGGACGCCCCGGCCCAGCAAGCATTCACCATGACGAGTGATCTCGCCCAACGCATTGCGCACCGTATCAACATCCTTGCCGAATTGACTGATACACCGGGAGAAATCACCCGCTTTTACGGGTCACCTGCGCTCCGCGAGGCCATGAATCTTGTAGAAACCTGGATGCAAGAAGCCGGATTGAA
>Ga0105047_10009420_pt1 | contig 16076 bp, 10 predicted proteins | sample MAT04_FD_78384 | JGI IMG/M metagenome (GOLD analysis project Ga0105047, IMG submission 78384) | Freshwater microbial communities from Lake Fryxell liftoff mats and glacier meltwater in Antarctica - MAT-04 (megahit assembly) | ecosystem: Environmental > Aquatic > Freshwater > Ice > Liftoff...
CGTTTGCGGGCTGTCGTTGTCGCAGTTGCTGGCACCCCAGCTGAAAGCCTCTCCCACGAACGCGACGGGGGGGCGGGCGAAGTCGTGTATTGTGCTGTTCCTGATGGGGGGGCCGCCGCAGCACTCGACTTGGGATCCGAAGCCGCTGGCACCGGAAAATGTGCGGGGCGAGATCGCTCCGATCTCGACGAATGTCCCCGGAATGCAGTTCGGCGAGCTGATGCCGAAGCTGGCACAGCAGGCCGATAAGCTGGCGGTGCTGCGGGCGATGACGACGTATGACAATGCTCACTCGTCGAGCGGGTATTACATGCTGACGGGGCGTCCGCATGTGCCGATGAACGCCGAGAACGTCAACCCCGGAGTGCCGAACGACTGGCCCAATTGGGGGGCTGTGGTGCAGAAGCTGACCCAGCCGCGCGGGCAGTTGCCGGGGGCAGTGCGGTTGCCCAGCCATTTCTTCAACAACGGCGGTTCCATCTGGCCGGGACAGGACGCGGGGATGCTTGGTCGCAGCTACGATCCCTGGCTCTTTCGCTGTTTACCTGCCTCGCCGGATTACCAGATCAGCGAGTTCCAACTTCCGGAGAATATGTCGCTCGACCGGCTCGCCTCGCGTCGTGAGTTGATGCGGACCCTCGAATCATCGATGACAGCTGCCAGGTCCGAGACAAAGGTCGGGAGCTTTGCGAATCAGCAAGAGCGGGCGTACGGGTTGCTGGCCTCTTCGGCGTCGCGCGGGGCGTTTGATCTGTCGTTGGAGAGTCCCGAGACGCGGGCTCGATATGGGATGACGCAGTTCGGGCAGAGCTGCCTGTTGGCGCGTCGCCTGGTCGAAGAGGGCGTCCGGCTGGTGCAGGTGAACTGGTATCGCGGACCGGAAGAGCCGTTCGATTCGCCGTGCTGGGACTCGCATGGGAATGAGGCGCAGCGGCTGAAGAATGTACTGTTGCCGCCGATGGATATGGCGTTCTCGTCACTCATTGAGGACCTGTCGGATCGCGGGATGCTTGATGAAACGCTAGTCGTTTGCATGGGTGAATTTGGGCGGTCACCGAAGATCAATGCGAACGCGGGGCGCGATCACTGGGGCTCGGTCTTCTCAGTGGCTTTGACTGGCGGCGGCGTGCGAGGTGGAGTGATCCACGGGGCGTCCGACGAGATCGGGGCCTATCCCAAGCAGGGCGTCGTGAAGCCGGAGGATCTGACCGCGACGATCTTCCATTGTCTTGGATTCGCTCCCGAGACCGAGTTTCACGATCCCCTGGGGCGTCCTTACGCGATTAGTCGCGGCCGTCCCGTGGAACAGATTTTGGGGTGAAGGATGTCCTCCTCGATGTCGAATTTGCCATTTTCCCGGCGGCGAGCGCTGCAGGTCGGAGCGACCGGCGTTCTGGGTCTGTCATTGCCGCAGCTGCTAGCCGTACAGGCCCAGGCTGCTCCCGCGACGGGGCGAGCAGTGGCGAAGAACGTGCTGGTGATTTTAGAGCAGGGCGGGCTGTCGCATACCGACACTTGGGATCCGAAGCCGAATGCTCCTGTCGATCATCGCAGCCCGCATCGTCCGATTGCGACCAATGTGCCGGGAATGCAGTTCACGAGCCTGCTGAGTCGCACATCGCGCGTGGCGGACAAGCTGTCGGTGATACGGTCGATGTGGCATATGAAGGCGGGGGCGAACGAGCATCCGGGCGGCACGCAGTACGCCCTGTCCGGGTCGCATCCGGGCAGTCCGCTGGAGATGCCAGACATGGGCTGTATTGTGACGAAGCTGCTGGGGAGCGAGTGTCGCGAGCTGCCGCCGTACATCATGGTGCCGGGAAACAACGAACAGAACGCCTCGACTCGGACCGGGTTTCTGCCCGCTGCGTCCCGTGTGTTTAAGACGGGGGGCTACGATGTCTCCGACCCGAAATGGAAAGTGGCTGACTTGCAGCCACTGTCGGCGAACACGGGTTCGCGGTTTGATCGACGGCGCGAGATGTTGACTACGCTCGATGCGGGGTTCTCGCGGGGTTCTGAGGTGGCGGGCATGGAGAAGTTCTATGCTCAGGCCTTCGACACGTTGACCAGCACCCGCGTCGACAAGGTCTTCGATCTGGCCAACGAGACTCCGGAGACGCGTGAGTTGTACGGGCCAGGGCATCGCGGGGCGTGCTATCTGGTGGGGCGGAAGCTGATCGAGTCGGGTGTGCGATTTGTGACGGTCGATGTGCGTTGGCCGCTGAAGGATGATGTGCCCGGCGGGACGAACCTGAACTGGGACCATCACGATCTGATCTATACGCCGGGTTCTTGTGGCACGATCCGCAATATGGCGGGTGGGGAAGGGCGGTACGGGATCGGCCATTGGGTCATGATGGGGAGCACCGACCATGCGTTCGCCGGGCTAATCACCGATCTCGATCAGCGCGGGCTGCTGGCCGAAACGCTCGTCTGTTTTGTCACCGAGTTTGGCCGGACTCCGCGGTTGAATAAGTTCCAGGGTCGCGACCATTGGGCGAACGCCTATTCAATCGTTCTGGCGGGGGCGGGCGTCCCCGGTGGGCAAGTGATCGGCGTGACCGATGACGAGGGTGGGTACGTCCTCGATGCACCGTATACGCCGGAGAACTACGCCTCCACGGTCTACGAGAAGCTCGGGATCGACCGGTCGGTGCCACTTTACACGAATACGAATCGCCCGGTGTTCTTTGACCACGGGGCTGACCCGATCGGGGGGGTGTGAGACTGGGCGAGGAGAGTGGCCGTAGGCCGACCGGTTGTTTCGATTTCTCCATGCGGTAGATTGCACGGACTGCCGAGATCTCGACTTCAAACCGGAGTGCATTCATGGACTACACCAACTTCGACATCTCGAAGATGATCGATCACTCACTGCTGAACCCCACGTTGGGGGCGGCGGAACTCGAAGCAGGGGTCGACCTCGCGTTGGCGTATGACGTGGCCAGCGTCTGCATCCTGCCGTATGCGTTGAAACGCTGTGCGGAGCAATTGCGAGGAAGTACGGTCAAGGCGAGCACCACGATTGGCTTCCCTCACGGAGGCCATACGACCGCTATCAAGCGGGCGGAGGCCGAGCGGGCGATTGCCGACGGGTGCGAAGAGCTCGATATGGTGGTCAACATCAGCCAGGTGCTGAGCGGGAACTGGGACTACGTGCGGGCTGACATCGGGGCGGTGATCGAGGTTGCCCACGCTGCTGGTCAGAAGGTGAAGGTGATCTTCGAGAACTGCTACTTGAAAGACGAGCACAAAATCGAGCTGTGCCGAATTTGCTCGGACCTCAATGCCGATTGGGTGAAGACCTCGACGGGTTACGGAACCGGAGGAGCGACGCATGACGACCTGCGTCTGATGCGGAAGCACTCGGCTCCGAATGTGCAGGTCAAAGCGGCGGGCGGGGTCCGCGATCTGGATGCCTTGCTGGCCGTGCGAGTACTCGGAGTGAGCCGCTGCGGTGCCAGCCGGACGAGAGAGATACTCGAAGAATGTCGGACGCGACTCGGATTGCCGCCGATTGGCCAGTCATCGGGCTCGGCGTCCGGGGGATATTGAGACCACATGCTCGGCTTCGCGAATTCTTTGCGAAGCGGCTCAACGGCCTCGGGAATAATTGGAGAAATCCGGATTGTGGTCTAAAAAAGGATGATCCAAGAGTCGATGAGATGCGTACGGCAGACGGTAGTGGATTCAACGCGAGGGTGACTCAATGGTCTCGGTGGAACACGCAGCTCGGCTCTTGGGTCTGGCTCTGGCTGATTTGGCGATCGTGACTGACCAGCGAAAGCTTGTTTCAGCGTTGAACCAAGCCGTGAGCCAATCGGGAGATGCAGCCAGCTGGGCCGATTGGTTCGTGATCGCCTGTCCGGCAGTCGGATTGAGATGTCGCAGGCTCACGATGGGCCGGGATGAAGTCGAGGAATTGGCTCGGGCGGGCGGTGTGATCCTGATTCGGCCAGCGGGAGAGTGGGTCACGGTCAGTGCGGCGGGGGCCGTGCAAGTTCGGAATATCGACGCGAATGGGCAGTTGCGAGGGGATCGGGCTCTCTCGCAGTATTTGCCGGAAGAGAGCCTGGAAGCTGTGATCGTCGAAGGGGGATTTCCGCAAAATCACGGAGATCATCCGCACCCGAGTCCCTGGCAGCGGCTCATTCAGTTGCTGAGCCCGGAGTGGCCCGATGTTTTTACAATTCTGATTTACTCGCTGGTGATTGCAATTTTGACGTTGGCGACCCCGCTAGCGGTCGAGTCGCTCGTGAACACTGTGGCGTTTGGGCGTCTGGTGCAACCGATCGTGGTTCTGTCGGCGATCCTATTTGGATTCCTGGCATTCTCGGCGATGTTACGAGCCCTCCAGACGTTCGTCGCGGAGATCGTGCAGCGACGGCTGTTTGCGAGGGTGGCGTCGGACCTTGCATGGCGGCTGCCGCGTGTTCACCACTCTTCCGTCGACGGTCGCAATATGCCGGAACTGGTGAACCGGTTCTTTGATGTCGTGACAGTCCAGAAAGTCGTGTCGCAGTTTCTGCTGGACGGCATCAGTGTCGTACTCTCCACCCTGATTGGAATGACGGTGCTGGCGTTCTACCACCCGATGCTGCTGGCATTCGATTTGGTGCTGATCGTGGCGATTGCGTTCATTCTGTTTGTGCTCGGTTATGGAGCGATCGGGACCAGTATCAAAGAGTCGAAGTTCAAGTACTCGACGGCGGAGAGGTTGGAAGAGATCGCGCGCTGCCCGCTGCTGTTTAAGGGGGTCGGCGGGGCCGAATATGCTCTGCACCAGATGGATGCACAGGTGGCCGGTTACCTGGATGCCCGTAAGAAACACTTTCGTGTGCTGCTCCGGCAGACGCTGTCGGCGCTGATGTTGCAGGCCTTGGCCAGCACGGCGCTGTTGGCCATGGGGGGCTGGCTGGTCATCGTCGGCCAGCTGACACTCGGGCAACTGGTTGCAGCAGAGTTGATCGTCACGGTGATCGTGTCTTCGGTGGCCAAGTTTGGTAAGCACTTAGAGGCGTTCTATGACCTCATGGCGTCGATCGACAAGCTGGGATACCTGTTTGACTTGCCCGTGGAGTCCTACGAGGGGGCAGTGGCCGTCCCTGCGGATCGTCCGTTCGAACTGATCGTGGGAGAGGCTTCCTCGCAGTCCGCGTCCTCCAGCGGTTGGAAACTCGGGTTGGGTGAGAGTGTGGCGATACTCGGCTCCGATCATTCGACGAGGCGCCTAGTCGATCAGCTATATGGGCTCCAGACGAGTGAGTCGGGGGCAATTCGGATAGCGGATGTCGCCCTGCGGGACATCCGTCCGGATTTGTTGCGGCGAGATGTCTCTCTGGTGCGGAGTCGGGAAGTCCTTGACGGGACGATCGCCGACAACATCGTTGTGGGGCGTTCGGAGATCTCGCATGATGAGGTCTGGGCAGCGATCCGGGCTGTGGGACTGGAGCAGCGGGTCAACTCCCTGCCGCAGGGAATTCGTTGCCCGCTGTCGGTTGATGGCTCGCCTCTGGAGCGGGGCGAAGTGATTCGCCTGGTTCTGGCGCGGGCGCTGGCGAGTCGCCCCCGGCTGTTGCTGATTGACGGGGCGCTGGACGCCTTGAGTGATGCGGAGATCGAGAGCTTGCTGGGGAACACCATCTTCCGCGACCCACAGCGGGCCGTCCTGTTGGTCAGCGGTCGGCAGCTATTGCGAGCGGCTTGTGACCGTCAAGTGCCCCTCATTGAAGCGTGAGTTCATGATGACAGCGTCTTTTGATTGTCGCCAGACTCTCCGACACCGGTCGACCCGCGTGGACCGTGGCGCATGTTTTCGGCAGAGCAGTGCCGGTCGAGCCATTCAATTCGGACTCATTCAGTTTGTCTCTTGGGATGTCGCTGCACCGGACTCGGAGAGTCCGGCGACTTTGCCAACCGAGTCTCGCACTCGGAGTTCGTGACGAGAGCGTTTTGAGATCCTCCCCATTTTTTTCGACAGCGAGCGTCCCACATGACCCTATCCACAACACCGCTGATTGCTTCCAGCATGCCCCGGACCCAATTGCCAGCGTTGCGTCTGGCGAAGAGCTCGCGCTTGTCCCGCATCTTCGGGCGAGTGCTGCTGGCATCACTGGTGGTTGGCATCGGCTTCGTGGTTGTCGCTCCTTGGCAGCAGACTATCGCGGGCAAGGGCAATGTCGTCGCCTTCGCTCCGCTGGAACGACAACAGGTCATCGAGGCTCCGGTGAAGGGACGCATCACGTCCTGGGGCGAGGGGATCCAGGAAAACGCCCGCGTGAAAAAGGGCCAGTTAATCGCCCAGATTGAGGACATTGACCCGAACTATCTCACTCGTCTGAAAGAGCAGTTGAAACAAAAGGAAGACAAGGTCGAGGCCGCTCGCAGTGAATTGCAGGCGACTGAACGGCAACGCGTATCGGCCGAAGATGGGGTCCAGTCTTATGTGCGGTCCGTCGATCTGATGATCACTGCCCGGGATTCGACGATCTCGGCAGCGGACGAATTCGTGAAGGCGGCGCTCTCCAAGTACGAGTCGGAGCAGCAAAAAGTCATCGAGTCTGAGGCGATCCTGTCTCAAGACGAAGCCGACTACAACCGGCAGAATTCGCTCTTCGAACAGAAGATTGTCTCGGAGCAGAAGCTGCAGCAATCCGAGCAAAAATACCTCTCTGCACAGGCCAAGGTGAAGGCTGCGAAAAACAATGTCGAAGCCGCCAACAGCGAGTACGAGGGGAAAAAGAAGGATCGTGACGCGAAGGGGCAAGAGGCCCAGAGCAAGATCGATCAGGTCCGCGCCTATCTCGATAAGTCGCGACAGGATGTCTCGAAGGTCGATGGAGACATCGCGAAATCGGAGAAAGGTTACACCGAAGCCGAGAACGACCTGATCGATACCAAGATCAAAGTCTCTCAACAGGAAATGCAGCTGGTGACCGCCCCGCGCGATGGAGTCATCCTGCGCATGATCGCCAATCAGGGCGGCGAAATGGTCAAGGAAGGCGACCCGCTGTGCATCATTGTTCCCGACACGGCTGAGCGGGCGGTCCAGCTGTGGGTCAAGGGGATCGATGCTCCGTTGATCACACCGGGGAGCCATGTGCGGTTGCAGTTTGAAGGTTGGCCCGCCGTGCAGTTTGCGGGGTGGCCCTCGGTCGCGGTCGGGACATTTGGCGGGAACGTGACGACCGTCGATTCGACTGACAATGGCAAAGGCGAGTTTCGAATTGTCGTTCAGCCGGATAAGGCTGACATGGCCTGGCCGAATGACCAGTACCTGCGTCAGGGGGTCCGGGCCAACGGTTTCATTTTGCTGAAGCAGGTTCCGCTCTGGTACGAAATCTGGCGGAAGTTGAACGGTTTCCCGCCCACGGTCGCGATGCCGGACGCTGAAGACAAATCGTCCGATAAGTCGAAGAAATAGCGAGGTGCGGTCGTTGGCAGCAGTTGTGTCGAACGTGCTCATTCAATTGTGAATGTCGACGAGAGTCGTCCCGGGATTCCTCTCTTGGTGAAACTGGAGACGCCGAAGATTCAATCGTCTGCGGTTGTAACGAGCCGTGTGCGGCTCACGGATGGTCTGGTGGCGACTCTCAGGGATGAGTGCGAAGACAGATGTGGCAGGGACGCTTACTACTGATGAGTTTGGGAGTGTGCCTGGCTGGGTGTGCGGGAGTGCGCGAGCGTGTCTCAGCGCCGCGGAGTGGCTCCTCGACCGCTCCCATCGATTCGACGACGACCGAACCGCAGCCGGCGCTCGCCGACGCTGAGCCGAGTTCAGAGCCCGACGAGATTCTGCCGGTCGACTTTGAAGAGGAGCCCGATGCGGCGCGCTCTGTCGCCCAAAATGACGGGGCCAGCGAGGCTGCGCCGGTGGATGGCGTCCCCGCAGCCGACAACGCGAACCCGCCCCCGACGACGCTGCAGCTCGATGCGGTGGTCTCTTCGGTCTATGCGAATTTCCCCCTGCTTGAAGCGGCTCGCTTTCAGCGAAACGTCGCCAATGGTGAGATCCTCTCCGCGGAAGGGAATTTCGATACGAAGCTCAAAGGGTCGACGGAGAACGGACCGGTCGGCTTCTACCAGACTTACCGCCAGACGCTGGGTGTCTCGCAACCGCTGTATGGAGGGGCTGAAGTGTTTGGCGGCTACCGCGTGGGGCGGGGGAGTTTTCAGCCATGGTATCAAGAGCGTCAGACGAACGGGAATGGCGAATTCAAGGGCGGCATCCAAGTGCCCTTGGCTCGTAACCGGGGCATTGATGAACGCCGCGCTCAACTCTGGAAGGCGACCTATGCTCGGCAACGGACGGAACCAGAAATCCAAGGCCAGCTGATCGAGTTCGTCCTCGACGGCTCGCTGGTGTATTGGGATTGGGTGGCTGCGGAGCAAAAGCAGTTGGTCGCCGAGAAGCTGCTGAAGCTGGCGGTCGACCGCAATGAGGGGATTCGAGCGCGGGTGAAAGTGGGGGACCTCGATCCACCCGATGCCGACGATAATCAACGAATCATCGTCTCTCGCGAGGCCAAGTTCATCGACGCCGGTCGCAAGTCGCGGCAAACAGCGGTGAAGCTTTCGCTCTTCTACCGCAACGATTTGGGGCAACCCGTCATCCCGCCCGAGGAGTGGGCTCCAAGTTTTCCGGAGCCGACGGAGATTGCTGACGAGGAGAACCCCGGCGACTTCTCGCTGGCCCTCTCGCGCAGGCCCGAGATTCAAGCGATCGATATTCTGCGGCGCGAGATCGACGTCGATTACGCGTCGGCGCAGAATGATTTTCGCCCGCAGGTCGACGCTTTAGTGTTGGGATCGCAAGACAACGGAACTCCGACCAGCAGCAAGCAGGACAAGAGCCCGTTCGAGCTGGAGGCCGGGATCTATGCCGAAGTGCCGATTCAGCGCCGCAAGGCGCGAGGCAAAATCTGCGCGATCGAGGCCAAGGTCTCGCAGGTTCTGGCCAAGCGGGGCATGCTCGAAGATAAGATCATCACCGAAATCCAGTTCGCCCATGCCGCTCTGAGTGCCGGATGGAAACGCGTCGGCAAGGCCCGCGAATCGGTGCGACTGGCCAAGTACATGGCTGAAGTGGAGAAGACCAAATTCGAGGCGGGGAGTTCGGATCTGCTGTTGGTGAATCTCCGCGAACAACAAGCGGCCGAAGCCGCCGAAGCGGAGGTCGACGCGTTGCTCGATTATTTCCAGGCTCGTGCGATTTATCGGGCCGCGATGGCGGAAGACCAAGATTTCAGGTTCTGAAGGATGATGGCAATTCTCCCTTAAATCCGCTTGGCGTTCACCCTGGTGCTCATCCCGTGGTCCGCTGGCGATGCAGTGTCGGGTCAACCACGCCCTGCATCGAATTCACATCGAGATTACAAGCCAAGAAGGCGGCGATCTGCTCGGCGGTGATGCGGGGGTTTCGGATCAGATCGGCATGGCAACAATAGAGCACCTGAAAGTTCGACTGTTTGGCGAGCCAGTCTTCCAGAGACTTCAAATGTCGTTCGAAATGCGATTTCATCAGGTCTGCACTGGGGCCAGCCGGTTGGCCTCGGCGCTGTAACATTTGATCTTGTGAGCGGAGAATTTCGTCCAGATCACGCCGGAGGAAAATGACTTGGTACTGAAACTGTCCAGGCAGCTTGGTGAGCAGCGGAGAGACGACCTTGATGGCTTGACGCTCAGCTTGAACGAGCCAGGACTGATCTCGCTCCAAGGCTTTGACGGGTTCATATTCCAGATAGCCGCGCGGGTTGTCGGGGTCTGCCTGCCGGACCTGATCGGTCAGGATGGGATGCCCGCCAGCTGCCAGCATTTGCATGACCAGCGATGTTCCCGAACGCGGCAAACCCGACACGACTGTAATCACGAGTGACTCCACTTACGCCATCGGGACGCCCAAGAGACGGCCGAGTCCCAGGCTGAAAACCATCATCAGGACCAGTGCGGCAGCGATCCAGGGAATTTCGGTGAGACCGAGAAAAAGCTTTCTCGTTGGGTACGAAATCTCCATGCGCTGCACCGGGCTTGAAGCGGCCAGCGGCTTCTCAGATGGAGAGAAGACTTCGCGCGCTGCACCTTGAGAGACGCGGACCGGTGCCACTCGGGCGAGAGACTTTCCGATGACGACGTGCTTCCGCTCTCGGACCTCAGCGACGGTCACGTCGGCCCAGTGCGCGGTGTCTGACTCCGCGACGAAACGCCACGCCAGTTCGTTCTTCGACGGGATGCGCACTGGCGGCGAATCAACTCGTATCGCGTCAGACAACTGCAACTGCACGGGAGTCGTCAGCACGGGATAGGCCGTCGCCAGTTGGACAGTGAGCACGCCCGGCTCCCCCACCCGGAAGGGGCGCCGTTCGAACCAGTTCTCCATCTGCACGAACAGTAGGAGCAATGGAATGAGTCCCAGACACATGGGCTTCAGGAACTGCCACAGGTAGGCCAGATTCGCAGAGACGATTCGCCCGCAGGCCGTCAGGCCGACTCGTAAGTCGTGCTGGAACAGTAACAGCTCCAGCGTCCGTGCCAGGAGCTTGTTCCTTGATCGGCGAATCGCCGACGGACTCGATGAGACGCTGAATAGCGCGACAAGCACAGCCGCTGTCACGAGCGACGCGACGACCAGTCCGGGCCACGGCGACCGGATTTGGAATGGCCACAGCAGCAGGTCGAAGAGACTGTTCAGTGCGCGATGAAGTGTCCACATCATTCGATGTATCCCAGACCTTGCAGCCGCTTGCGGACCTCTTCTTCTGATTGAGCTTGCTCTACTTCGGCAGCGGTCTTTTCCAGAATATGGATGATGAACTCGTCGACCGAGCTGTAGCCCGCGACCTGTGCGGCGCGCTTGAGAGTCTCGTACAGATTCCGTTCGATTTTGACTTTGGGTTCGAACATGAATGCTTCCGGAGTCAAAAGTGTGCGTCGCGAGATGCTGCGAATGTTTCGGATTCTAGCACGAAGGTCCATGATGCGACCAATGGGACTCGATCAGCCGACCTGCCTCACTTCAACGGCTGCCCCGTCATTGACTCAGGAATCGGAGCGTTAAAGGCGGCCAGAATCGTCGGGGCGAGATCTTCCAGGCGGGGGTTCTTCGCGGCGAGGGGTTGGCTGCTGAGGAGGACGCCGGGGACGAACTGAGCATCGATGCAATGGTCGCCGCTCCAAGCCTCGGTGTTGTCGAGAATGAGTTGCCGGGGGTAGCCGCCCAGGACGGTGTCCCACGACGCGCGGTAATTCCGGTTGTAGCCGACGATCAGATCCGGCGCGAGGTCGACATGCGGACCCGAATAGATTTCCGCCGCCCGGTAGACGCGCGTGATGACTTGTTCGCCGGTGTCGGGATCGTGGATCAATTGCAGCTTGCGAATCAGGTCGGCTTCGAGGGCGGCGGACTCGGCGGGTTCGACGCGTCCGTATTTTTCGCGCCCCTTTCGGTTCAGATAGAGCCCATTGAGCCCGAGCCCGAAGGCCCGGCTCTTTGACCAATCGACATCATGAAAGGCCGTCGTTCCCGACCGAACGGGAACTCCCCGAGTTCTGAGGTAGCCATTGTCGAGTAGCCAGGAGTTCAAGTTAAACTGGCGGCGGAACGAGGTGAATCCATGGTCAGACATCACCATCAGCCATGTTTTCCCATCGAGCCGTTCCATCGCCAAGCCTACGGCATGGTCGACTTTTTCGTAGAGCGTACGGATGAAGTCACCCTGTTCCGTGGCGAGTTTCTCCGAGTAGAGCGGGTGGTCGGTATCGATCGTCCGCCAGAAGACATGGCAGCTGAGGTCGAGCGTGGAGAAATAGTAAAACAGAAAGCCGTCCCGGAATCGGCTCAATTCATGCTGGAAGAACCGCATACGTTCGTCGTGCACAAACATGGCCTGTTGCCGGTATTCATGCTCGCGTAGTACACCCGCTGAAAGGGCATGGTGGTCTTCGACCATGCCTTGGGTGTAGTAGTAACCCATCTCCCGCACCAGGCGTTGGGAGTAGTCGGGCGGCGTCGAGAGTGGCAAAGACGGATCGGCGGGATCAATGTTGATGGGCGAAACATACAACCCGAACGGTTTGTGAACACTCTTGAGATAGAAGCGGCAGATCCCCGAGGCTTCAGCGGCATAGGCCAAAAGGGGAAACTTGACGACGACCCAGTCGCTCCATTCACCTTCTTTGAGAATGAGGGACTGTCCCTGCACTTCGAGACGTGCCAGTGGCTGCTCAGGATCGCGATTCACGATGACCGGGACTTCGACCGGGGATGGTTTCGCGAGGAACTCGTTCATCGGACCACGTAAGTTGCAGACCAGCGTGTGGTCCTGGCCAGCGACACGCACGATGCGTCCGCCGTTGACATCGCGCGTGCGCTCCTTGGGATTGTCAGTGAACCAGGAAAATGTCCCGTACGTTCCCATCAAGTCGGGCGTCCCCATGCCGGAGAGGGTGGTTGCCTCACTCGCGCTGGGGGGGAAATTAGCCGGCATGCGAAACACGCTGCAGGGGATGCCGCTCTGTTGGAGTTCGTCCCACAACGTGGCTCCCTGCCGGAGGTTGGTCATGCTTGAAGCCGACAGTGGGATCTGGTACTGGCCGACCTGAATCGGGGGGCTGCCCGGTGCGATCCGGCTTGTCGAAAGATACGGCAACATCGTCTCTGGATCGCGGGCGATGAAGTCAAAGATGCCGTGACCGCCGGGATTGGTCCCAGAGATGAAGTTCGACCAGGCGACGGGACTTTGCGGGGGATCGCTGGTGGCGAGCGGACTGAAGGAACCCATCGCCATCAGCTTCTGGCAATTCGGCATCCGACCTTCGGTGACGTATTGTTGCAGGAGATTCGGGTCGAGTCCGTCCACACCGAGCACGATCATCCGCTCGATGTTCCGCGGAAGAATCCGGACCGCAGTTCGACCGCACCCAGCTGCGAGAGTCAATCCGCCCGCTGTGCGGAGAAATCCCCGGCGGGTGAATTTGTGAGGTCGAGGGTGACGATTGGAACTCATGTGTCACTTCACCGTGGGGGCGCTGGAGCTGTGTCTAGAGGTGGCATTGCCCGGCGAAGTGGCAGGGAGGCCAAGTTCCCAGGGGTGACCGTCGAAGTACGGTTGTAACGGGACGCCGAACAGTCTCAAGATCGTGGGGGCAAAGTCGAGGATGGACGGGATGAGACCCTCCGGAAGTTTGCAATTACTCAGCAGAACACCGGGCACGAGTGCGGGATCGACGCAGTGGTCGCCGCTCCACGGTTTGTCGTTGTCGCGGAAGATCGGGCCATCCACCCGACCGACGGCATTCTCCCACGATGCGCGATAGCCCTTTTCATAGCCCACGATCAAATCGGGACCGTTCGTGACGTAGGGGCCGCTGTACTCCTGGTGGCAATCGTGCATACGGAAAATGGCGGGGCAGTGGCGATCTGGATCGAGCAGGCCGGTGAGCTTCTGTGCGATCTCAGTTCTGAGCGCGCTGGCTTGCTCCGGGGCGACGATTCCCTGACCTTCGCGTCCCTTTTGATTGAGGTAGATCCCGCTGAGGCCAAAGGCATATGCCTGGGTGCGTGACCAATCAACGCCCGAAAAATAGTCCCCTGGAATGCTGGGCTCCTGCGAGACCAGATAGCCGTTCTCGCGGAGCCACGCGTTCAAGTTGACGCCGCGACTGAAGTCGCAGAAGCCGTGATCCGACAACACGAACAGCACGTCGCTGGGCTGGAGTTCCTGGCGAACTCGTCCGATCAGATCGTCCATGCGCTGGTACATGTCATCGATCACCCGGCGATGGGTCACTGTGTCGCGACCTCGGTTGGCAGGATGATCGGGCACATCGTGGCGAGAGAACATATGCTGGATGCGGTCGGGTCCATCGAACACGCAGACGGTCAGTCCTCGCTGCATTCGCCGGAGTGCATCGAACAGCATGCGCTCCCGCTCGCTGTGAATGGTCCAGGCCTGTTCGAGAAAAGCCTCTTCGCCAACAACGCCCGAGTTTAAGCCCCAGGTGTCCTCGGCCAACCCCAACGTGCCAAATGAATCATGCAGCTTGGCGAGATACATCGAGTAGTAAAGGGGATGAGAAATCGGCATGACCGGCCGCTCAGGGTCGAGATGAATTGGCGACACATACAGGCGGAAATGCGGCTGAAGCGATTCGAGACGGAACTTACAAAGACCGTGGGCTTTGGAAAAGCGGCGGACTTGAAACGCCACCCGCACCCACTCGGATTCTTTCGCCAGTGGGAGGAGAATCCGTTCTTGGCCGACCCGCAGTTCAATCTGCTGGCGATCCTCCATGATCCGAATACGTAACGGGGCGTGCGCGTCGGGAGGCACTTGCAATGAGGGCAGGGGAGGGCCCGGAAGCGACGCTTCAATTTGTGATCCGGTTCTCGTGACGAGGATTCGGAGTCCGCCGGTCGTCGCTTGGGCTTCCTCGGGATCGGTGGTGAAGAGCGTGAACGACCCCTGTGTCCCGCGCAAATCGGGAACGCACATGGCCGAGAGTGAGAGGCCGAAAAACCGCTCGGGGGGAAAGGTGATGGGCACTCGTAAGATCGTACTGAAGATGCCGTGATCGCCCAGGATCTTCCAGAACGGCTGACTCTTGCGAAGCAGTCGCACGACTCCGCTGCCGCCGAACCATTTCCGCCAGCCGGTTGCTGTCCCTTCAACAATCCGTGCCGACGACAGTTCCGGGAGGTACGTCCGCAAATCGCGATTCAGAAAGTCGTAGATGTTGTGCTTTCCGGGATTCACACCGGTTTGGAAGGACGACCAGGCCACCGGGGAAATCGGCGGCAGCGTCGTGGTCAGGTCGGACAGCGTCCCCTCCTCGGCGAGCTTTCGGAAATTCGGGAGTTGCCCTTCACTGAGCAGTCGGCGGACCCTTCCCGGATCGAGCCCGTCCAGTCCGATCACCACGACCCGGCTGGCCAGTGGCTTCAGGTGTAGTCGACGGCGCTTGAACCCGAGGACCAGAAAGCGAATCGGCCAGGTGAAAATCGAAAGCAGCAACAGACCCAGAGCGACAAAGAGAATCAAAAACGACCCGAGAAACGTAATCCCCGCGCCGGGTCCGATGTATGCCAGCAGCCACTCAGATTCCAGAGGTAACACAGATCATCCGTCAATGAGTGGACCCGCGATCGTCAGCCTGGGACTTGATGCTCCAGGTCGCCTCGCGTACTTCCCAGATGAGCTCAGGGGGCCAGAGTGATGTGGTATCGCGGACCGACCGGCGGGACAAATGGGGACGCGACGCGGCGCTGCATCTCCTTTTACAACGTCGTCGTGGTCTCGGCAATCATGGGATATGGCTGGTGGCCGGAATTGGGTGCATTGGCACGGCTGGCCAGTGATTCACACGGCAGAGTTTTTGTGGGCACCAGTTTTTGACATCGTGATTGTCGCGTAATGACTTACGTCAAATCTGGCGGCCGTCACAGCTTCACGGTCGTGAAGAACTGGCCAGCCGTGGTGGCATTGGCCACTGGGTTGACTTCGTCAAGGAGAGGCGTCGTTTCTGAGTGCCTGACGTGCGACCGCTCGGCGAGCGATCACATCCTGGAGTCTGGATAGAGTGATGTGAGCTAAAATGCGATGAACCGGAGATGACCTCATCATCGTTCGTGCACGCTGTGAGCAAAATCCCACCGACGGCAAAAGTGAGGCGTCTCGTGCGGGTCGCTGTCAGGCCCGTAGTCGTCAGCCTGCAATCCAGAGATTGAGAGTTCGAGTGCCGCCAAGCCAGTCAGGCAATGCTGCGGTGGGGGCGACTCTCAACTCCGCGACACATGGCTTTCGCATCGCGGCTACCGCACGGTCCGTGAGACGTTCCTCTTGGCCCAGCGCGAGAACGATCGCGAAAGAACCTATCTGTTCGATCAGCGGCTTCTGCTCGGAGTTCAGTGTGAACTCGGACGCGGTTGGTCCCCCGATCTCTCTGCAGTCTATGTCTACGACCGGTCACTATTTCAAGCGGAGAAATTGTCAGGCCATCGCCGCGATGAATTGTCGATCGACCCCGGCCTGGCTGGATCTTTGCAATTACGCTGGACACGGTCATGTCGGTCGTGTTCC
>Ga0105047_10009421_pt1 | contig 16075 bp, 14 predicted proteins | sample MAT04_FD_78384 | JGI IMG/M metagenome (GOLD analysis project Ga0105047, IMG submission 78384) | Freshwater microbial communities from Lake Fryxell liftoff mats and glacier meltwater in Antarctica - MAT-04 (megahit assembly) | ecosystem: Environmental > Aquatic > Freshwater > Ice > Liftoff...
GAATGTGTTCTTCGGATTGTGCTTGGACAGCGTCTTCGTGATCGCCGCCGTCAGCGTCGTCTTCCCGTGGTCAATGTGGCCAATGGTGCCCACATTTACGTGCGGTTTGGATCGATCAAATTTCTCTTTCGACATGGTATGGATTCTCCTGTAGAAATTCTTGTGGTCAGCGGACTAGGTGGTGACCTTGCCCTGGGACTTGCTGATGATCTCGGTCGCCAAGTTCGCCGGCACCTCTTCGTAACGGCCGAAGTGCATCGTGAAGCTCGCGCGGCCCTGCGTGCGGCTGCGCAATTCAGTGGCGTATCCGAACATTTCGCTCAGCGGGACCATCGATTTGATAACCTGCGTCGTACCGCGCATTTCCATGCCTTCCAGTCGACCGCGCCGGGAGATCAGGTCACCATTTACGGGTCCCATGTATTCATCCGGTACGACCACTTCAACCGACATAATCGGTTCGAGGAGGACGGGCCTGGCTTTCTTCACCGCATCCTGAATCGCCAGTGAACCGGCGATTTTGAACGCCATTTCCGACGAGTCGACATCGTGATAGTTGCCGTCGTAAACCTGAATCTTCAGGTCCGACATCGGGAAACCGGCGATCAAGCCGCCTTCAAGGCGCTCCACAATGCCCTTTTGAATGGCCGGGATGAATTCTTTCGGAATCGTTCCACCGACTGTTTTGTTCTCGAACTCGAAACCCTTGCCCTCTTCGAGTGGCTCGATCCGGATCTTGCATTCGCCGAATTGGCCCTTGCCGCCGGACTGCCTTACGTGGCGCCCATGTCCTTCAGCTTTGGAACGGATCGTTTCGCGGTACGCAACCTGCGGCTTGCCAACGTTGGCTTCGACTCCGAATTCACGCCGCATACGCTCAACGATAATTTCCAGATGCAACTCGCCCATGCCCGCCAGAATGGTCTGGCCTGTTTCCGGGTCTGTATTTACACGTAGGGTTGGATCTTCATTTACCAGCTTTGCGATTGCAACGCCGAGTTTTTCCTGGTCTTGCTTGGACTTTGGCTCAATAGCGAGTTGGATGACCGGATTCGGGAAGTCGATCGCTTCAAGGATTACCGGATTCCGCTCATCGCAAATCGTGTCGCCGGTCTGAACTGTTTTTAGTCCTACGCAGGCACAAATATCGCCCGCCAGAACTTCCTGAATTTCTTCTCGCTTGTTGGCGTGCATTTTCACAATGCGGCCAATGCGCTCGCTCTTCCGCTTGCCGGGGTTGTAGCCGTTCGTACCCGTCATCAGCTTGCCGGAGTAAACACGGACAAAGCAGAGTTGGCCAACAAACGGATCGGTCATGATCTTGAAAACCAAGCCCGCGAATGGTGCGTTGTCATCGGAGGGACGAAGGACTTGCTCCCCGTTATCCGGATTCAATCCCTTCACTGGAGGGATATCGAGGGGCGATGGCAGGAAATCCACAACCGCGTCCAACATATCCTGAACGCCTTTATTTTTAAAGGAGGAACCACAGATAACCGGGAAGATCTTCATCCCGATTGTTGCCGTCCGTATACCGCGCATGATCTCGGCTTCGGTCAGCTCTTCGCCCTCTAGATACTTGTTGGTCAGCTCATCATCGCATTCGGAGATGGCTTCAATCATCTGCGTGCGATACTGCTGCGCTTGTTCCAGGAGTTCAGCCGGAATTTCGCCGTCGTCGAACTTCGCGCCCAGCGACTCGTCGCGCCAAATGCGCGCTTTCATTGTCACCAGGTTTACGATACCCAGGAATTTATCTTCCGCGCCCACCGGAATCTGAATCGCCACCGGCCTGCACTTCATGCGATCGATAATTGTTTGAATAGAATGGAAGAAGTCCGCGCCCGCCCTGTCCATCTTATTGATGAAGCAGATCCGTGGCACACCGTACTTGTCAGCTTGGCGCCACACAGTTTCCGATTGCGGCTGTACACCCGCAACAGCGTCGAACACAGCAACAGCGCCGTCCAGGACGCGCAACGAACGCTCCACTTCCGCCGTGAAATCCACGTGGCCGGGAGTGTCGATGATGTTGATCGCGATATCGCGCCATTCGCAGCTGGTCGCCGCCGAAGTGATCGTGATCCCGCGTTCCTGCTCCTGCTCCATCCAGTCCATCGTCGCCGTACCTTCATGGACTTCGCCAATCTTGTACGTGCGGCCGGTGTAATAGAGGATTCGTTCGGTGGTGGTGGTCTTACCGGCATCAATGTGGGCCATGATGCCGATATTGCGCATGCGCTCAAGAGGTACAGTACGAGCCATAAAAAACTTTGCCGGATCTCCCTACCAACGATAGTGCGCGAAAGCCTTGTTGGCTTCGGCCATACGGTGGACGTCGTCTTTCTTCTTAATCGCCCCGCCGCGTAAATTGGCAGCGTCGAGCAGTTCATTTGCCAGCCGGTCCGGCATACCCTTTTCAGGGCGCGACCGGGCATTCGTGATCAGCCAGCGGAACGCCAGCGAAGTGCGCCGGTTCTGCGGAACTTCAACCGGAACCTGATAGTTCGCGCCGCCGACACGCCGAGTCTTCACTTCCAACATCGGCTTGCAGTTCTCAACAGCCTTCTTAAAGATCTTCAGCGATTCCTCGCCGCCGCTCTTCTCGCCGACCTTGTTCATGGCGGCGTAAAACACCCGCTGCGCGACGGCCTTACGGCCTTCCCACATCAACGAATTAACGAATTTTTCCACTAGCGTCGATCCGAATATCGGATCCGGGGCCACTTCGCGAACTTCTGCTCTTCTTCTACGCGGCATATCTGAAATCCCTTACGCTTTCTGCTTCGGACGCTTTGCGCCGTACTTCGAGCGGCTCTGCTTACGGTTCGCGACGCCGCCGGCATCCAGCGTTCCGCGCACAACGTGATAACGAACACCCGGCAAATCCTTCACACGTCCCCCGCGGATCAGCACAATCGAGTGCTCCTGCAGGTTGTGGCCTTCGCCCGGAATATACGTCGTCACTTCGATCCCGTTGGTCAGACGGACACGCGCCACTTTACGCAAAGCCGAGTTCGGCTTTTTCGGGGTGGTGGTGTAAACACGCGTACAAACGCCCCGCTTTTGGGGACACGCCTGCAGCGCGGGGCTCGCCGTCTTGTAACGCGTGGGTTTTCGGCCCAGGCGCACGAGCTGGTTAAAGGTAGGCACTGATACCTTCTCCTTGCAATTGCAACAAAATTGGATTTCGATTTTAAGAAAGACCCTCTCGGCGAAGCAATCACCCGGCGGGCGCCATCGGATTACAGCCACAGGATCGGGAGTAACGCGACTGGACACAAAATGCCCAAGCTCACGAAACTTGCACTTTTGAATTGTGCTAGGAAGTAGATCTTCGGAAACAGTCCATATCCCATCAGGCGCGTATGTCCTTGCGGAAAGCGGGACTGACCACCAACCGGGCCGCAACAACCTCAGGCATTGCACCTTTGGCAACGTGCGACGGTAGTCGGCAGCAGAAGTAACAACTCACTGCACTACACGTACTTCAAACCTTACGAGTGTATCGAATCAATGAACGAGTGTCAACTCGCCCGTCTGCATACACCACTTTCGGGTAGAACTTCACGATAGCACAGATTTTAACGAATTGACAAGGTCACGCCCGGGGCGCTCGATATTTCTCCTATTTGCATCACGACTGGCACCTGATCCCCGGCCACATCGGCCGGAACCCTAACGTTTATCTGAAATACACCGCTCACCAATCCTGGCGAACCGCCCGCGTAGAGGACCAAGCCTTCTTTTCCCCCAACCATCACGCTTACAGGCAGTACCGGCCTTGCGGTCTCCGCTCCAGTCAAAGTCCCATCCTGGCCTCCCGGAAGCGTTTGCCCCTCGCCTGTTCCAAACAGCACCACCACATCACCGGCACGCAATGGGGTCGAACGGCCGTTCAATGCTCCATCCTGATTCAACGCTGCCGCCTGCCCCTTTCCCGAAGAGTCTACAGTAAACAGCCCCGGCGCCGATGCGGTCAAGGCGACACTTGCCGTCTCCGACCGCACCCCGTTTGCCTCCACCACGACATCGACGGTCGTGCGTCCTGCCACCCCGTACGGAACAATCGCCCCAATCTGGTTCGCGCTGACGTATAAAAGCGGCGCCGGCGTCCCGCCAAACAACACCCGCGTCCCCGCTAGCGCCGAGGGTATTCGCCGATTTCCGTCGAGAGTGAACGGAGCCAGGTTCGCCGGCCCCATTCGCGCCCCAAACAGCGTAACAATCTCGCCCGGCGCAATTCCGCCGGTCGCGAATGAGGCTCCATTCGCAATCCCATTCGAACTTAGGACCGGTCGCGCCGCGCTCACCAGAATCGCTAGGGGAAATTCCAAGGTTCGCGCGCTCGCATCCGTCAGCCGCATAGTGGCAGTGACTGAGCCCGCCACAAGGGCCGTACCGGACAACACTCCGGTTTCCGACAACGTAATCCCTCCCGGTAAGGTACCGGCGGCGACACGCCAGCGGAACGGCGCCGTCCCACCATCAGCCGTCAACACGACGCGCGCCTCCTCCTGCGCAAATAACGACACGGTCGCCGGGCCCGAATAGCGGAGATTCCCGACGGCAATCGTGAACGACTTGGCAAAGTTAGAACCCGCTAAATCGGTCACCTGGACCGAGAATGTGTAACTGCCCACGGTGGTCGGCGTGCCGCTCAACAGCGCTGACGATGACAGAGTTATCCCAGGCGGCAAGGACCCCAAGATGCGGAACGAATAAGGTTCCCGCCCACCCGAAATGTTCAACTGCTGCCGGTACCCAACGCCCACGGCGCCGCCCGGTAAATCCGCGTTAGAAATCGCAATCGGCGGCAAGCTTCCCAGCACGGTTAGAACCAAGTCCCGGTCATGGCTCGACAGCGTCAAATCCGTCACCCGCAAGCTAAAGGGGTATCGCCCCGGTTGATTACAAACCCCCGTAATGCGGCCGGTCTCACTGAGTACATAGCCTGGCGGCAACGGGCCTCTCCGGACTGTCCACACATGGGGCGGCTGGTCCCCTAAAACGGATAGTTGCCCCGAGTACTCAATCCCGCTAAACCCAGTCGGCATGACCGTTGTTGCGGCAAGCGGCCCCATCAGCCGAATCAAATACGGCCGAATTGTAGTGTTCCCCTCGAAATCTTTTGCTCGGACGCGAAACGCCCATGCTCCGCCCGGGGGGCGCGGAATGCCATACAATCGTCCCGTAATTTCCAATACCATCCCCGGCGGAATCCCGCCCGACAACGGATCGTAGGCAAACTCCGCGAACTCCCCTGGCTTCGCCACCAAATTCTGATAGTCCACGCTCACGCGCGCGGGCGGCAACTCCGTGTAAGTGTCCCCTTCATTCGCCACGGCGATAACCAAAAACGGTATACAAATCTGCTGCTGGGCGACGTCGGTAATGCACACCGTGTGGCGGTATTCCCCGACCTGCGGCACGGTTCCCGTCAATTCCCCGGTCGCCCCATTCAAACGCAAACCCGGCGGGAGCGTGGACCCTTCCTCCACCGAAAATGAGTACGGCGCCGCGCCCCCCGCCGGCGCGAACCGGTAACTGAACGCCCGCGCCGTTACCGCATACCGGAACATGTCGTAGGTGGAAAGGGTCAGCGGCGCCGTCTGCGCCGCTGCCACCAGGGAAATCATCGCCAATACGAGAAAGCGCAAAGGAAAGCCCTCCGCGATCAGTATGACAAAAACAGGTAAAAATGTTTTAGCCTATTTTAACCTGGCGGGAGTCTATGGCTCGGCGTCCACCGTTTTGGTGGCCAGTTCGGCGTGAAACTCGGCCAGTTTGCGGGACTCGGCTTCCGCGCGGCGGGCCTGCATGGCACGTCCGCGCTCAAGGTCAAATGCGCCGTTGGCCAAGCCCGGCCACTTATGCTGCATGGCGTTGTAGCCCTGTCTGGACTTGAGACGCACCGCATTCTCCTCGTGCTTCTTTGCCTTCGACGCTAACTCTTCAGCGCGCGTGGCATAGCGTTCGGCAACGGTCGTCTGTTCGGCTTTCGTCATTTTTGTTTTCGTTTTCGTGTCGGCCGCGAAGGCCGAGACGATGGTTAGGATTAGCACAGTTAGGGTCTTCATGTCCCCATTAAACGGCAAACACCCCACCGGCCGATATCCGCAAAATTACGGAGTCAGTATTCCCTCCTTGATCGCATGTTGCACAAGTTCGGCGGACGTCTTGACGCCTAGTTCATCCATCATTTTGTACTTGTGTGTCTCCACGGTTCGCGGAGAGATATCGAGAATGGCGCCCGCCTCTTTAGCGGATTTACCCTCAGCCAGCAACTGCAGCACCTCCCGCTGGCGTCCCGTTAACGTGAGCGTATCGCGGTGGCGAATCTTCGTCTCATCCAATCGCTCCTCGATAGCCGGAGTACGAAGGCTGGGAGAGATGTATAGCCGGTCTTTCAGCGCCTCCCGCATCGCTCCCACCAGTTCCTCCGATGCGGCGTGTTTCAAAACGTAAGCCTTCGCACCGGCCTGGATCGCGCGGAGCAGGTAGGAAGGATCCGGGTGCATCGTGAGGAATACGACCCTCGCACGTGAGCCGGCGCTTTGCAGTTGCCGAACCGATTCGATGCCATTGAGCAAGGGCATGGAAATATCGGCCACGATGACGTCGGGATCGAGCGTTTGGGCTAACTCCACGAGTTGGCGTCCGTCACGGGCAGTTCCAATAATTTCAAACTCACCGCAAAGCAAGCCGCGGAGGCCGTCGAGAACAATTTGATGATCATCCGCAAGCAGAACAGTTGGTTTCATGATTTCAGCCGCACTTTAATGACGGCGCCTTTTCCGGGAGCGGTGGTGAGCGACCATTCGCCGCCCAACAGCCGTACCCTCTCTTCCATACTGGCAAGTCCCAGTCCCCGATGGAACTGGGTGGCCGAACTGTCGAAACCTTGGCCATCGTCGGCGATCTCGAGCTCATTCGGGCGGAGCCGGACTGTAACCTGCTGGGCGTACGCGTGCCGCGCGACGTTTCGCAGACCTTCCTGGAGAATGCGATACAGGGCGAGGTCCGCTTCCGGCTTAGCCGCGGGCAACGGTCCTTCCACGATCAACTCCACGGGCGGACCGCCGCGTTCAAATGATGCGCGGCACTCGGCGACAACCGCGGCTTCCAGACCCAGATCGTCGAGCATGGCTGGATGCAAGCGGCGGGACAAATCATGAAGTTCGGTTGCAAGCGATGCCAGTTGATGGCGAACCTGTTCCAGCTGGCCCTGCCCGGCAGCGATAGCGGCGGCGGCGATCCGCTGGGAGAAGTCGTCGTGAAGCTCGCGGGCTATTCGACGCCGTTCGTCTTCCTGTGCGGCAATCAGTCGGCCGGAGAGGCGGCGGGTCTCGGTCATGTCCTGCGCCGCGTAGACAATGGCCCCGTCCGGCTCCAACCTGGCTGCCGTAAGTAACACGGGCACCTTTAGCCCATCCGGGCGGCTGATTTCGGCTTCCACCGCTGGCCGCCCAATGGGGACGTTGACGTCTGGAGCGGAAAATCCCGGCGTCAGTCCCAGCAGTTGTTCGGCCGCGGGATTCACGCGGGTGATCCGTCCGTCCTCCACTACAAATACGGCGTTCACCATCGAAGCGAGAATGCGGTCAACCGCCTGCTTCGAAACCGTTGTCTGTTCCAAGTCCTCAGCCATTCGGTTGAGCGAGTCAGCAAGTTCGCCGATTTCGTCGCGACGATCGATCGCAATCCGAAAGCGGAAATCCCGGGAGCCCAGGCGGCGGGCGTTTTCGGCGAGCGCCAGAACCGGCGCGGTAACGCCCTGCCCCAGCCATCGCGCAAGGAAGAAGAATCCAGTGGCAATGGCCAGCCCGTACGCAATGATCCGGCGTTGAAGTCCGCCGACCGGAGAGAGCGCTTCGGCAGTATCGATTTCCGCAATTAGCGTCCATTCCACACCGGGGACGGCAAGCGGCGCCCATGACCGTAGCCGTTTTCCATCGGTTGAGAGTGCCGTACCAGCGCCCTTTAGCAACTCGCTGGGGCCGGTTGGAAAACGAACACCGGAGCGCAGCGCGTTATGCGTGTCGACCATGTACGCTTGGCCGGTCGAACCGAAGCCTTCCTCTTGCCAGTGACCGCTCCCGGTCATCGCGCGGTTCACCTCTCGCGTGGAAATCTGGATCGCCAACACTCCTGCCTTTTCTCCCGCGCGCCAGATCGGGGCGGCCACAAACGCCGCGTCTTCATTTGCGGACGGAGTGTACGGAGCATAGTCCTCGAGTAGGGCAATCTCCGTTTCATCGACAGCCATCGCGCGTCGAAAAGCCCTGCCCAGAGCAGTATTGGCATACAGAGGCACTGTTAGATCAGCGCCAAGATCGATCTCTTTCCGTACGGTGTAAAGAATGCGGCCGGAAGGATCGATCAGGAACACATCGTAGAAACCGAAGGCGCTTTGGTACCGATGAAACGTAGGGTGGAAACGGGTATGGATGCGTCCGTATTCGCCGGCCGCGGGAACGTTTAGAATTCCCTCCCTCTCTCCAGAGTTCAATACATAGTGGTACTGCAGCGCGACCGCCTCCGGATCGGCTGGCAGCCACTCAATCTTGTCTTTGTAATATGCCTCTAATCTGCGGCGGGCATCGGGAGGAGCACTAAGCCGCCGCCACGCATCGCGCATTTCTTGCAGCGCCGTCACCGACGATTCGTCCGCAGCCAGCGCCAGCACGTGATTATTCACGTCTTCAAAATAACGTTCGATCTGGCGTGCCCGTGTCTGGCGGATGACGGTTAACCGGTCAAATGTCGCTTCCCGGAGTGCGTTGGCCGCACCCAGCGCGGCTTCCCATCCGGTGACCGTAATCGCCAACACAGCCAAGCACACGAAGGCTGCCTGGAGCGTGGTGCGATAGGACCGGAACGGGGATAAGTAGCGCACGCACGCTTATTCTATCGGAGCGGTGTTCTCAGCCGTTTGGCGGATGCCTATTTCTCCAATCGGCCTCGCAAAAGAACCGCTTTGCCTTCCCCTTCCACGGTTTCCGTCCAACCGAGGAAGATCCGGCCGGAGAGGCCCAGTTGTGCCGTCGGATACGTCAACGTTCCTTTGCCTTCACCGGCGCGTACCAGCGGGCTCATCGCACCGTCGGCATGGATCTCTCGATAGTAGACGCCCATCTTGCCCCAACCGCCTTTCGCCTTCGCGTCGCGCGCCTGGAACACTACACCCAGCCGATCTTCATTCACGACAATCTGCGGATGCGTCGGATCGGTCGTGCCAACCGAGAGCTTCGTCCGCGTCGCAAACGTCTTCCCGGCATCGTTCGAAACCGCCAGATAGATGGCTGGATCGTTGGCGCCCTCCGTAAACCAGGTCACATAGAGCTTGCCATTCATCACCGCCATCGCCGGCCCCACGTGCGGGCAACCCTTGATCTTCCAGCCATCTTTGAACACCGGCGCCGCCTTACCCCAGGTGTCCCCTTTGTCCTCGGAAGTCGCCACATAGATATCCCGAATATCGCCCGCTTCCACGTACCGCCAGCCCAGGATCACCTTGCCATTTACGAAGCCCCACGTCACGCGGCAACAAGGGCACACATTGGTGCCAACACGCACATTTCTTGACCACGTTTTGCCGCCATCCGTCGACTTCGTCATATAAATCGACGTCGTCCCGCCGGTGGCCCCATCCGTTGCTCCGCGGCCATCGCGGCCGTCCAGCCAGGCAATGTAGATCGTTCCATCCGGGGCCACCGCAGCGGTCTGAAACGAGTGAGAGACGGCCTTGCCATCATCATTTACCGTCACCGCCGGACTCCACGAAGTCCGCATCGAACCAGCCTTTGAAAACCGGATCGCGGTCGCTTCCGGATTCTTTGGATCGCGTCCGTTCCATACGGCATAGAGCGTTGCCTCATCCGGCGAGGTCAGCAGTTGCGGCGAGTTCTCCCCGTGGTCATTCACCTCCCCCGCAGTGTCGTTGACGCGCATCGACTCCGTGAAACTCTCAGCGAGATCCGGAGACGATTGGAATATTAAATCCGCCCCGTTTTTGCCTGGCACAGTTTTGATCATCATCAGCCCTTGTGCCCGCCGCGCATAGAACTTCGGGCTTTTCCCGGCGCCAAGCGTCTGCGCTTCCGGCTCAAAAACCGCCCGGAACGTCCGTGGACCTTCCGCGGCGAAGAGGCTCATCGCGCTCACCAATAGTATGAATTTCATAGAGATTCTCCTGGGTCCTAAAAGCTCAACCGCAATACCAACTGGTGCTGCCGCGAATCATCCGCCGCCAACGCCTGGCCAAAGTTTGCCGAACTCAACACGCCATCCGGCGCCGCGTAATTCACCGTGTTCGCCACATTGAACGATTCCGCCCGGAACTGTAATTTCCACCGCTCGGTAATCGCGAATGTCTTAAAGGCCGAAATATTCCCGGTCAACAAACGGTCGCCGCGTTCCGTATTCCGTCCAATCGTCCCAAATACTCCACGCCCCGGCGTCAATTGCGCCTTCGTCGCACCCGCCGCCAAGTCCAGCGCCCGCCGCTCTGAACCGCCATTCCGGATCACCGTCCCCGCCAAATTGAAGATGCGGTTGTTATTATTCCCCCAGGGCGTATCCACACCCGCATACAGCGTGTAGGGACGGCCGCTGTTGGCCGTCACAATCCCCTGCAAACTCCACCCGCCCAACACGCGGTTCTTCGCCATCCACGGCAGTTCATAGGCCCACGCAATATTCAGCATGTGCCGGATATCGAAATCCCCAGGCCCGCGATTCAATCCCCAGTTCTGCTCATCTAGCGGCAGAATTTCACGCGCCAGATTCTGGTTCGTCGTCGCAATGTCGCTAGCCGTGTCAATCGCTTTTGACCACGTATAGCTAACCCGCACCATCTTCCCTCGCCCGCTCCAGGTAAACGACGACTGCAACCCCTGGTAATGCGAGTTCAATCCCGTTGCCAACACATTCACCACGCCCACCGCCGGATCCGGCCGCGCCGTCTGCGCCAGCCCGTCCCCGCCATTGGGCCGCTGCACAAACGGCAGTTTCCTCCCCAGCGTGCCAATATACCCAACACTCAACGTCGTCTGTGGATTAAACAGCTCCCGCTCAAACGTCAGCGTCAAATGCTGCGAATATGGATTGCGCAAATTTCCATTCGGGTAAACCAGCCCGCTCGGAATCGTCGAACTCAGCCCAGCCAGCAAATTCGGAAACGTTGGAGCCGCGTTCGCCTGGCTCGTGATCAAGGGCGGATTGAATCGCCCCAGCCCGGCAAACACCAGTTCCAATACGTTGTAGTAAATTCCATACCCGCCGCGAATCACGGACTTCCCGTCCCTGTCCGCCCGATACGCAAATCCAAACCGCGGCGCCAGATTGTTCGGATCGCTGTTCAACTTGTACTTCTCCGCAATTAGCCCGTTCACTTCCCGCGGCACTTGGTTGTACTCATACCTCACGCCCAAATTCAGCAGCAGCCGGGAAGTCACTTGCCAATCGTCCTGGAAAAAGGTGTTGAACTCCGTCGCCCGCAGCCCCGCATATGGTTGCCCAAAGTTCCGGGTGTACGAAGCCGCCCTTCCCGCCAAAAAGTCATTCACATTATTGAACCGTAATGACCCATTGAACTGCGCGTTAATCACACCGTTATTCAGCTGCATCCGGCGCGCCGCGACACCCGTCTTCATCGAATGCCGGCCCATCACAAACGTCAGATCATTGGTGTATTGAAAATTATTCTGGAACGTCCGCCGCCCCAAAAAGCTCGAAAAGCCCAATGAAGTTAACCCGTTCACCTGGAGGAATCCCAGTTCCCCATTGATCTTCGGATCTCCCAAGAAGATGTCTTCTTGAAACGTGTCCACCAGCCGATACCTCGTATAGTTGAACCGCGCTTCGTTCACCAAGTTCGCCCGCGGCGTCCATACATGGTGCAGCGAATGGCCCTGCGGTTGCGTGTTCACATTGGCGTTGCTCTGCGCCGCGCCTGAGGTGTTCTGGTTGTTCGAATTCAGGTAAGTGGAGCGCGTAAACAGCCGCTGCTGGTCGTTCAGGTTCACATCCATCCGCGCCAGGAACGTATGCTGAAACCCGCCCTGCCGCGCGTTCGCGCGGAACAGATTCGTACCCGCCACATTCGGCTCGGGGAATCTCGCCACCAGCGGCCTCACCGCCGGAATCGCCAACAGCCGCTGCGCGGGCAGCAGCGTCTGAATCGTCGTCGCCGCCCCCACCACTCGGTTAAATCCTTCCCAATTCCCAAACACGAATACCTTGTCCTTCTTCAGCGCCCCGCCGCCTGCCCCGCCAAAAAAGTTAAAATGCAGGGCCGGCTTCTGGTTGTCGAACGCATTCCGCGCGGCTAACTTGTCATGCCGGAAATACTCATAAAACGTCCCATGCCATTCGTTCCCGCCGCGCTTGGAAACTAAACTCACAATTGCCCCGTTCTGCCGCCCATATTCCGCCTTGAAATTATGCGTCAACACCTGCATTCCTTCAATCGATTCCGACGCAATCAACTGTTCGCTCGTCCCCCGGCCCATCAACATCCCCCCCTCAATCTCGTTGTAATCGTTCGAATCGATAAGGTAATTCACATTCCGGTTCCGCGCCCCAGCCACCGAAAACGGCCGGTGCGCCGCCGTCGATTGCGCCACTGACGGGGTCAAATACGCCTGTGTGCGGAAATTCCGCCCCTGCCCGCCAGTCGCCATCGGCAAATCCTGCATCATCACTTGCCCATAATTCTTCCCGTTCCCCCCGGAATCATAGGTAACCGCCGTTACCGCTTCAGCCGAAACAGTTACTTCCTGCTTCGTCGATTCCGGTTGCAGTTTCGCCCGCAGCGTCTGCACCTGCCCCACAATTAGCGACACCTCCTCAAACGTCGTCCTCCCAAATCCCGGCGCCGTAATCTCCACTCGATAGGTTCCCGGAGGCAGCGTCGAGGCACGAAAAGCCCCCGCGCCGTCGGTCTGCAATTTCACTTCCTCATTCGTCGTCCGGTTGCTCACCCGGACATTAGCGTTCTGAACCGCAAGGCCCTGCGAATCCAGCACCGTTCCATTCAATCCACTGCTGATGCTCTGCGCAAATCCGGCAACTGCCAAGGCAGCAGTCAGCAATATACACTTCTTCTGCATGGTTTCTCCCCAATCAAACGGACTATGGGCGTCTACGTCCAAATCGGCCGCAAATTATGATTGAGAAGGAGGCGGAGGCCTCTGGTAAAGACTCGGGTCAACGCCGGCCCACGCCCGCGCCTGCTGGCCCGTCACGCGCAACGCCGGTGTCTCTTCCACCGTCGCCAAAAAGCTCAAAGTCGGCGCGGCGGTCGCCGCGTTGCCATGCATCGAAAGCGTCGGCGTGCCGCAGCACGGCAACCCGCAAGGGTGCGGCGCACGAAACGAAGGAGGTGACTGCATCGGCTTCCGCCGGCAGCAGGAATCCTTACCCTTCTTACAACACGCCATCCCATCCATTCCATCGGTAGCCGCCAAGGCCACAACCGGGACCGCCTGCGCCGTCAAAAAGACAAATAACAACCACGCCGCAATCGAGCGGCGCCGGATGGACCCGACTTTCTGTCCGAAGGTTGCCATTCCTCTACGCAGTACCAGAGTAAGCGGCATCCGCCGGGCAGTCAACCGATAATGTAAACTCAAACCGTCATGCCCCCCTCCCGCCGCCATTTCCTCGCCACCGCTGCCAGCCTCTCCGCAGCCCCCAAACCCCTGCCCATCCGTCTCGGCGGACCCATCTATCTCAAGTCGGACGACCCCCGCGAACTCGCACGCGAACACCGCCGCCTCGGCTACGCCGCCGCCTATTGTCCCGCCACCGAACTGAAAAACGCCCCAGCCGTTGAAGCCGCCTTCAAGGCCGAAAACGTCTTGATTGCGGAAGTCGGAGCGTGGAAGAACATGCTCGATCCCGACCCCGCCGCCCGCAAAGCCAATCTCGATTACGTCATCACCCGCATGGCCCTCGCCGACGCCGTCGGAGCTCGCTGCTGTGTCGATATCGCCGGCAGCTTCAATCCCAAAGTCTGGTACGGCCCACACAAGGACAATTTCTCAAAACAGTTCTTCGACGCGACGGTCGAGAACTGCCGGACTGTTATCGACGCCGTGAAACCGACTCGATCCAAATTCGCCCTGGAAATCATGGGTTGGTGCATGCCGGAGTCCGCTGATCGATACCTCCAACTCATCAAGGCCATCCAGCGTCCCGCGTTCGCCGTCCACATTGATGTCTGTAACGCCGTCAACAGCCCCGAAAAGTTCTACAACAACGCCGCTCTGACTAACGAGCTATTTTCCAAACTGGGCCGCTGGATTGTCTCCTGCCACGCCAAGGATTTGGCCTGGACACCTGAAATGAACGTGCATTTCGTCGAAGTTATCCCCGGCCGCGGCGAACTGGACTACAAACCCTATCTGAAAGCCCTCACCGCCATTGATGCGCCGCTCATGCTGGAACATCTCAAGAACCCGGAAGAATATCTCGAAGGAGCAACCTACATTCGTAAAGTAGCCGGCCAAATCGGAGTGTCCTTTTTATAGACGGACTCTATTTGCCGTGCCATTTGCTCAAAAATTCGCGCCGAAGGTCGCCTTCATCACCGGCGACGACGAATACCGCAGCGAGTACTCCATGCCCGCTCTTGCCGGTATCCTCAAGCAAAACTACCACCTGAAAACCCTCCCGGGCACCGACGCTCTAAAAGACGCCGATCTAATGGTGCTATTCCTCCGCTGGCGCCAGTACCCGGAAGACCAACTCCAAGCCATCCTCGACTTCGAGAAGTCCAGCCGCCCCATCGCCGGTTTCCGAACCAGCACCCACGCCTTCAAGTACCCCGCCGGCCATCCCCGCGAGCCGGAAAACGACAGCTTCCCCTTATGAGTCTTCGGCGCCGAATGGACCCGTCACCACGGCCATCTTTCCACGACCAGGACCACAAAGGCTGGTGACCAATGGCGTCAATCCAAACCAGTGGCTCCCGAGTTGGCTCTATACGGTCAACCTGCTCCAGGGCGGCTGTCAGCCAATACTGACTGGTCACGCCGTCAACCCACAGGAGGGCCGCGATGGCCCGCAGCCGGTGGTATGGATTAAATCCGGTGGCAAATCGCGCGTTTTCTTCACGACACTGGGCCACCCCGAAGACTTCAAAAACGACGATCTTCGCCGGCTGATTGTTAACGGTGTCCTCTGGGCGTTAAACCTTCCGATCCCCAAGACAGGCGCCGATGCCGCCTTCGCCTCGCCCTACAACCCGCCGCGTTCCGGAATCTTGAAGTAAAGGACACCTGGAGCAGGCAATTCCCCGCTCCGATGCCCCGCGGTACGGCGAATCAAAGGTACAACTGTTTGGGCCACTCGGCCACGCGCAATTTTCGCCGAATGGACGCTCTCGTCCATTCGATCCAGACCAGAGGCCAAAGGCAAGATAGCATCAACCAGGAAAATTTGGCGGCGTCCGGCCCGAAGGCCGCCAGCAGCGCACAAACCAGCACTGCCCATTTTATGCGGCGGAAGACCCGTCCGCGCGAGGGTGTATAGATCGGCAGGTATGGCGCCAAGAACATGACTCCGCAACCTATTCCCGCCGCGAACAGTATCCGCGCCGCCTCGCTTTGGCCGCCGAAAAATAGTACGGCCGCCGCTATCAACGCAGTGGCCGGAACACCCCGAAGCAACAGTTTCAACCAATAGCGCGAACAAATGGCTCGCGCCTCCCAGTTCGCGTCGCGAAGCACTCTCTCTTCGGCCGACGTCAACAGTACATTCCGATACTGGCAGTTCACCGTTTTGGCATCGCCCAAGGCCGCGATAGCGATGCGATCAGCTTCCGCCCCCGTGGCTCCGCCGTTCATCGCGGCTTCTCGCTCGGCATCGAAATGCTCTTGAATCTCCGTTCGCACCCGGGAAGACGAGCCCCTCGATAATTGACGCGTCGCTTGTTTTAACCAACCGAGGCTCTTGCAAAATTCCGGTAACCGACTCCCTAACGGTCGCGGCTCTGAAGGCTTGTGTTGATTCGATTCACTTTCCGAGCCGTGAGCGTGAGCGAGCGGTTACCGAACGGGCCGCAAAA